>OFRG01000014.1_pt1 | contig 62630 bp, 99 predicted proteins | sample 1543071 | NCBI WGS metagenome assembly OFRG01 (sample SAMN07774222, study PRJEB24372) | wastewater metagenome | isolation source: WWTP Verbania (Effluent) | place: Italy: Verbania | collected 2015-12
CAGCAGCAGCAGCATCAGCAGCAGCATCAGCAGCAGCAGCATCAGCAGCAGAATAAGCAGCATAAGCAGCAGAATAAGCATCAGCATCAGCATCAGCATCAGCAGCAGCAGCATCAGCAGCAGCATAAGCAGCAGCATAAGCAGCAGATCGGGCTTGTCGCCAATCATCGGCGCTCACTTCCGATCCATCGATTACACGCTGATGCAGAGACGCGACATTTTGAATTGCGTCTTTCTTCTGAGCAAGTTTTGGATCGCTGACAAAACGGATTACTCCATTTTGTGGGTCAGTCAGCATCCATAGCGCAAGGCGTGGCCAGACAAGCGACAGATCGGCGCCCGGCTGGATTGCCGATAGGAATTGTTCGGGAAACAGCATGGCATCTCTGTGGGAAAGCGACTCGAAAATTCTGTCTTGAAGTCTGGCCAGAATTTCTGGCACCCCGAGCAGATCGGGATACTTCTTGTGATTGTACTCATGCAGAGTACAACCGACGGCGCATCCCTTGCCATTATCCCATCCGATACCCTGGGTCAACTGGTCATGCTCACGATGGGCCCGGACGCGGTCAAGATATACTTGTTTATCATTGTGAGGATATGCACGCATTTTGTTTTCTCCTTTACTTGATTCTCTTGAAGTCGATAGAAACACCCGTGCCACCATAGATCGTAACGGTATCTCCTACTTCGACAAATCGCATCGCCCATAGTTCTTCCGCTTCAAGCGGGCAGTCCGTATTATCTGCGATGATCTGAGCAAGAGTAACAGGACTGTTTAGCTCATCGCCAATCTCGAAGAGTTTCTCTGTGTCGCTCATATATCTAGTATAGCCATGATCTCATCATGTGCAAGCGATTATTTTCACTTGTTGAAAGAATGCAGCCAAGCTTGAAGTAGTCCATCATCATTCGTGGGAGTAGGAGAAGCTAGCGTATGCAAAGATCGCGCCATGTCTTCAGCTTCTTTTAGCGTGAGCCATATGCAGACGTTCTCAGTAACTTGAATTTTAATTTTCTCGCCAATGCGGACAATTTCTGTTTTAGATTTTGCAATTTGAGGCATGATTTATTTTCTCCTGACAATTGATGGGAGCACAAGCTCATGGATCGCAGCAAGTTGATTTAATTCGTTAATGTCCATATCGGGATATTCTTTTGCAAACGCAAAAGGATTTTTTTGTCCGAGGACAAATTGTTGATAAGTGCATTTTCCTGATTTTGGGGCAATAACTGGCCCCACCAAGTGGTACGCCCCTTGCTGTTCTGGGGGGACAAGAGCAGCGCGTACCACGGCGCCCTTGTAGCGGCGCAATTTAGGTTGTGAGGCTTGGGCACCGTTAGGGCAGCAAGAGGGGCACCACTTGATCTGGCAGCGCCCCCAGGCATCGGGAGGGGGCAGATTAGGGGCATCGATAGAGACGCACCGCGGGGGGCTGTCAGTGTTGGCCGGGCCGGCGCATGCGCTGCTACTTGATTGAGCAGACGGGTACTCAATTGTTAGATACGTAAAAATATCTCTCAATTTTATCAGGAAGTTTTCAATAATTTCATCTTGAATCCTGATGAGCAAATTCATCAATTCAAGAGTGTACTTACTGAACAAGTCAAAGAATATGCGGATTGACAGTGGCGCTCGATACCCATGCTCCCATCGTGTGAGGGTTTGCTTGCTGACTCGGAGCAATCGACACATGATATGATCATTAATATCGTGAGTCTTTCTTGTTTGCTCCCAATGCGCTATTTTGGGAAGATTAATATTGGCGTATTCTTGGAAATTTCGCATACGCAAAAGCTCTGACTCTTCGTAGGTATCATCTTCAATTCTGAAGCAGGGATTTCTTTTGTTTCCCGGATTCTTCTCGTCTGTCATATACAGCAAATTGCCGTATAGAATGCAATATACAGCTGGACTAACTCTATCGACTGATAGACGGGACCAAGCGCTTTTGATTGTTTTTGTGCTAGATTGTCGCTCCAGATTATCAGCATCAGCAACGTCATACTCGTTATAAAAATCTTTGAGTTTATCATCTGTCATAGACTCTGCATGTACTGTAGGTCTGGAGTCGTGCATATCTGACAATACTTCATTTTCATAAAAGTATTTTGTGGCTTGAACTAGAAGTTTTCTCAGATATTTTGCATTCGCGTTGTTTTTGACAACATACTCGTATGGTGTATTTTTATCATTGCTATCATCTGTGGGTACAGCGCTTATCTTTGCGGTAAATTTCTGCTTAAATCTCGAATTAAGAATTAGTGATCTCGGAATTGCGCTCACATCAAATCGAGGATTAAACAGCATGCTGTACGCTGTTTCTTGTGGGGGCGCTGGTGTGCGTCGCGCTGATTTGTTTTTTCTGACAGGACGCAGCGGTGGCAGCATCGGATACTGCGCGTCAACCATTTCGTAGATAAGCGAGTTAGATACTCCAGTCATATCGCTGACTTTCGGCCACAACTTCGATCCATCCATCAGCGAAATGATTTTGCGAATATCAATTGGAGTCTCTTTGAATAAGTTAAGTAGAAATGGAATATTTCTTCTAGCCGGCTGCCAAACTTTGGCCTCTGACTCTGCTTTGTCGATATTGCTGTTAAAGCTTTCCATTACTTATTTCTCCTTATTGGAATTTGTTAGATTTGTTTTCTTTGTCAGCGCATTTAGTACAGATTAGAATACCAATCATCATGGCTTCATCTTGAGTTTGTGGGTTTCTTTGAACTTCTTTGCGTGCTGCATCGTGTAGTATGCGTCGATGTCTTTTAAGATTTTGAGAATATGCAACGCAATCATTTCACCTGAAGGTGCGAATCCTGGGAGTCTCTTTGATGGGGGATATGTCATATGGGAGACCCATTCATCGACTGATTTAAGGACGCTCTTTTCAAGCGGCTCGCCTTCTTGAATGAGCAAAGCGGCGATTAATTCTCGGCGCTCGGCGGGATTAAGGAATGTAGTTACATTTCCTATTTCCAGCCTTGACCCGTTTGCCGTTTCATACAGCTTAAATGACATTAGCGTACCACGCGCATGATTACTCTATCATCGCCAGAGTCGCATGATTACTCTATCATCGCCAGAGATGGATGATTACTCTATCATCGCCAGAGATGGATCACGCTTTACTGCCTCTCGATATTTGCGTTCATCGTAATCGGGTACATTAACCAAACGTTCTACCGGAAGCGGGACGAGAATTGCTTTATTCTCAGCGATGTCTACCGCGCTAGGTATCCAGTCTCTGAGATTATATATCCACTTTCCACGATCATTTTCTGTGTCATTGGAAAGTAGAAATGTATTGATTATGTTGATTTGCGCGTAGACAGGAATGGCAATTTGTAAATTTTCAAATCTGTAAATTGACTGCTCGGACTCATAGCCGATTTTTCGGGCTAACCACGTTCGGCTAGTTTTGAAGTGATTTCTTAGTCTGGATAGAAACCTACCGTCAGGCATCGCGCTAAACGCTTTTATATGCGCCAAATTTTCAAATATGGTGGCGCTGCATTGATCATTCTCTACTCCGCATGATGAACAGCGAAGTATTGGAGCTATCGCCATTAAGTGCATATCCGTCAAATGCTCTGGGAGAGGAGCAAGCGGATTCTTGTTTGGCCCTGACAGCCCTCGAATTGATATTGTGGTCTGATAATCAGGATAAGGCTCCATACTTATGGCGCTGCTAATCTCTGTGTCGCATACATCGCACACGATTTTCATGTCGTTATGATACCTAAAAAATGAGGCATGTCAATAATTTTTTGGTGGGCGGCGCGATGAGCGATGTAGGCTTTGCTTGGGACTGTGAACGGGAGTGAGATGAATAAGTACATAGCAAGATATGCACCGATACGTCGTTTAAGGTAAGAATTACATGCAACAATTGTGCCGCTGTTTTTGGCATGATACTTGCTTGCAGACGTATACAAAAGGGTTACTATTGGCTACGTTTAATGACTCGTTATTATAGGACAATAAGACATGTATGGCTAGAATATTACATAAAAAAATGAAAAACATGTCCTTAATTAGGGACGAATTCCTTAAGGATATCATATGCATAAAATCTTAGGTATAATAGATGTTTACGACATTAATAACCCCCTTTTTCCGGTCCCTGCCATTCTAAGGAGAAAATCTACTACCTATTGGTAGGTTGATCGCTGTTAACTACCTAAAAAGTAACCCTTCGCGCGCACATCCGAGGCGATCTACGATGTACCTCTAGAAATCGTAATTTCGGTGAAGACGTGTATTGAACTCGTTAAATTTCACCTTTTGCGTTCAGAGCTTTAATCGCTATTTGATCGTTATGGATAGTAGATTATTTTCTTTAGATGGGGGGGTACCCTAAAAAGGCACTTATTAATGTCGTAAACATTTTGTGTCAACTTTTCGCATGTACCTGGAATCGTTAGCGAAACGGGAGTAATTAATGATAGCTTTTGCATATTTTTATGTAATATTTTAGCCATACATACCATTACTACCGGCCCTACAAATGCAGAAAGGGAGTTACATCTGTTACAGTGTACTCCCTTAATAGGACGGTACCTTGCGGGATCAGAAAATAGTGATTTTGGGAAATGTCTACTTGGAGCAATCCAGCTTATGCGGCTCATTGATTGATGCCCATGCACGGCATTCTGGGCATGGACGGAGAAGCGCATTCAGCATATTGGCAATGTCACACATCATTTCTTCCGGAGAAATAGAATTTCCTCGACGAAATAATGTCCATTTTGACTCACCGACAGAATAGATTGGAGTGTCATCGTCCACTGTATCCTCCTGTGTCTGGGCGTTAGCCTACAATAGAAAAGATAATTAATATATTTTATCTTGAGATAACCGGGCCGGTGGTACGCCAATCATGGACAGTACCCGGCGGGATCAGGAAATACGCAAATTAGGAAACTGCTAGTTTACCGGCGGTAGTCAAGCTGACAACTTGGAGTCTCGCGACAACTCGATTCCATTCTACTCGCTCATACACATTATGAAGACGAGTCCACGCTTGTGCAATTGCTTTGCAAGATCTATATCAATGGCATCTGTAATACCGTTATTGACACGATCAATGGCCTTTTGCTGACGATCTGTTAACTTGCGCATATCTTCTCCTTTCGAGTCTTGTAATAAGGAAAGAAATTACTTTCTTCCCTTATTGCCAGACTCGAAGTCTGGCTGTGGGCTAGCTAGCCCTCAAGGTCGATGGTAATGAATCGGAAAGACCGCCAGGACCACTTGCGCCACCGGCGCAGAACGCGATACCCGCTAATCATCACATCATCTCCGGCGCCAGGGACGCGATGAGCGCTAGAATGGTCGCCAGCTGGACCGACCTTGCGGGCCATTAGTACACCCCCACCCCGGCGATCTGGACGTTGACCGGGCGCCCCATGATGCTGGCGGCGAGCATGGCCTTGCTATCGCGCCGCATGGCCACGGCGTCGGCGGTGAAGCTGCGGACATAGCCCAGGTAGGCCACGTATGCAGCGCCCCGCCCCGCGTCGCTGGCGAGCGACTGGCGGCATGTCCTGGCGTAGTGGCCGGCGATGCCGCAGTGGCTGCACTTGCGCGTCGGCTCGCTGGCGATAACCGCCGCGACGGTGACAGGCTTATCGTGGGTGCGCTTGGTGTGATCGCTGGAACCGCAGATGGAGCACTTGTAAGTCTTGCCGATGTTGCTCATTTTGTTTTCTCCTGCGCTTTCGTTTTTTATTGTAGCGATTTGGCTGAAAGAGTCAAGTAACTATTTTCACTTTTCTCTATTTCGTCCGTCGCTTGCTTCTGACTAATAGGTATAGCATAGGCTATGCCAACGATTCAAATCTATGTGAGGCCCGATTTGATTGGGGTTACGAATTGGTCCAATCATCATATTGGTCATTTATGACCAGTGAATCCCGGCTAATTCTCGCTTGATCGCTTCTAACTCCGCGCTGTTCGGGCATTTAGGCCACTGGTCAAATATGACCAGTGATTTGGTCACTTATGACCAATGGATAAAGTGAGAGAAAGTGAAAATAACCCCTTGCACATGAGCTAGAGACGACGTATGTTCTATCTACAACGGAGGCAAACGATAATGAACGCTCTGCTGGCACTGCATCTCATGATGGCATGCAACAATGGTTCTCTCACTGTCGATAAGGTGGAGAACAAGATCGCCACGATCAAGGTTTTGGGGGGCGGGAGCTTTCGCATGGATGCGACTCCCGCCATGAGGCCCGGCGCCAAGGTTGACGATCAGTGGACCCGTCAGTCGTGCATGGAAGGAGTCGAGGAACAGTTTTTGCAGAATCGTGGCAAGGGTCACAAGTCGAAGTCTGAGAAGTAGATATTTTCATTTTCTCGTATTTTCTTTCTTGACTCTATTCTGAGTTTGAATTATGTTTAACTCAGAAAGACGGAGAAAACGAAAATGCGAGACTTCGAAACTACCTCAAAGAGCATCTCTCCCGTCGCCAGCATTTGCCCGTGCTGGACCCCAGTCAAGCTGTACAATAGTCACTTCTCGCTGATTTGCGCTGTGTGCGGCGCTGCTGTCAAGTTCCTCAGCAAGCCCACTGCTGCTAAGACGATCATTTCGGTTGTCAGTGTGCTGTCATGATCGCCCGTCACTGGCATCTGATTTGCACGGTGCTCGGTTGCGCTACTCGCGCACTTGACCTGTTGTAAAATAATCGAAAATAGTTCTTGCGCTGAGTAGCGCAATGGTCATAATAGAACACAGGAGACAACGAAATGCTGAACATCATCTTCATCGCTCTCAAGCTTGCTACTTCCACTGTCTTTGTTGACCAGTGCGAAGAGAACAAGTGCGTTGTGATCACTGAGGATAACCAGTCTTTCACTGTCTCTCAGCGAGAGGGGATGAAAGAGGGACAATACTACTCCTTCGAGACTGACACCAGCGACGACGGTTGCGCAGTCTGGTAATACATAATACGTAATTACATTGTTTGCTAATCTTTGATTTGGATTAGCAAGAATAGGGCCATATCCTAGCAAAACTAGGAAATTGGGTCCCATCTTGCGCGGAAGCGGGACACACCAAAATTGTCTATCAGAAATATTATATAAATAACTACATGTGTCACAACTTCTATATTTCTATCAGAAATATTATATAAAATACCTACATAGCAATACAACTTTAGTCTCAAAAATCCAAACTCAAAATTTGGAAAATTATTTTTGGCTAACTTTTAGTCATTTTAGCTATAATTTATCCAAAGCAACTCAAATAGCTCAAAACGAAATTATCTAATTCCCAAAGGAGTAATCATGCGTTTTACAATCTCAACAGCGTTCAAGATCCTCGTTACATCAAGCATTACGCTCATCGCTTGCGGACCCTTCTCAACAGCGCCGTCTAGCACAAGCACCACAGCAGGAAGTACATCAAGTCAAAGTAGTGACGATGCATCAAACTGCAGAACCACAGTAACTGATCAGGGCTGGCTTTTAGTCAGTTGCCCAGGATATGCGCCATACATGTCCCCTCCTCAAGTCTGGCTAGCCCCGGTGGTACGCAATGCCGCTGTTGCTCCAGTAAGGTAATCCTATGAATCGTAAATTTGTTATGATAGATGGGAATCTGAAGGTTACGCTCGCATGGGATATCATAAATTTAAATACGTATGACGCATCTGGATGGGAATTAATCCAAATAATATACGTTGATCATCGTTTGATTCACTATTTCTTCAAAAGGAAAATTCTATGAAGTTAAAGATTGGCTTTCTCCTGTTTTCATTCTTTGCGCTTAGCGCGGGAAAATGTGATGATGTTCATCCGTGCCAGTCAAATGTGGATTGCTTGCCATATACCAGCATGGATACGGAGTATTATTGCGGCGAGTATGCTGGGAAGAGTATTTGCATTCCCACGAATCCAGTGATGCAGCAACGGATGCTTGCGGGCATCAGGTCAAATACACCAAATACACCCGGGCAAAATCTGTGCGATGTACCGCATGATCATACATGGGGAGCGTTTAGCGATTGGTCTGTATGGAATAAGTGGAAAGGCAACTGCAAGTTTCGCAGTAGGTCTAAGAATTGCACATTCTGCGGAACTACCGGCGAAACTGAATTTGAGCAGGTCCCCCCAGGCTGCTTTATGTAATTGATTTTTAGCCCCCCATATCGCATAATTCCTTTATGCGATTGTTAATCCATCACAGCCCATCGTTTTACTTGGCTTTAATGCGCCCATGGGTTTTAATATCCATATTTTTAATATCTGGCTGCGGAGACATAGCACAGATATTATCTCCAAGCACAAATTCAACTTCTACAATTGATCATAAACATTTTTGGAGCGATATTGCGCATTGCTCAAAATGGCAAAAACCTTATCCTAACAAATTCCCTACATGTGAACTAAGAACATGCTCCCATATTTGTCTTATCTGCGGAAGCGAAGACAAATGGGGAGAGATCCAGGGAACCTGCTGCGAACTCTAAAAATCCCTTTGACATCAAGATAATTCTCCTGCATACTTCAGTTATGCAAGATTATTCAGAATTTCTCGCCAAAAAATCCATCACAGCCCAGACAATAGGCTTGACCGGCCCTTTTGATTTGCCAGAAACGATGTTTCCGTTCCAACGAGATACCGTGATCTGGGCTTTACGCCGTGGGCGCGCTGCAATATTTAGCGGTACCGGGCTAGGCAAGACTCTGACCCAGCTAGCTTGGGCGAGAGAAGTAATCAGGCATAATTGCAAATGTGCTAATCATATGCCGCTCTATACTATTGAAAGTTACAAATCAAGCGATCAGACCAATGTTATCCAATGCCAAAAGCCAAAAGTCTTAATTCTTGCTCCGCTAGCCGTGGCAAAGCAGACTGTCCGCGAAGGACAGAAATTTGGCATTCACGTTGTGTTTGTTAGAAATCAAGAGCAAGTAGCGGAATTTTCTAAAATCAATAATGCGTCTATCTTCATTTCTAACTATGAAATGCTTCATCAATTCCAGCCTGATGAATTCACAGGAGTAATACTTGATGAGAGCAGCATACTCAAAGCGTATTCTGGTAAAATCCGCAATCAGATCATTTCCTATTTTGCAGCTACTCCTTATCGTTTGGCTTGCACAGCAACCCCTGCCCCAAATGATTATGAGGAGCTTGGTAATCATGCTGAGTTTCTTGGCATTATGGACCGCGTGGAAATGCTGGCGTCTTTCTTTGTCCACGATGGCGGAGAAACGCAAAAGTGGCGACTAAAAGGCCACGCTGAAGATATCTTTTGGAAATGGGTATGCGAATGGGCGGTGATGATAAGATTGCCGTCTGATCTGGGATATCCAGATGAGGGATTTGCACTTCCACCGCTACATATGTTTGAGCATATTGTAGAAGTAGGCAAAGATTTTGCTTATAAAACTGGAAATCTCTTTGCGCAAGAAGCCAAAACGCTCAATGAGCAAAGAAAAGCCAGACGGGCTAGCATTGATGATCGCGTTGCGAAAATGGTTGAGCTTGTAAAAACAGATCCGCAGGCATCATGGCTTATCTGGTGCGATCTGAATGACGAATCGCAGTCAATTACAAAAGCGTTATCTTCTGTTTCTTCATCAGTCGCCGAAGTTACCGGGTCAGATACTGAAGATGAGAAAGAGCAACGATTGCTTGATTTCTCAACTGGTAAAATCAAGATCCTGGTTAGCAAGCCAAAAATAGCAGGATTTGGATTAAATTTTCAGATTTGCCACAATATGGGCTTTGTCGGATTGAGCCATAGCTATGAAGCGATGTTTCAAGCCATTCGCCGATGCTATCGATTTGGCCAAACTCACCCGGTGGTGTGCCATATCGTGACTTCTGACGCTGAGGGCGCAGTATTAGAGAACGTCAGACGCAAAGAGAAAGACTTCGAGATCATGTGTGCTCAGATGCTGGAAAACATGCGTGAGACACAGCGTGAAAACGTGCTAAGCGCACAAAAAACCCTTGACTCTTACGCTGCTGACACTATAATGACTGTACCACCATGGCTAATATAAACAAATTTTGGAAGTCTTACGCTGGCTCCACGGCGATGCGGGTCGTCACCAAGGAGCGCGACGAAGCCCGCGCCGAGGTCGCCCACCTCCGGGCGCTCATCGAGGGGGCGCCGCATGATCGGGACTGCCGGAGCCATCACGCCGTTCTTGATCCTGCCGGCGTAGCGCGGCACTTCGGCTGCTCTTGTGCCGTCGGGCAGTGGAAGTCTCGCGCATCCAAGGGCCCCGCCGATTGGCGCTGATCATGACATGGCTGTTTGCTGGGCTATAGCCGGGAGATGGCGCTAAATGATCTATGCTTCTCAAATTCCATCTATTCCCGTAAATATAAAGTTTGGTCAAATTATACTAATATTCGACCAGGGTTATGGATCGGCGGAATGGCGTAGCGAATGGATTTGGTTTTGGGGGCAGATATGCCAGAAAATTCTTATGATCAATGCGATAAATCTAGAAAATGAAATTTAGATGCCTAGTCGCCAGCTTAATTATCAGAAGAAACATGTAGATCTAGGCTTGTGTCGATCTTGCTCTGAGCCTAACTATAAGTGGAACTACTGTAAGAAACATTTCGATGTACACAGAGAGCAAAAGGGATTTCAGGGGAAAACAAGATGTACAAAATGTCACGAGTTAGGCCACAACAAACGGAACAAGATATGCAGGTTATTTACAGATACAAGCCGAGCCCCATCGGCTTAATGACGATTTTTCGTGATATTGCAAAGTATGGGTGCCACTGTGACTACGTAGTTGAACCATGCCCGGCATCCTGTGTGTTAGCCATGGAGTTCTATTATCGCAATTGGTATGATATTCACTGCAATTGCGGAAATTGCAATCGCATTGAGGTTCCTTACGCATGAATGATTTTGTTTATAAATTAGAAACTATTGCTTTTACGCCAGACTCAAGAATCAAACAAGAAGACAGACAAGCTGCGATGATTGCTCTTTCTGTATATCATGCGCTTGACAAGCACCTGGGCGAAGTAGTAAAAGGCTTCAATCATCTCATTGGTAAAATAGTATGACTAACGTAGTCAATCAGCACATTACAGATAATTTTGCGCTTTATAATGGAGATAGCTGTGAAGTATTACAAGGGCTCCCAGATTCTAGCATTGGGTATGGGATTCATTCTCCTCCTTTTGCTTCTTTGTACACCTACAGTGCTAGTGAAAGAGATCTTGGCAATTGCCCTGACTACGATACTTTCGCTGCACACTATAATTTCATTATTAGACAACTCTTTAGATTGACAAAGCCTGGAAGGCTTCACAGCGTCCATTGCATGGATTTGCCTACTTCAAAGGCTAACCACGGGTATATTGGTCTAATCGATTTTCCCGGCATCATCATCAAAGCGTTTCAGGATGCCGGATGGATTTATCACTCTCGCGTGGCTATCTGGAAAGACCCCGTGACGGCCATGCAGCGGACCAAAGCGCTAGGGCTGCTTCACAAGCAGATCGTGAAGGACAGCGCCATGTCCCGTCAGGGCATACCCGATACCCTGCTGACCTTCCGCAAGCCAGGGGAGAACCTGGACCCCATAGCGGGCAACCTAGTACAGAAGGGGGATCGCGCCGAGTATTGGATCCAAGATGTCAGGGTGTGCGAAAATCGAGTAGACACCATCCCTATTTATGATCCTGAAGTAAATGAAATAATCAGGCATACTACTGGATGCATCCGCGAATATAAATATGGCGAGCAATATTGTGCTAATTGCGGAAATAAGCTTACACCCCGCGGTAAGCAAAATGAACTAAGCAGCGATGCATCTAGAACGCCTATCGATATCTGGCAACGATTGGCTTCCCCGGTATGGATGGACATTAATCCTTCAGATACATTGCAAAGAGAGTCAGCGAGGGAGGAGGAAGATGAGCGCCATATTTGCCCTTTGCAATTAGAAGTTATCCGTAGATGCATGGAGTTATGGAGTCACCCCAATGATACGATTCTTACACCATTTGCTGGTATTGGATCAGAGCTTTATGTAGCTTTGGGAGGCAAATGTCAGTCAGGAGCATTCCTCCCATCTCGCAGAAAAGCAATTGGTATTGAATTGAAAGAGAGCTATTACAAGCAAGCGGTGGCCAATTGTCTTAGGGCCGAGAAACAGATGAAACAGCCCAGCTTGCTAGACCTGATGACGAATAGTACTTGACAGGAAAAAATCATGAGCTTAGGAAAATTACTTTGCATAGCAGAAAATGTGAACCTGTCAATTTATGAAGGATTTGTATTATTTCCTGATGGAAATAGCATTCCTATTAATAAACAGGCAATACTCATAAATAAGCTCATTAATTTGTTTAATGAGGTTAAAGCGACAAAGATTGTATGGGAACAGTGCGCGCACATTATCGGATTTGATGTGGGTGAATTTATGAAATGCAGAATTCCTATTTGGCGCTGTGGCAAATCTGTAGGCCGCACTATTTATCATAATGGACAACTTTGCGGAATGATGGATACTCCAGAACTTGCTGTGAAAGTAGTTGATGCGTTGAATCGGGATGAATCATGACTAATAATGAAATTTTCATTATATTAATTTCTGGCATAATAGCTTTCATAATCTTATTGGCACTGTTTCTGCGCTTAGACAACAAGGTGAAACCATGAATATGCATTGCCCAAAATGTCAACAAAAAATGAAGAAAGTTAGATCAAAGCATAAAGGAATTGCTCGAAATGCATTAGTCAAGAAAGACAATGGATACTGGCTATGCTCTTGCGGAAATAAGGTGAAAGTATGAATCGCCAACAAAAGTTAGTTCGTGATTTTAACCGATCCATTAATACTCCTCGCCGCGAATCGCCCGGTATGCCATCGGTTGAAGTCCGCATACTAAGGGCTAGATTGATTCTAGAAGAGGCGCTGGAAACGTGTTGCGCACTTGGTATCCGGGTCAAAATTAAGGATAATTCTATCCATACCGATTTGACTATGGATAATTTTAAGTTTCTTCCAGAATTCGCTGCTGATCTAAACGAAGCTATCGATGGACTTTGCGATATTAAGTATGTAGTCGATGGCACGGCAGACGCGCTAGGCGTGGACTTGGATCTATTTTTTGAGGAAGTGCATGCGTCTAACATGCGCAAGCTCGATGGACCTAAAGATGCTAATGGGAAGCAGCTAAAGCCCGAAGGATGGAAGCCTCCGCGAATTGCTGAAATGCTCCGTCTGATCGACGGTATGCCACAGGATATGCACGCTGATATTTTGGCTCCAATGCTCGCAGGAGATAAGAAATGACTATTGATCAATGGGCTAGAAATATTCAAACGCTCATAACAAGATGTCCTCTTTGCTTGCTAAATTGGCATAGTAAGGGATATGGCAATAATCAAATTTCCATTTATGATTTGGCGGCTTAAATGAGTCAACCAGATAACAAAAATTACATGACAACTGATATGGATATCGGCGGTTGTCGCAAATTCGTGGAAGCCATCCGTTCTATCACTGGCAATCCAACCATGAGTAAGTTGGATTGCGAAGAATGGATCGAGAGTTTGAACAAAGTCAATACGGCGTATCAACCGTCTAGCTCTAATGTAAAAAAGATTTTAACTATGCCGGATACTGCTAATGCACGTTGACATTGATCGCAAATCTCTGATCGCTGGGTTACAGGCATGTGCTGCGATCATTGAGAAGAAACCAAGCATGCCAATTCTCAATAATGTCAAGTTGCTCGCCGAAAATGATACATTGTATCTTTCTGCGACAAATGAGCAAATCAGTCTAAGCGTTCAATATCCAGCGCAAGTGGTACGCGAGGGGGAAATTACTACGCCGGTTAACCATTTGCTCATGTTGGTCAAGGCCATGGGAGCGGATCGCTGCGATTTAGATGCTCCTGAGTCAGAGGATTGCGCAACTGAGTTGGTTGTGAAATCTGGTAAGTCTAAGCATCTTTGCAAGACGATGCCTGCTGATAATTTTCCAAGAATCCATATTTTTCCTGAACATGTAATGGAAATTTCAGCAAGTCAGTTGCTTGTCGCCTTTGAAAAGGTGGAAGCGGCGATGAGCGACAATGAAGCGCGGCCGTTTATGAGCGCCATTTGCTCTGACAACGGTACGCTTGTTGCGACTGATGGCGCGAAACTTGCTCAATACGATTTCATTTTGCCAGATATGCTGATGCCTAGAAAAGCAGTTGAAAGAATCAAAGATTTTCTAGACGGATTTGAGCGAGTGACGATTGCTGTGCATGACAATCGATTTTATCTAAAATGTGCGGACAATTCTATGTCATGCCAGTTGTTAGATCACTCACAGTTTCCGCCAGCGTGGCGCACGATCATCCCTGCTCAGGTTGATCGGTCTGCCAGCATACCTAAGGATGCACTTGTGGACGCGCTAAAGCGCATAGCCCTTGTCTGCGCTGATAAGACCATGGGGGTGTTTTTTAAGCTTGACAAAGGGGTGCTCAGGCTTGAATCGGAGAATCCTGATCTGGGGTCTGGCATCGAAGAAATCGAGGTGGCATATGATGGCAGGGCTACTGTGCTTGGTGTGCATTGCGGTAATCTCCGCACGTTGATCGCTCCCTGGACTTGTCAAGCCCTTACTTTCGAGTTTCAAGCTGACGATTCGTACCCGATCGTCATTCGGCCCGAAAAAAACGAGGGTCCGGTGCATTTTGGCCTTGCCATGCCCATGAGGATGTAGTAAGTTATTGATACTGGATCGACGAAATAAAGCGTGCTCAATGAGGAATAGAGCACTAAATAACTTCTCCTCTCATGATGACAGACCGTGATAGCAGAAATGCTAGAGAGTGATTAATTTCATTTCTGTCGGTATGATGGGAACGGTTGCCATACCATCAGCCAAGCAAGAGCAACGTCCGGGGCTTCCAGCGGATTAATATCTGGGAGCAATTACAAATTTGGTGACTTATGGCGAATGAACTAACTGATGAAGCTAAGATCGATCAGCTAAAGCTACGTGCTAGTGTAGCTGAGTGCAATTCATTTATGAATGGAATTGCAGCAGCGGAAGCGCAAGCTAGGGCGGGACGATTTGACCTGAAAATTGCGAATGAAAATCATCAGATTTTAGTACAAGAACTACATTCTAAGTATGAAGCTGATGATAAAAATATTTTCTTTGATCGTCCTAAAGTAAAGACGGAATGACTCCATAATTTGCATTGTGCGAATTAGGATTATTTGACACTAGAAGGAGAATACTATGAGCAAGAATGTTTTTGTGATCAAGGCTGCCGCGTACCTCAATCCAGTTTTCAAGAAGATTGTTCCCGTTACCTTTATTGAGGTAACGGGCCCAAATTCTAAGGAACTGATTGAGACTGCGCTAGGCGAGAAGTCCCGCGGCGATGTGGATCAGAATGCCGAGGGCACTGGCCACATTGTTACGGGTCTTAGTGAGAAGGCGATGCTTCTCGCGCTTGAAAATCTGGCGCTCGTTGACGCCGGCCAGCCGCCCCAGCGTAAGAAGGCTGCCGCTGAGGCCGAGGACGCTGCGCAGGCTTCCTAATTTGGATTGTGGCTGGCTAGCGTTGTGCTAGTCGGTGCCCCCTGTCAAATCGCGAGGGTTGACAGGGGGTTTTTTTATTTTATACTTTGATCATGACCGAAGAACAAAAATCAAGAATTGCGACATTTGCTCAGCAAAGATGCTGCGCCTCGGAATACGAGTATGTCTCTCCCGAGGAGCTTTACTCTGAATATGTGAAGTTTGACTCCCATTGCGCAGATAAGTTTGAATTTACTGGGGAGATGATCCGGTTAGGCTGGATTCTTTATCGTCCAGATAGACTCGATCCGATGGTGGATACTGGATGGCGGCTGAGGTTGCGGTCGCATCTGAATCCAGATTTGCCCGAACCTGCGGGACTGATTCAAGATCAACTCGAAACGCTCAGACTTGCAACGTTCAAATCAGCATTAGAAGCCAAGAAGATGGGCCGCCATGCCCAGGCTATTGCGTACACGAAAGCTTATCTCGAAATTCTGAAAGCACGGCGCGAGGAATTCCCCCCTGATCTTGGCAATAAAGAAGGAGCAGATTATGCCGATCCAGAATAAAGTTCGAATGCCGTCAGGAATTCGCCATACTATCGATCACATGAAATTCTTGCAAAGTTTAGACGGTATGACGATTGAACAAGCAAAAGAAAAAGAAATGGAATATCTGAATAATTTAAAGATTAAATCTGAATATGCTGATAAGATGATCATTCAGTCTGAAACAAAAATTGAGGAATAATGCCTCGCCTCATTTTTGGGCCGCAGGCTGTCGATCCTGCATGCCTTGCGTTGCCCAAAAATATCCATAGCATCGCTTACAAGATTCCTCCCTCTGAGCATTTGCCTAATTGCAAATGTCCGCAAGCTCAATATCTAAGGTGTAAAGCGCGAATTGCGTTTTTCGGCGGTGGAGTGTTCGGGGGAAAGTCGTTTGCGGAAATGCTCCTTCCGCTGAAATGGCGAAGAACGCCAGGATTCCACTGCACAATCATGCGATTGGATCGCCCTCGTATCATGCAAGAGGGCGGATTATGGGATACAAGCAAACTGATTTATGGTCAATTTGGTGCAGAGCCTAACGAGCAGTTGCTTCGTTGGAAGTTTCCTAGTGGAGCACAAGTCAAGTTCGCATTCTTGAATTCTGAGGGTGGAAAAGCTGGCGTCCAGAAGAAGGACGGTGCTCAATCTCCTATTATTCAATATGATGAAATTCAAGAATTTACGAGAAAGCAAGTATTCTATATGCTTACTCGTAACCGATCTTCAATTCCTGGCATTCCAGCATATATCCGCGGCACGCTAAACCCTGATCCTGACGGCGCCCCGTGGTTATCAGAATTTTTGCAGTGGTATTGGGATCCTGTAACTGGATATGCGATACCTGAAAGATCAGGAGTTGTTCGATATTTTGTTTACAAAGATAATGTGATCCATTGGGGAGATACTGAAGAACAGCTAAAGCATCAGTTTGGCGGAGATTGTGATCCACTGAGTTTTACTTTTATTCGCTCCATGGCAGAGCATAATCTTATTGGACTTCAAAACAATCCTGCTTATATCCAAGGATTGAAAAATCAAGATCCGATTACTGTTGAAATTAAGCTAAAGGGCAATTTTAAGATTTCAGCTGCTCGCGGTACGAAGTTTAGCCGCGCGTGGTTCGGCCATACGGAAGTCGGACCATCCAGGGGTCTGAGGGTCCGATATTGGGACCTTGCGGGAATTGATGAAGATGTCGCAATTGAAAAAGGAACAGATCCTGACTACGTAGCGTCATGCAAGATGAATCGCTACCGCGGTGAATATTTCATTGAAGATATCTCAAGGGGAAGATTACACCCCAATGACACCAGGAAGTTAATTTTACAATATGCGAAATCTGATGGATATTCCACCGCGATCCGAATCGAGATGGAAGGTGGCAGCCATACTAAATTCGTCGAGGCTGAGTTTCTGGAATTGCTCGCTGGATATGATATTGAATTTATTAAACCTTCTAGGAGCAAAACAGTCAGAGCAGGAGGCTACTCTGCCGCGACGAAAGCGAAAAATGTAAAGCTTGTCACAAAAGCCCCCGGGTGGTATGCTTATCTGTCAGAAGCATTTTTTTCCGAGCACGAAGCGTTCCCTAGGAAGGGGATCGGCATCCATGATGACATGGTTGACGCTTGCTCAGGAGCATTCATGTATTTGGCTGCTGATGTAGAACAGCCAAGCGATGACGAGATCAGAGATTCGGCAGATATGATATCAAGGGGAGTGGCTGAAGTTCCATGGAAAAACCGATGGGGAAGATAAGAGTTACTGTTACTCGCCTTGCTAGACTGAATGAATCTACTAGAGGAAAACCGCACAATCCGAGAGAAGTTGTATTTTTTGGATATTTGTACAAGCTCATTGGAGAGTTCTATAATACCAAACATCTAACTATTTTGGATCAAAAGGCTTGTGTCCCTGCTGATTCTTTATTCGCGGCGCTGACCACGGATCCAGCTAGAATTCTTGTTTACGATGAGTATGGTGCTCGCCAAATTGAAACCAGCGAGATTATGCGTCAACATATTGACGGCAAATCCGCTATAGTAGAAACAAATAATTCTAAATATGAGATTATCATACAGTAAAAGATATGATTCAATAAAAATATGCAAGTGCGGAAGCGCATATTACAAATGGGAATCTTGCGCGAATTGTTTCTTTAAAAATAGGCCAAAATACGCTAAATGTATCTATTGCCCCCGGTGGTATGCTAAAAGAAAGAATTGGAAAACTTGCGGAGCTAGCATATGCCAGTTAAAACGTAATTCTGCTTATATGCGAGTGCAGCGCCAAGTCATTTTTACGGCGCAACCAAAGTTAATTCAAGCGCCAATCGGATTGAACACTTACTCAAGAGGATGGAAAGCAAGCGATTGGCGTGACGATGCAGCACAAGATAAAATCTTGAAACAGCTAGAAAAGCAGTCAGTGTCAAGTTAAATATTCAGCCTCTTGTCCGCTACCCTGCGACAATGGGATTTTTCCAGTCTGTCGCCAAGTTTTTTCAGCCTGCCAGGTATCCAGATAAGCGAAATGTCTCGCAAGATCGCATTCCGTACACTCTCACCAGCTATGATCTAGCAGCGGCAGAACTTGCAGTTATTGAACATGAAAATGCCAATTTTCAATGGACTGCGGGATTATTCGACGCAATAGATCGTGATGATCGCGTTAATGCTTGTTTCAATACCCGCGAATTAGCAGTTACCGGACTTCCATTCGAGTGGATTCCTTCTACTCATCCTGGTGATAGTTCTCGCGCATTTCGATCTATTAAAGATAACTGGTCTGTCTTATTCAGCCAATCCGCGCAAAGACAAGTAATTCGCACAACTGCGATCATGGGTTTTTGCATTTGTAGTATCAACGGATGGAAAGATCAGCCATATCTTGAGCCGTGGCATCCTCGCTGGATTACTTACAATTATACAACTGGTGGATTTGAAGCGCAGGCAGACTGGACTGATAAGTCTGGAATGCAGAAATCTGGGCGTATCCCTGTCCAGCCTGGCGATGGAACATGGGTCATTTTCAAAAGTAGAATGACTCGCCCATGGATGGGGGGCTTGATTCGTGTTCTTCCCCAATTGATCGTATATCGTCAAGCCAATTTAATCGATTGGGGGCGCCACGGCAAACGTCATGGCAATCCCCCTATTGTAGTAGAATCTACGGATATCCGTTCTGCTAAAATTGAAGATTATCAGCGTCTCGCTGATTCACTTCAAGAATTAGTAGGCGACTCTGTAATCATGCTTCCGAACGGAGCAAAAACTTCGCTTCTTGAATTAAAGAAAGATGCTTTTAAGGCATTCGTTTCGTTTGGCCCAGAATTCTTAGACCAGTGCATTGCTATTTCAATTCTTGGTCAAAACTTGACTACTTCTAGCAGCGGAATTACTGGCGGATTAGGATCGAATATTAGCGCAACTCAAAGTAAAGTACGTCAAGATTATATTGAAGCTGATGCTAGTCTTTTGTCCGATTCTTCGCATAAGCAAATTTGCTTACCATATTATTTATACGAGCACGGCATTCGGAACATCCATCAAGTGCCTACTCCGCATTGGAACAGTGCGCCACCGGAAGATGCAAGACTTCTCGCTGAAGTTGCTACTATCACGGCCAATGCTTGGAATTCTGGATTGGAAGCAATCGCGCTGGCCAAGAAGATGAAATATCCAATTGATGAAGATCAAGCATTGAAAATGCTACGTATGCCCATGAAGAAGAGGGAATAGTCAAGAGAAATTTTACTCCCTATTCTTGTATTCTCGATTGAAATGACCCGTCCCATCAGGCAAGGCGCATTCTATGAGGCGAACGGATTTCGCTTCAACGCGAATCAGTTTGAGTCAAATGCTGATTTTGTCGAAGGTAGCCTTGTTTTGAACGATGTTTCATATTTCGGATCTACTCCAGTTTTCTCCGATGCGAGCGGAGTATCTCTCACAGAAGACGACTGCTCATTGACTTGCGATGGTCGCATGCTTTCTGCGACTATGATCAAGGGTCACTGGGTTGATTATTCAGATCCGGCGTTGTGGACTGAAGAGACTGCGCAGAAATTTGCAGTTACTCTTTATCTCAATCACGATGCTTCTGTCGATAGCTGGATTGGTGCTGCTACAAATCCCAGACTTTCCACAAAGGGAATTCTTGGAGTAGACGCTACATTCAAAATTGATAAGAAGCGCGATATGGTGCTTACCCAGGGCGCTATTTGCGCCGGATTGAAGCATGTACCTGTCACAGTTAAGAGTTTCTCCGTTGGAATCAATCATACGCTAAAGCGCTCCCATACATTCGAAGATCCATGGGAATTCTGGGAGAAACTTGGTACTGAAGTTGATGGATCAGTTGTTTGTTTCAAAGTAACTTCTATTGATCGCATTCGGGAATGCAGCCTGGTTTACGCTGGCGCCGATCCGAATGCAAAGGCTTATGGTCTTTTAGAAGTTAACGAAATTGATTATCGAGATAAGTTTGAAAAGCTTATCGCTGAATATGGAATCAAACATGCGGCGTCTGCCGCTTCGCAACTAGGAGATAGGCAGATGCCGATCAGTCCACTGCTCGCTAAGGCTCTCAAGGATATTACTGGAATTGAATATTCTGAGACAAATGAAGTAACTGTCATTCCTGCTCTTTATGCTTGTAAGTCTAGCGCTGATGGCGCTGTCGCCCTTGCTGAAAAACATGAGAAGACTTCCAAGGATCTTGCTGAATTTCAGAAGACTGAGCGTGATCGTCTTATGAAGCTTGGCAAAGAGACAAATAAGAATCTCAATGATGATATGGATGCTTGGGCCAATAGCCTGACTATTGACCAGCTATCTTATCATGTCAATAACGCGCGCCCGATGGGCCCTGTTGACGTAAAGCCAGCGCCTGAGTCCGCGCATAAGAAGGGTCAGTTGATGACGCCTTCCATGCCAAACGGTTTGACTCATGGCGATGTTGAATTGATGTCAGCGCGATTTGGAATTCCAATTGCTGATGTTTACAAGAATGTGAAGGGTTAATCATGACTGCGCTCGCAAAAGATTTTGTTCGCAAGTGTGAGGAGCCACCAGTTAACCCGGATGTCGTGCTTCCGGCGGCTGTAAACTCCGAATGGTTTATGGGGTCAATGGTCGCTGCTAACACCGCGACTGGCCATGGCAAGGCGGCAATTGCTGAAGTTTTGGCGAATGCCAAGGTAATTGGCGTGGGTCTTTCCCATGTCAATAACAACCCTGGCGCTGCTGCTGCCAAGTCTGGGCTTGTCCGTCGCGGAATTTTTGAATTTAAGACTGATGGCACTGTGACTCAGGCCCATCAGAATCTTATTTTAGATGTAATTGATGATAATACTGTGGGCGCTCCTGGCGTCAATGTTGACGCTGGAGTCTTTAAGGGATTTTCCCGAGCAGGGCTTACTACTCACGCCTGGGTAGAAATCCTTTAAGGAGATTAACGCACCATGATGCTTAATGATAGCCAAGTTACGCTACTCTTCAAGACTCTCTCTGAGCGGTTTGTTGATCTTTATCAACAGACCACAACTTGGAGCGATGGACTTCTGGGCGTTTCTGCGGAAGCGACAGATACAATTGAAGTTTTCTGGGTTGAAGTCATTCCTCAGTTTGAGAAGTGGCTAAAATCTCAAAAGACCTGGAACGGGGTTAATGCTCGCGGTTATCAGGCTCACTCTGAGGCTTGGAGCGATGCACTTCTGATTGATCGTCGCAAGACTCTCGTTGATCAGATGCGCGTGCTTCCGCGCGCTGTTGAGAATCTTAGCCGCAATACCAAGAAGTTTTATGATCGTCTAACCAAGGTTGCGCTTCAGAATGGCAAGACTGGCGGATCCACTTGGGATACCAATTCGCTATTTACCGCGTATCTCTGGTATGACGGTCTAGCAGCTTTCTCCAGTGTCCACCCTGTGAATATTGACGATTCGTCTATGGGCGTATGGAGCAATCTGCGTAAGGGATCTCCGCTCAATACGGATAATCTTGACGCTGGGATTGAGCAGATGGGCACCATTCTGCTACCGAATGGGGACCCAATGGGCGTTTCGCCGACTCACTTAATTGTGAGTGCTGGTAAGAAGCGTACTGGTCTCCGTCTTACCGAAGTGGATATGATTGGTCGGCTTGTTGATGGCCTAGCCGGTTCTGCCGCGCAGGAAAACAACATCACCAAGATGAAGACTAAGAACAATTACCCGCTTGAGCTTGTTGTCGCCGATGATCTCAGCAATGAGCCTGGTGTTTGGTACCTTGCTGATCGCAGCATGGGACGCGAGCCGCTGACTTGCTGGGAGGTTCAGTCCCCGCCCCGCCCCAAACAACGGGCTTCCCCGTCCAGAGAATGCTGAATTGTTCTTTGGGCAAGAGGCGCACGCTGGCGTGGCGATTTCTAATCCTCCGTTTATTCAACGCAACGAGCCCACGTAATTAGGAGATTAATCTTATGGCAATGCTTTGTGATAAGACTCTTCTAATGGCGGCTGGTGCCGGGTACCTTGTAGCGCTACAAGGTCCTGGTGCTGATTCTTCCTACGTAGGAAAAGCAGGGCGCGTTGCGCTGCTTGCTCGCGCTGAATGTTATGTTCAGTTTGTGAATTACGATGGTGTTAGCACTGCACCAATTGCTCCCGCTGCATCTCCTGCGCCGGGCGCTGGCGCGGAATCCGCGTATATTCATTTGCTGGCTAATGAGCGGATTTCTCGCGGTGCTGTTGGTCAGTCTGCAAATCCTTATACCCACCTACGGGTATGGGCGATTGCGGCTGGCGATCTAGTCGTGGACGCGGAGTAGCAAATGGCGTTAGGTGGAAATGAAGGAATTATTCCTGCTTCCGGGGCAACTCAAGGTCCCGCGGGAACATTTTCGCGCATTACTACGATTGCCACTGCTGCGGTAAAGACGCTAAATGCTACCCCAGTAAGTATCATTCCCGCGCCTGGCGCTGGGCTATTTATCGAGATTGTCTCGATTCATGCCTGGCTTGTTTATGGGACTGCTGGATATGATGCAGTTGGTGCTAGCGATGATCTAGCATTTAAGTATACAAATGCTAGCGGTGCCGCAGTAGCACTTCAAATTGAGGCTACTGGATTTGGCGATGCTACGTCAGATCAACATCGCGTTACTTATCCAGCAAATGGCGCGGCAAATATGACTCCAGTAGCAAACGCTGCTGTTGTCGCTCACATTCTCACTGGAGAATGGTTTAGCGCTGCCGGAGATAGCAGCCTCAAGATTGAGGCTACTTATCGAATCAGGAGTCTCGCGTTTTGATGCTTCTTGATCCTAAGCATCTTTGCAAGGCAATTGCGATCCAGCTTGGCTGGGATTCTCACGGAGATTATTACGAATTTCTCCGTGGGAATCTCGCCAAGCTGGCGATTTCATCCGATGAAAATAACACTGGTTTGGTTGACAAACTAGCCAAATTTATGGGATGGAATTACGACTATGAGGAAAAATTCAAAACCAAGTCAATATTTGTCATGTCGAATATTGATAAAGTACTTTCTCATTATGAAGAATTAGTCAAATTTACAAAAGATAGAGAAATCAAGTTAATCGAAATGCAGACTGAGATTGACAATCTTAGGTCTACCATCGCTGATTTGAATAGCGAAATTGCTTTGCAAAATTCCCGCGAAAATCTTCCCGCTTAGTCAAGTAAAATCATACCACCCGCCCGGTGGTACGCTGGATTGTGCCCAGCGCCACCGATACAGGCTATTCTGATAAATACGCTACTTGCGCGGATTTATGGGAAGAGTCGCTTTCCGATCAAATTACTCCTGCTGATTTTTCTCCCGGTTTAGTCTCTATTCCAACGTTAACAGGGACAAGTTCGGGAACAATCACTGTTTCTGAATTGCCAAGAGATGCGTATGGAATTAGGCTAAAAATAACGCTAGCCGGACAAGTAGGAGTTGCTCGTTTTGTTTGTTCATCCGATGCTGGTGTGACTTATTTATCTACGGAATTTTTAACTAGTGAAAATCCGATAGATATATTTGATTCACAAGGTCGCAAAACTGGACTGCTGGTTAAATTTACAAATCATGCAACCATCAATCCTAGTTTCATATTGAATGATTATTGGGCGCTTACCACTACGGCGAGTCCTAATATTATTCAGAAGCTAAAGACAATATCTGAAGAAATTGATTCTATCATCGGCCATAACAATGAAGATGGTCGATATCATCTTCCTTTGAAATCATGGCCACGATCTCTAGTAGATGTTTGCTGTCATTTGACAGCAAGAGAATTACTAGAGAAACGTGGATTTGATATGAAGGGAAGAGACAAATTATATAATATTCGGGCTGAACGCGCGCTAGCGTGGCTTGATGATGTCGCTCACTATAAAAAACATCCGAATATCGTTGATCAGGGTCAAGGCAAGTTTACTCCGTCTTTGATTCTCGGTCCTGACAAATATCGGATTATTAGGAAGAATTACGTACCATGAGTCTACAAGTAAACTCGAATAAGCTAGTTACTCCGATCAATATTACTGATTATGCAACAATTGATCTAATTCCTAAACCATACGAGTATAATAATTCTGGCTTAGTAATAGCGAATACTGTAAAAAATCGCACGTCAGATAACGTTGATGTGCTTGCACGAGTTTCGCAAAATTCAGTTACTTTTCAACTTATCTTCTTTTTTCCTGATGGAGATACCGGAGCTTGGTATGTTCATCCAGATAATGAAGTAACGCCGCTAACAGTTGCATTTGCAACAAATAAGGGGCGCAAGTATTCCCGGTATTTAGCCAGTAATGCTTTGCGAGATTGTCACTTCGCATTATATCTAACATCAGGAACATTTGGTGATATTGTGGAATCATTCATTGTCCCGTGCCGGCGGAGCGGCGGAGAACTATGAGTGATTTCATTGTCCCTTTTGAGAGCAATTTTCAAGTTCCTTCTACTGCGGTAGATACATCTGTTATTGCTACTCGTGCTTATGTAGATGCTACATTTCAAAATTTAGATTGGAAAAATTCAGTACGCGCTATATCCGCTGCTGCGCTACCGGCGTATACTCGCGTAGGCAATGTAATTACTGCAAATGCGAATGGTGCATTGGCCGCTGTAAACGGGATTACACTATTAGCTAATAATCGACTAGCGTTGAAAGATGGCGCAGCGGGCGCTGACAATGGTCTTTATTCAGTTACTCAAGTAGGGACTGGATCACTTCCGTTTATCCTTACTCGCGCCACCGATGCCGATAGCAGTGCCAAATTTACTGCTCGATTGGCGTTTGAAGTTGAAGAGGGTACAAATGCCGGATTATGGCACTGTACAAATACTGGCACAATTACATTAAATACAACTAGCATTACACTTGCCCAATTTAGCGGGGGAGCTTCACTCGGTACTGATGTAGCGGATATTCAGCCTGTAGGAACTGCTAACGTACTAGGAGCATCTGCTAGCGCTGCCCCAATCAATCATGCACATAAATTTGCAATAAGCGGCCAAACAACTGGCGACATTATTTACTTTGATGGGACAAATTGGGTCCGGTTAGCCAAAGATACGAATGGAAAGTATCTGACGCTATCAAGTGGATTTCCAGCTTGGGCAACGGTACCGACAACTGACTTGACTGCTGATTTCAGTTGGTCAGGGGCGAGTGGTAAGAGCTTCTACGTCGGATTGTGGAACGGCAACACGGCGATCAATGCCTACAGCAGCACGCTCTCGCTCGGTAGCGGTAGCGTAAACGTCGTCTTCGATCAGTCCGCCAACATCGACTGGACGGCGATCTCCAACCAGAACAAGCACGTCACGTTTGAGTCGCGTGGGACGGCTGCGGGAGCCTACTCCTACTTCGGTCACTACTCCGGCGGCTACGTCAAATTCCAGGATTCCGGCGTGGGCACGTCAGCTCAGCTTCTTGGGGCCGGCAGCGTGTCTGTGTCCTCTAACGGAGGCGCCAGCCTGAGCTTGTACGGGTCTTTCACCTTGCAGGGCGGACAGTCGTCCTCGATCTCGACGTACGGAACGGCGAAGACCCTCACCATTGATACGACAGGCGGGACGTATCTGTACAAGTCTTCGACGCTGGTCGCAGACTTTGGCGTGACGAGTCCCACGGCGCTCACGATGGCGACTGGGACCAAGCTCACCCTCGACAGCGGCACCGCTACGGGGAGCGGGCTGGCGGTCACGCTGAACAAGCAGGTTGGGGTCATAACGACGGAGGCGCTCACTACCGGGGCGCAGACCTCTGACACGTACACCGTAACAAACAGCCTTGTCTCGTCGTCGAGTCGGATCTTCTGCCAGCCCATGAAGGGCTCTAACACGGTGCCTTACGCGCTGCTCAACGTGACACCTGGGACTGGGTCGTTCACGATTCAGATCTACAACCTGTACCCGGCTGGCGGTGGCGCCCTGAACGGCACCGTTGTCTTTAGCTTCAAGATCCTGTAAGGAGTCATTTGTGCCAACTAAAGAAGAATTGACTGCCATATTTGAATTAGCAGCGCAAACCGACCGCGAAGCTGCACTTACATTAGAAACTGCGTTGTCAAATTCAAGGGAAGCAGATTTAATCGTGGATGACGCGCGCAGCACATTAACCATTGCTAATGGATTAATATCCAGAATGCGCGCAAAAAATAATTCAATGGGCACAGCCAGGAGTATTCAAACACAGTTTGCAGCACAATCTGATCTAGATAGCGCGATTGCGGTGCAAACTAAATTTTCTAATGCGCTTAACGAATCAAAATCTGCTTCAGATACCGCAGCTGCTGCATTACGTAAAGCACAAGATGATTTAGACGCGATGGAATAACCAATTGAATAAGCAGCAAAGAGCAATTTTATTTATAATTGGCCAAATAACATTAATCATTTTGATGTTGTGGGCTGCTTATCAAAATCAATGGTCTGAAGTAGGAAAATTTGCAATCATGCTTGGATTACTAAAAGTTGATCCGAATAAACACAAAAATTTAGCAATCTTATTGCTTATGTTTTTGAGCAGTTGCAAATCCCACTATGATTTTAGTCTAGGGAAATCCGACTATACTCCACCTCCTGTCCCTGCGTATGATGGCTTAATTCTTAATCCGCATACAAACACACAAATCCCATCAGGGAGCGCTGGGATATGGGTAAACAATAACGGAATTCCTATCTTGCAATCCAGCGATTCAAAGCAATGGACTGCCGGAGAAGCTAGCTACATCAAAAATTGCAATTCGGTTTCTGGCACAAGCGGGGCAATTTGTTTTGATTTTGCGCTAGGTCAAACGAGAATATTTTATAATTCTTGGCATACCGTTCCATTTGACGATATTGCTTTGGTTCACATTACTGGTACAGAAACACTGACTGGCCGCAAAACTTTCCCTGGCGGATTAAGCGCGCCGATTATTCCGTCAATTCTTGCTGGCACAGGAACGCAAGTCACTGGCCATGTTGTACCAAACATTGCAGACGATACATTTGCGCTTTTACTCGCAACTCAAGAATTACGAAATAAAACAATCAATGCAACATATAACACGATTACTGGCATTCCTCTATCTACCAGAAACTTAATTGCTGGCGCTGGATTAACTGGCGGTGGAGATTTAAGCGCAGATCGCACATTTAATGTAGTTGCAAACGCTGACGCGAGCATTGTAGTAAATGCAAACGATATCCAAGTAGGCGTTATTAGCGATGCGCAACATGGATCTAGGTCTGGAGGTGCGGCTCATTCTGTCGCTGTTGCTTCTGGATCAAACGGATTTTTATCTGGTACAGACAAAGCAAAATTAGACGGTATCGCAGCTAGCGCAACGAATACACCATTATCAAGCGGCACTCCAGCAAATATTGGCACTGCCGCTGCTGGATCTTCATCTTCCGCATCGAAAGCAGACCATGTGCATGCGCTTCCATCAGTAGGTCCAGGCGCTGGAACATATTGTAATGCAACTGCCGTAAAAGATATCACGCTAGACGCTAACGGAAGAATTACGAATATTACTTGTCTATGAATGACCTAGAAGCAATGATTCAATTGGGGAATCGCTTTGGCGAATTGTCGGAGCGAGGGATAGGAGAATTGTTTGCTGGCATTACTGATAAGTTACTTCAAGAGACATTTGAAACTCGCGTCGATCCATATGGGGCAACGTGGCCAGAAAACCGCGTGGTGCCTAATCCTTTTGATAAACGTAGCAATATTAGGAATTCTTTTTCAACTTACTATGACGGGTCTGCAATCATCGTTGCGAGCTCGCACATTGCTACTTGGTACCAACATTTTGGCACTAGCCGTGGGGTTGCTTCTAAACCCATGGTACCCATGGAAGGGCGAGGATTAGGCAATTGGGAATCTCGCTATCAGTACGCATGGGAAAATTATATGTCTCAATTTTTCTCGAATGATCGTGTTCCGAATAATCTTTATTTGAGTGTTTAAATGGGATTAGCCGCTGAATGTAAAAAAATTGGCGATTTGGTCCTGGAATACGCCCCGGATCTAAAAGACAAAATTTACTTTGGCAAGAAATATTTACCAAAGGATATGTCTGCGCCAAGTCTTATCTTTTGTCCGGGTGGTATGCCAGACAGATTGGTTGGGTCGCAGAGCGCTGCTCGCGTTCCAAGATCACTGCGGACAAGAGGGGCAGCTTGCACAGCGTGGATTTTTGGCAAATCGCTTACCACGCGGGCGGGAATGACTCGCTCTCAGTCTTTAGACGATTACACGGATACTGAATGGCTACTGCATACTGTTATTGCAGCAATGCACCAATGCTGCTACGGCAAAATTCAGATCAGCAATCCTACCTTTGTAAATGAAGGCGACATTGCCCAATACGGCGAACATTTCCAATTGCCATTTTGGATCGCAATGACCGTGGATGAACTTCAGCCTCCGACAGAAGTTGTCATTACAACAGTAGAAGTTATTCGTGGCACTGCAAATTGGGACGATATTCTATGAACACTGTTATTTTTTATGCCGCAAATAGCAATGAAGAGTTTCACCGTGAAGCGGAAAGAATGGCGAAACTCTACGATTGCATTTTGATGGGCGTATCTTGCGCTGAACAAGAAGATCGCCATTCTCGCCGAGAGAAAATTAAAAATTGCTTAAATAATCTGAAAGAAATTACACTAGTTGCGTTTATGTGCCATGGCTGGAAACAGGGAATTCAGCTTGGATTTGATCTAACCAATATTGAATTTCTGGCGTCTGTTCTGAAAGGGCTAGGATCGCCTAAAATCATGCTATATTGCTGCGGTACTGCCGAGGGAGGGGTAGACGGCGATGGCGGATTTGCTGATCGCCTGCGTGATTTGAGCGGCTTTACAGTGAATGCCCATGATGGTGTCGGGCACACCACGCGGCGCCCTTACGTCAAGCGATTTGAAGGTGGGGAGGCTAGGATAGGCGGCGATTGGATCATCGCCCCCAATAGCGATTTGTGGCCAAAATGGTACAAAGCGCTAAAGGGCGATGGGGACTTCAGATTTAGATACCCTATGATGAGTAAGGAAGAAATTATTACTTATCTTCAGACTCAATGAATCGGGCTAACATCTCTACATTTTCAGCAGGATCTGCGCTTGCAGAATTTGCTATTTGATTATCTACAAATTCCCGCAATTTCTTCGCCAGTCGCTTTCTTTCTGCTATGATTGATTCAGCGATCATTACTTTGATTTCAAATTTATCTGTCTCGCTCAACATTTATTCTGTCTCTCCCGCGAAACACTTACGTCCCTGAATTCTCTTTAAAAATTGCTTTTCAGCGGCAAAAGCACGATCACGCCACTCCTTTGCCCAATTATTGATCAAAATTAAAGCTTTCCATCTAGACCTGATTAGTTTCTTTCTCCTTTGTCTATTCGTTAATTTCGTTTGCTGCAATACTTCAAAATACCCCGGAGGTAGATTCGCCAATTTTACTCCAAACATGCCCGATGCCGGACTCGAACCGGCAGACCTTGCGGCGACTGATTTTAAGTCAGTTGCGTTTTACCAATTTCGCCAATCGGGCTATTGCGACATGATGGAATCGAACCATCATTCAGAGGATATAAGCCTCTAGTTCTTATCCATTGAACTAATGTCGCGAATACTTTTCTATTCTACTCATTCTGCTATCAGTGTCAAGAAAAATCTATACCCCGCCCCGGTGGTACGCTAGCCCCATGCCAGAGGCGCAGTCAGTTGAGAAGTGGCTTGCACAGCGAATAAGCGAAATTAAGTTTCGCATGGAGCAAGTAGCATATACGGCAATTCATAATTCGGCTAAGGTCAAAATGAATTGGACTAATGATACTGAATTGAGCGAAGATGATTACAACGCTGGAATTGAAGCATCTAGGAGTCACGTAGCATGACTCTTCCTGGCGTTTATCTTACTCGGCAAGATGGTGGTTTACGACTTCCTGGGCAAGGCGTCGATGGACTGCATCTTAAAATTGGTCCTGCTTATCAGGGTACAGTTAACGTTGTCGGCGCTTACGGAAATCTAAATGATACTGTAGCCGATTTCAAGACTGGCCCGCTTGTTGATTCTGCCGCAATTGGATTTGAGAAGCTTTCGCTTCAATATCTAATGCGCTGTGCTGCATCGACGGCGGGAACGTATCCGACACGGACTCGCGTCCACGCCGCGGTGTTAGCAACGCTTGCTGGCGGTCCCCCTACGCCATTCCCCGGTCCATTCACACTCGCAACAGATAGCAATATCGAGTGTGATTTTGCTGCGGGATGGGACGGCGGCAATATTCTAATTACTGGCACCGATCTTGACGGCAATGCGCAAACTGAGACATTGACCGCTGCTGCCGGTACCACAGTTAAGGGTGTAAAGGTTTTTAAAGCTGGGTCAATTACTGCAATGAGCAAATCGCTTGTTGGAGTAGCTGCGTCAGCAGTAAATACCTTTCAGGGCACAAAGACAAAAGCTGCAACTGGTACCAATAGCAAATTTACTGTTACCGGCACCCCGACGGACGCGTATCGCGTTCGCGTGCGCATGACAACTGGTGGTGATGTCGCCGCTGGTACCCCTGCTTTTGAATATTCGCTTGATGGCGGCAATAACTACGTTGGTCCTGTTCTTGTTCCTGCTGGCGGTGTTTACACGGTAGACACTGCACTTGGCACCGGACTAACTTTTACGTTTGTCGGTACTGCCACAGTTGCTACAGATGCATTCGCGCAAGATACTGTCGCTCCAACGTTTAATAATACGGATCTCACAAACGCGCTCACAGCGGCTAACGCTTCTGTTTACGATTTTGAGTGCATCCATATTATCGGCACAGTAGACGCTACCTTTGCCGCGACGATTAGCACTTTTGCGCAAGCTGCTGAAGTGCAAAATACGCCTAAGTGGTATGTTATAATTGTCGAGCCGCGCGATATTGGCACTCACGATTCCCCCGCTGAAACTGAAACAGCGTGGAAAACAGCGATTTCTGGCGTTTCTCCTGGTTTCGTAAACGTAGCCGATTATCGAATTGGCGCTGTTGCTGGTTATGGTGAAGTGCTCAGCCCGCTGACTGGCCGAATTCAGCGGCGCAGTCTCGGCAGCACTTACGCTGCTCGCCTCATGTCAATTAGCGTGGGCACAAGCCCTGCGCAGACTTCTGACGGTCCTGTGTCTGGCGTCTCGGCGCTATACCACGATGAGGGGCTTTCCGAGGGTCTGAATAACGAGCGATTTACTACTTTCCGCACCTACGGAAAGCAGCTTCCAGGTTACTTTGTAACTCTTGGATTGCAGCTAAAGCCGAATGGCAGCGATTATCGCAAAGTGCAATCGCTTCGCACTGTCAATAAGTGCATGCGGCTCACTTATAGCGAGTTGCTTTACTATATTGAGTCTAAGGTCAAGGTCAATTCCAAGACTGGTCGGATTCTCGAAAAGCAAGCTGTAGCGATTGAACTTCCGATTGTTACGTTGTTAAAAGAAGTTCTCGGCGACGATATTACCGAACCTCGCGTAACTGTTGATCGCACAGTAAATATTATTACAACTAGCAAATTGGTTGTAACTGTCGGAATTGTTCCTGTAGGTTATGCGGAATTCATTTACGGCAAGATTGGGCTGCTTAACCCTGCGCTGGAGATTGTGTAATGGGTCTGCCACGTAGCGTAAACAGCGAAAACAATAAATACAGTTTCGTATCAATTGACGCGAATATCCTCGGTAGAACAATTACCGAGATTAATGCGCTCAGTTATGCAGATACGATTAATCGATCTTTCGTATTCGGCACTTCGCCATATCCGCTTGCGCGTACCAGCGGTGTTTATCTTGCCGGTGGTGCAGTCGCTATTCTCAAAGAAGTTGATGCTGACTTAGTTGAGCGGAGCGGCAACGGATGGGCCCGACTTAACTTTAATATCACTGTCAATTACAGTGAAATTCAAGCTGATGGATCGGAAGGTCCATTGGTTACGGATTATCTTGAATCGTGCGCATGGGCGTCGGCTAAGGATGACTGGAAGTATGGGCCCGATCCTCTTTATGTCATGCGTGATTTCACGATTATCAAGATTCATCGTTCTCGCGTAACTCCTTACTTCTAGGTGATTTGTGGACGTTGACCAGTTTATTGCTGAAAATCAAGCGAAGATTAATGAACTTCGCGCGCAATATGGTGAGTTGATCTGCATCAAGTCTGGATGGGGCCCGATTTGCGTGATGCGACGCCCCACATGGGCAGAGCAAATGAAGTATGCCGCTGAATCGGCATATTCAGAATCTCCTATGGTTCGCGCATGGGCCCCTGTGAAGTATGTTGAACAAGTAATTGTTCTTCCTACTCCAATGGAATTTACTCCAATCCGTGATAAGCACGGATACGAATTTGTTGATAATCTCTGCGCGGAATTAATCAAGAACATCCGTCCAGAGGTTGCTACTACCGCAAAAAAAATCTAACTCACCAGGATAAGCTAAATCGATTCGTCGATTTGTATCAATCCGATCCTGGTGTGAGTGCTCTCGGATTGATAGACCTACTCGCTGGTAAATCCACAGATTCTGCTTTTGGCGCTGCAATTGTTATTATGCAAGCAGCGCAAGTTATTGTCTCATTCGGCAAAGATCCCCCAGTATTAAGAGTGAGGAACGATGCCTAATTTTACCTTTACAGCAACGCTGAATAACCAAGTATCTACGCAAGCGCGATCAATTCAGCAAAGCACGGTTGCAGCGGCGGCAGCACTTGGTAATTTAGGCGCTGCTGCGGCGAAAGCCAGTAGCCAAATGGCCACTAGCATGGCTGCTGCTAATAGCAGTGTAGCGACATTCACTGTCAGCATGAACAAAGCAAATGTTGCTTCTGGCAATTTCAAAAGCGGCTTAGTGTCGATTGCTTCAGCAATTTACGCTGTCAAAAGCGCATTTTCAGTTCTATCTTGGGGAATTGATCAGACCATCGGGCGCATGGCCCGATTTGGAACAGAAGCGCTAAAAAATTTCTCCGCCAGAGAATCTCAGCTACGCGCATATACGCAAATATTAAATGGTGACAAAGGAGAAGCTGAAACTCAATACGGCCGTGCGCAAGATATCGGAACAAAAACTGATTTTACATCTGAGCAAGTAATCAAAGCGCAATCGTCTTTGTTTATGTCTGGATATCGTGGCAAAGAAGCGGATAAGCTGCTTGCTAGCGGACTGGACGTTGCCACAGCGGCACCCGAAGGTGAGAGAGAATCTCGTCTTAAAATGTATACGGACGCTTTGCGTCGTATTCAGGGACGTCAGCATTTAAGCATTGGAGATTTGAATCGATCCTTTGGCGCCATTGGCATTAACTCGGGATTAATTAAAGAATATATTGCTAAGTCTTACGGATATGCTGGAAAGAATCCGAAAGATATTTCTGAATTTGTTGACAAGAAATTAAAAGATAAAGATGTAGATGTTAGCACCGCCACTGGGGCGCTGAAATACGCGATTAGCAAACAATTCAATAATGGCGGCGCACTTGGCGGATTTGCAACAAATAGTTTAGGGTCCATCCAGTCTTTGCAATCGAACAGAGATGAAATGTTTGATAAGTTGCAAAGATCATACAGCGGTGATTTACTTCCGGCAGTTCGTCAGTATAAAGATGCACTACGCGCTAGTACAAATAACTTGGATGTAAACACAAAGACTGGTGATAAATTTAGAACAGTCATGGCTGATTTGGCCAATACCGGAATTGGTTTGAAAGTCGCGTGGGAGAATTTTAGTACAGGATTTCTTGAATCATTCTCGAATACTTACACGCAAGCTCTCAAAGATATGGGAATCAATTCTGGCGGATTAGGCCAGAGTCTGAGAGAGGCAGCAAGCGCAGCCAAGAAAGTAGGGGAATGGTTCGGTAATATCGGCACTGCCGCTGCGCATATCATCCACTCGCTGGATGATTTCGGATTATTTTTTACTTACTTTACCCGCGCGATGGGTCAGTATTTCAGCGGCGATTTTAAAGGCGGACAAGAAACAGAGAGATCATACCGCACAATTGTAGCTGGTAGGAAAATCAAAGAAGTACAGCCGCTGTCCACTGCGGAATTAGAAACATTCAAAACAACCGGAAGACTTCCTGTTTCGGGCGAAAAATCAAGAGAAGCATCGCTCAATGAAATGGATAAATTCGGCGGTGAGCAAGGCGCGGGCAAAGGAGGAGGGGCCTACGATGCATCAGATAAGGAGCGAGGAGCGCTCCCCAAGGTCCAGCCAGCGCGCATCGCGAGCGGTCCAGGGGGACACGGGGAGCGATCTGGGGGCCATCATGGTGGGGGCGGCGGCGATGGGGGAAGCTTTACCGGAGGGGGGATCAAGATAGGCACGATGCATCTTGAGATGCACCTTCACGGCAAAGATTGGGAAGAAGTAAAGCACATTATCGCTTCAGAAGCAACTGGCGAAGTAAAGCAGCTATTCGAGCGACTTGCTACTGAGATGGGGGTTTAGTGCGTGTGATTGCACAAATCGCACGTAGGATCAAACCCAGAAATATGTTTATCTGGAGTATCCATTCCAGTTAGTTCTTCTTTTTCATGTTTTCTCCTTATGGCTAATCTAGCCATTCCCTATCCAAAGTCAAGAAAAATCTTCAGCCTCGCTTCTATCTCGCCCGGGGTGGTATGCTAAAGCGTGGCGAATAATGATCCTGAAGTTCCGTTCTGGGATAGCGACGCTGACGCGTTAAAAGGTAAAATTTGCCAATGGGATCAATGCTACGTCAATTCAGTATTACTCCCTGGATTGGTATTTCCAACGGTCAAGCCAAAGCGTAAAGTAGATAAGCAAACTGCTCGTGCTTTGAATAGCGGAAATGTACTCAATCTTGGTCAAGATATTGTCGAAATTCAGTTAAAGCATCGAATATGGAATGAAGAAGATTGGCAGACTTGGAATCGAATTAAGAAGAACATTGACCCTGCTGTGATGGATGACAAGCTACAGCGCAAAATGTCAATCGCCCATCCATCGCTCGCCGATGTAGGCGTAACATTGGTATATTTCCATGCGCGCTCAAATTTTGTTTCTACCAGTAATGAGTATAATGGTGGAATGAAAGAATGCACATGGGATGGATTTGTTTTACAGCGTCCTACTGCAGTCAAGAAAGAAAATATTGACTTGAAGGGAGCAAAGCAACTCCCTGATGTTGACGTGGTAGATCAAATTAAGAATGCCCAGCCCCCGCAAATGCCGAGTGCTGCTATTTTTGGCGGAAGTTAGTTGCCATTTTATCTGAAAGACGAGTTTCCGATCCTAAACGGGGAAGTGACCATTCCTCGCAAAGGGAATTGGCATGCTCGTTTTCAGATTCAAGGTCCTGATCCAAAAATTGGTGATTTGACCCATTTTATCATTTATGATGAGCAATGGGATGGGCGTATTACTCGGGGCGGTGTTTACGCCGGTAGTCGATGGGTCTATGTACAAGGTGATAAAAAAGAATTAACGACAATTTTAGCTGCAAAAGATTATCAGCAGCAGCCTGTCAGAATTCCTGCTCAAGATATCCTGTCTAAACTTGACATGAATATTTCTTCTATTTATACTGATGCTGTATTGCAGCAAAGACTCACGACATGGGTCAGAGTACAAGCACCAGCGTCAAATCAATTAACTCAATTGATTTCTCATTTTGGCGATTACTATTGGCGTGTTCTTTCAGATGGCACAGTTGGTATTTTCAGTAACGATCGAAATTACTCCAAGAAAGAATTGGAGCTATTTACTGACTATCAAGTCATGCACAATGATCCTACATGGTTGCGTACCACGGTAGCTATTGGCGGGCGCAATCGCATGATTACTCATTTCAGAACATTTTTAGATAAAGATGCAGATTATATCGTCCATCAAATTGATGATAATAAACTGCGGACTGTCGTTTGGGAAAGGAATCCATAATATGAGCCATACAACAAACAAAACAATGCGGCTAGATTTAGAAATTCCCCAAGATTCGCCTAATCAATTAGCGATTATCAGCGAATGCGATGGAATCAAGCATTTACTGTTAGAGAAAAATAAATCTTATGGTGATGCTGCGCTTAACCCTTTGCGCGTATTTAGCAAAGCGACGCCAGTTGAACAAATCAAAGTAAGAATTGATGACAAGCTTTCCCGCATTGCTCGCGGTAACGAGTATTTGAATGAAGATACGATCCAGGATTTGATCGGTTATCTTGTGTTATATCGAATTGCATTAAAGCAAAAATGAGTCTGATCGATACCATGTCCGCCATTGTTGGCGGAATTGTTGAGCGTATGGGATTTCAGTATCTCGCGTTGCGCGAGTATAAAGTATCATCCCAAAACGCTGACGGGACACTGGAGCTTGATGCGCTTGATCCAAAATACCCTGGATTGAGCAATGTCAAAATTATGCAAATTGGTCCCGGCAGTAGTATCAAGATCCCATCAAATACGACTGTGCTAGTCGGATTCAAAAATGGCGATCAGACCAAACGATACGCGATGAGTTTGTGGGACGGCGCTCAATCTCAGCAAATGATTATTGAATGTTTGGATTTGCAGCTTGGTGGGCAAGCAACAGATTTTGTCATTAAGGGTACCACATATCGCACTGCTGAAACAACAATGAATACCGCAATCGCAAGCGCGGTTACAACGCTTAATGCTATTCCTGTCGCCGCTGATTTAGCTACGGCTGTAATTTTAGTCAATGGATGCGCTGTTTGTTTAAAAGCAATCGGTGTAGCGATCTTAGCATTTGAAGCAAAGACTGGCACGTTTTTATCATCTTTAGTCAAGGTAAAATGATGATTGGTTATGGGCAAGATATTTCTGTCTATGAAGGTGGAATAGGTAAATTTCATCGAATCATCAAAGGCAGAGAATTACTTGCTCAAGATTTGCGCAAGAGGCTTGAAACTCCGCGCGGGACCATGCTTTACTTTATTAGTAAGGATGATCCCAAATATCCAGAATATGAAGAGTATGGGTATGATATTACTCTTTTGCTTGAACAGAAATTTACGCCAGGACGTATCCTGGCTATGCAAGTTGAAATAAAAAATGAATTAGAGAAAGATGATCGGGTAAGTCAAGCAATCGTGACTGTGGATGGTAGCAAATTACTGCGACAAAGCATTTTGACAATTACAATTAATATTATTCCTAATTCGCAATTGGGTACTTTTACCATGATTCTTGAAGTAGCTGACGCTGCTATCCAGCTTTTCGAGGTTTCGTAATGTCTATCGCTACTTACTCTGATATCTATACGGGAAAGACTCAACTTGCGTTAGAAGCTGAAATTCTTGCATTGTTTCCCGCTGGATGGCCTACGAAAGATTGGAAGCCTGGCGGCACTGAATTAACGAATATCCAAATTGAAGCAAAAACTCTTGAAGACATTTATATCTTAGCCGGCCAGATTTTAGCAAGTGGATATCTTGACACTGCAACTGGCGATTGGCTTACTCTTTTAGCATACGCGTTTTTTCAAGAAACCAGAAATGATGCCATTTTTACAACTGGTGTATGCAGATTAAGCCTAGCCGCTGGCAGCGCCAATCAGACGATTACTGCGGGTCAATTGTGGGTACAAACTGATACTGGCATTCGTTTTTCTAACGTTACCGGAGGATTGGTCACTCCCGCCGCGCCACTTGATGTAACTGTAAAAGCTGAATTTGCCGGCGCCGCGGGGAATGTACCAACCGGATCAATCACTGTACTCGGTACTCCGCTTCCGGGAATGTCAGTCAATAATCCAATTTTCATCGAAGGCACTTGGATTACTTCATTTGGCGCGAATATCGAGAGTGATAGAGAATTAAGGATCAAGTGCGCAGCAAAATGGGGCGCGCAAGGTAACGGTGCTCCCGAATCTATGTATATTTATTGGGCGCGCAAAACATCGCCAGTTGTCAAGAAAGTAAAGGTATTTCGCAATTATCTTGCTGGCCACGCATGGGCCGGCGGTGTAACTGTCTATCTCGCTGGTGACGCCGGACCCGTGGCGGCGAGCGTGGCAACAGCAGTAAAGACAGAATTGCTAAACAGAATTCCCCCCATGACTCGAATTGCCGTCGAGTCCGCTGTTAGCCTACTGATTTCAGTCGCTGGACCTGTAATCCTGAGCAAAGATGCACCATCAACTGAATTGACAAATATCCGAACAAGAATTGACGGCTATGCAACAATTCTTGATATTGGTGAATTGTTATTTAAAAGCGAGATTGTGGGCGCTGTGGTAGCACCCCCAGGCGGATATGTAAAAGACTTTAAGCCAACTAAACCGCTATCAGATATTCAGCCTAACAGAAATCAGGTTGTTTCTTTTGAATCAACCGGATTGACTGTCAGTACGCGCTGATCATGACAATAATGATCACAGTTAACTGGCAAAATTCCTCCTCTTAATTTTCCAGGTCTATCGCAGCAAGTTTTCGTATCGCAATCCAGCGAATCGCACCCCTCGCATGAACCGGGAGCGTTGCACTCCCCATCATGATGGGGATTTATATATTTAATCATTTACTCTTTCCCAGATTGGATTGACTGACAGCACTCGTTAAAAGATGAAATAGCGGAGTTTCATCTGGTGTGTTGTACGGGTACATATCATAATTCCAACTATCTTTTTTAGCTTTCTCTATAGTCTAGCGATGTTTTCATCTTCTTCTAATTTCATATAAAAGATTAACTTAATTCGTTTCAACATTTATGGCTCCCATATAAACAATTTATAGTTATCTGCTTTAACTTTGTAGAAATAAGAACTATACTTATTTAGTTCACTATTCATTTTTTCGACTAATTTATTTGCTTCGCATTCAGTCAAATTTTCTTTAACAAGTATATCGTCGACGTTGTCTCTCCCAAAATTATCCACGCCAATGACTTTCATTTTTCTGAATTTACGATCCTTTCCGGTCAGTGTCAAGTAAAATCCTATCCTGCCCCCGGTGGTACGCTAGGACGCCGTGGCAGAATCCTACGCTGTAGTCCAGTCAGAAATCGCGCCCAAGTGGCTCAGACGCGGCGATGGGGAGACTTGGCTATCCGTCAGCGGCACAGCGAAGGATACCGCGCGACAGTTCATCCTGAGCGCAATTCGCAATCGTTTCCAAGCTACGATCAACCCCAGGGAAACGACATCGGTCATTGCCCGCGATATTTTGCTTACAAAAGCAAGCGATGACTCACTTACGCATATCGGATCTAACTTCGATTTAGAAAAACCTGAAATTCTCACAAATGACCAATATCGAGCCATGCTGCAAGATGCATGGAACATTTGGATTCGATCTGGTACCGCGCTAGGGATTGTTACTGAAGTAAAGCGATTAGGTTTTACTAATGTCACACTTCTCCCTGTAATTTTAGAAGCGCATTATCAGAGACTTGCGAATTACTATGTAAAACTCACCTATGAAACCTTTGCAGTGGAACAAAACGAATTGTTCCAATGCATTTTAGGTGAATCCGCAATTCCGCCATACAAAGCAAATGACGATTGGAGCACTCAGACTGAATTCCCGATGGCAATTGGCGCGACGCCAATTTATCCATATTGGGATGATTTAAAATATGTCTGGTCAAGCTTTTATGTCGTCATTGGCCAAGAGCATCCGTTTGACTTTCTGAGATGGGGAGATGTTGGCCTCAATGGCACAAGTGGTGAAGTCAAGCGATACGGAAAATTCAAATGGGGTGGATTGCGATCATCCACTGAAACAAATGAAACTTGGCTGCGCCGAATTGCATTAACGATTAAGAAGTTTACAGCTGGGCATACCACTTGCCGAGGGATTCTGTTTCACGTTACTCCTACGATTCCACGTCGGTTTGATACTGTTGTCGTTACACAAGATGCAATGACAAAAGTATATACTGAAAGTTTGACTACAGTAAATTTGGCTTCTATCCCAAATGTTGACATTTGGGGGCGGTGGAATTGGGGCGGTGGAATTCGTTACGGTGCCGGATTTCTCGAATATCGTATGCGTGAAGAATGGGAAGTAGATGAGCAAAACACCCCCAACGTTCGCGATCAGTGGTAATAATTAACTTGACTTCGCTTGCAAACATTCGCATGTTAGCTTTGCCTACAAAGGAGGCTGAAGCCAATGTACAAAATCTTTGCAATCGCGCTTATCTGTTTTATCGGTTGTCAGACTACAGAATCTACAAATCCGCGCCCGCAGCCAATCGGGACATGCGGCTGTGGAACGGGAGTCCCTAGCGTGGAAACGTATCTGCTCGGCGGTGCGACGCCGGATACTGTGCTGTTTCGCAACAAGGTGATGATCCCTACCGATGATGATCAGGCGCTCGCTGAAACCGTGCGCACTGGTTTTCGCACGATTTCAGATCGTACCAGGCATATTCAGAATTTTGCATCGAAGTATCGGCCGTTTGTTGAAGCTGTCAGCCTAAACGGGACTGATATTTCTATCAATCGGGCATATCCAGTCATGGTATATGATCCGACAACTGATCCCAATTCTCCCGCTTGGCTGCAATTTGATTTGCATTCTCCGACCACTTATACACCGCCGGGAATCGTCGCCAATACGCATTATTACGTGTATGGCATCAATAACGCTGGAAATCTTGATTTTGTGACGAGTACCACGCCTCCTGATGTTCAACTAATCGGCAAGGCTGGCGATGTCGCGTTTCGTTATCTATTTCATTTCAGGACTAGTCCAGCGGGTGCAATTACTCAATTTTACAATGTCGGCGGAAGGGTCCATTTTCGTGATGCAACTGTCACTGATGCTAGCCCTGGCGTCGGTGCAAGCGGTACAGCAGGACTTGGCACTTGGATTCCTGCACATAGCAAGCGAGCAATTGTTCGCACACGAATTGTGAATACGACTGGCGCGCCTTTGCTCACAAAGTATTTTCAGTCTGTCATTCCAGTTGCCGAGCACGAAATTCAGACACAGTCTGGTGGCAGTGCAAGCGATTTGTTTGAAATTTCCGCACCAGCGCAAAACGTGGATATCAGTGTAAGCGGTGGATCGCTGAATCAAATTCAGCTATTTGCAGCGGGGTATATCGATCAATAATGTCTACTGTAGTTACACCAGCTCCAGATACTCTTGCTGCTAATATCACAATTCCAGATGATGGAGATTTAGCAGCGGCTGCAACTAGCGGAAACCCAGACACTGATTTGTTGAATCTGGGATATTACGCACTCAAGCGATTGCAGCATACAAACGGAGCAATCAGGGCTCGGTGCGACGGTAGTTTCGGTGCCCCCGACGAAAAGACAATCCGAATTTATCCAATTCTTGGATTTGTTGTAATTGATACAGCAGTCAGATTCGGATTCAAAACCACCAATACAGATATAAACGAAGCAAATTTAGAAGGTGGTGGCGCATACGCCAATAACACTTTCTACTATGTTTATGTCTATATCAATGCTGGTGTTCCGACATTCCAGATAAGCGGCACAGCGCCCGACGTTTATCGTATTTTCAAATCTGGCAATACTTCATATAAGTATTTGTTCAGCTTTGTTACCAACGGAATCGGCAACGTTGCCAGATTTTATTGGGACAAAGGAGTCATGCGCTTGCACAATGAAAGAATCGTTGTGACCACAGCACCAGTTGTTGCCGCGAGCGTTAGCCTGACAGGCTACATTGTTCCCCACGCGATGATTGCAACTGTGCGATCATCGCTGGATAACTCCGCTGGTGCAGGAGGAACACTGTATATCGGCCCTACTCCCACAAACGTCGCTGGATCAGAAGGTAGGGCTATTTTCGTTGGCCCTACCTCGCTCAATAGCGAATGTTATGATTTAGCAGTAGGAGAGACAAATCATCAATTTGATCATATTGTCGCTGCTGCTACCACAACTCATCAACTTTCAGTTGTAGGATGGATCGAATGAAAGATGAAGTGAAAGACGCTATTTTTCTGTTGCTAATTATTCTTGGCTGTGCTCAAGTTTCCGGTTGCGCTACTCCGCAAATCAGCATTGCTGCTGATTTGCACAAAAGCGCAATTATTGCCAGAGACACAGTGTCAGAGCAAATTCTCCCAGCTTTGCGCAATGGCGGACCTGACGCGCAGAAGATTTATTCTGCGGCTACATCGCAAATTTTTCTTTGCCGCCAGAAGTCAATGGAAGCGCTCAAGACTTACGCGCTAGGCAAAGATGATGAAGCGCAGCGACTGTATGATGACGCGTTATCCATTTGCGTATGGAAGCCTAGCGTACTGCCGGCGATTGCTGAACCTGTCAAGCCTGCTGTGGTGACTCCATGAATATCGCATTTCTTAACGTTTTGCCTGATCTTGTCCTGCGCGGTTTGGGGATTTATGATCGCGTACAGTCTGACGTACAGAAACGCGCCGCAGCGCAAGAAATGAAGAAAGTTAAATCGGCGGAAGATACAGCGAGAGATGCTACAGCGGCGGACAGAAAAGCGATTAACTAATCCGCAAAAATGGTTTCTTCTCTCGCTTAAATCCTACTCTCGCCAAATCTTCATCTGATAATTTAGCCAGCGCGCCTTTGTCAAGCGATTCCTTTGTTTCAATTTTGACAAATTCCGCTGGATAGACTTCGCTCAATTTCCCGCAAATTCCCAATGTCCCATTTTCTGCCACGATAGCCGGGCGCCCGGCGGTAAGCGTGGCCCCCCATCGAGCTGACTGGTGCTTGCCTCCCATCGCCGCCACAGCGTCTAGGATGCGCCCCCTCAGCAGATCAACTTGAGCCTCGGTACGCTGGGCGCGCTTGCTCATGCGCAGCGCATGAGCTCGCTGGGCCTCACCTTGGGCCTGTAGGTTAGCTAGCGCGTCTAACGCACAGTCCAACTTGACGCTAGATGCCTCCGTAAGCCTGTCTAATTTATGCTCCAGAGTTTCGTCAATAACTCCCTGGGCTTGATCAATTTCGGATAATAGCTCATTCCATTCTTGAGTAAGTTCGTAGAGTGTCATTTTTCTTCCACATAAATTATCTGAAAACAACCATCAAGCGTGCAGTCTGTGTCAGCGCAGTTAAAATATGTTTTCACACATCCATCATTTGCTTCCTTGCAAAGATTTCTGGCTTTTGCAAAAGATAATTTCAAAGCTGAAATCCAAAAATCTTCTTTATTGCCTATTTTGGACATACAGCAAATGGTCCAATAATTAAATTTTTGGCTCATACAATTTTCTCGCAGTGTTAATTTGTGCCAGTTTGCTCCGTTGATATACGTCATTCCCAATAGATTGAAGTCTTTGAAAGACTTGCTTGGAGTAAGACATGGCATTTTTCATTTGGATCTTTACATGAGTCATGATTGGTTGCAATTCTGGGGTAGTGAATTTCTCGCAGCATTCCATCAATTTCTTTGATGCAGATTCAAACTCAAGAATAGCTCCGCGCAATTCGGCTACTTCGCGCAAGTCAGCATTTTTTAGTGCTGCGTTCCACTTCTCAACTGGCCATGAGCACTTCCCACGTTCTGAAGCGTTACTCATTTTTCTTGCTCCTTCCATCAGATCGTGCTACCATATCGAGTATGAGTCAAGAAAAATCGAGAGTCTTCGTTTTCGGATCAAATCTTGCAGGTAGACATGGCGCGGGCAGCGCGAAAGAGGCTGTTTTACGTCACGGCGCAAAGCCAGGAAAAGGTAGCGGACATCATGGAAACAGTTACGCGATACCTACAAAAGATCAAAATTTGATTCCACTTCCATTGTATTCAGCAGAAAGCGCTAATTCTATTGAAAACCATATTGCGGGTTTCATTTATTATGCTAATTCCAGACCTGATTTGATTTTCGATGTTGTTAAAATCGGATGCGGGTTAGCTGGGTATAATGAATCGCAAATTGCACCAATGTTTAGCGGTGCCCCAGATAACGTAAATTTGCCTGAAGGATGGCGGAATGACTCCTAAAGAATTAGTTGGGAGTTGGCGAATTCTAGCAAAAGAAATTCATAATAACCCGGATGATTATTCAATTGGCGTCAGAGGCGCGGTATTGGCTTGTGCCGATGGGCTTGAATTAGAAATTGAGCGATCAAATTTTGTAAGTGGAAAAGAAATTACAGAGTCTGAGTTAGAAAATGAAATATGGGCAAATCATTTTAAGATGGAAGGCGGGCAAAAAGAAAGAAATGCTAGAAATATAGCTAAAATTTTGCTCTCAAAATATCATATTATTGCCAAATGACAACAAAATTACGCCCATATCAAGAGCGATGGGTCGCTAGCGTACTTGATACGTTCACCGATCTGTCTAAGAAACACCCAGAGGGGACGATATCTGTTTGTGGACAGATGCCTACTGGAAGCGGCAAATCCGCAAGTGCGATTCCATTATTGAAATATTTCCTTTCACAAGGAAAGCGAGTTGCGTTTGTCGCTGCTTTGGAGGAATTGATAGACGATGCTGCAAATAAGCTTAAAGCAAATGGAGTCTGGTGCGGAATTATCAAAGCTGGGAGAGAACCTGATCCGCTGTGCAAAGCGCAAGTTTGCTCGCTACAAACACTTGTATCGCGCCCCCACGAAGTACCAACTTCAGATTTTGTTATCATTGACGAATCTCACGGTGCAGTCGCAAAGACACCTAGAGAATTATTTCAAAGCTGGCTTCCAAGATATGTGCTTGGCCTTACTGCTACTCCATTGCGAGGAGACGGCGCTGCGCTCAGGAGCATGTTTCAAGATTTGATTTTAGGTCCTACTGTTGATTGGTTGCAAAATAACGGGCAATGTAAAATTTGCAGCTATGAGGGAAGTATTGGACCTTGCAGTAATTGCACAGCAGGAAATAAAGAAATTGGAAATATTGAATCTTATCTAGTAAAGACGCAGTGCTTTTCCGCGGCTCAATTTTGTGAAAAGAATCCTTGGTCAGACGTATGGGACGCGTACAATCGCTATCTCAACGGTAAGAGAACGATCATTTTCTGCAATACTGTAAAAGAGGCTGAGATTGCGTCAGAGCGATTCAATCTACAAGGAATTCCGAGTCAATGTATCCACGGAATGACGGATAAAGAAACCAGGTCGACTTGCAGAGACAAATTAGAATCAAAAGAATTGTTGGTTTTAACTGGAGTAGATGTATTCACGCAAGGATGGGACGCGCCAAGTTGCGAAGGAATCATATTCGCGCGCAAATTTATGACACTAACACCATGGCTCCAAGCTTGGGGCCGGGGTATGCGTCCTTATAAAGATAAAAATAGAGTAATTGGCGTCGATCTGTGGGGTAGCTATTGGCTCCATTTTGGTCCTGAGATTCGCAGATTATGGAATCTGGATGGCAAGAAAGTAACGCCCGATTCGGTCCCTCGCGTACCACGTTGCCAGAAATGCTTTGCGATCAATAAGTCAAGTGCAACTGTTTGTTTTATCTGCGAAGCTGAGTTAGTCGCTCACAGAGAAGTTGCGAAAGTCAAGCCCAAAGCTGCATTTGATGTAACTCAGGTACCCGATAAAGAGAAAGATAAGAAATGGCTGGACATGATGGTAAATAAGTGTTTCAAAAGCATTATCCCTGCTGTCAAGAAGAAAGGAAAAAATATATCAGATCCGAATGAGTATGCGGCATCCTGGGCTTACCGTCGATTCGTTGAAGCTTTCGGAAGGAATCCAGCGATATAGGATATAATTTTGATTGAAGATAGTCTATTCAAATTTATTTCTGGCCCGAAGAAATTAGAGCTTATTCCAATTTCTAATGGGGATGCACGTTTACGAAAAGATTGCAAAAATCATTATTCAAAACCTAAGGGATTTGTCGGGCGCAATATTTGTTATGGCATTGTTTATGGGGGAGTCTGGTACGGTAGTATAGTGGGGGGGTCTGCTACTCTGCACTTGCCAGGAAGAAATGAATTTTTCAGCAATGCTCCATTAAACAATTTAGTTAATAATACATTTTATCATATCGACAAAGATAATGGTAAATATCCAATTAGAAATTTTACTGTAAAAGTATTAGCTGAATTTAGAAAACAAATATTGATTGATTGGAAGAAAGATTATGGTGATGAAGTATTGGGATTTGAATCATTGATTGAATTGCCTCGCACTGGAGAATTGTATTTACGTGATGGCTGGACTGAAGTAGGATTGACCAAGGGATTTACCTGCAAAAGAGAGGGAGGGAAAGGATCTGACGATTGGGGAGGAAAACGAGTATGGAACAAAGACAAGGATAATTTGCGACCTAAACGGGTATTCTGTAGGAAGCCATGATCCAATCATCTCTCTTTCAATTTGTCAAAGACGATACTCCGCTTGACCCGAATATCATTTTGCTTGATAATACCCAATGGGAACATTGCCTAGATGAGTTAAAGCAGGCCCAATATTGCGGGCTAGATATTGAGACATACGGATCGCAACCCGAGCATGGGCTAAATCCCTGGAAAGGGGAAATCAGGCTCATTCAAATCGGATTGCCATCTGGACGCACGCTGATTTGCGATTTGCAAACCAAAGGCTTTGACGGTCCGAGAAAGCGTTTCTTTGGGATATTGAGAGATAGACTTCGCAATATCATCTGTATTGGCACAAGTCTAAAGTTTGATGCACTGTGGCTTAGAGTCAAGTATGGAATGATTATTTATCGGCCTAGATGTATTCAACTCATGTCCAAAGTGCTTTGGGCAGGAATCCGCTTTATGAAGCATTCTCTTAAAGAGATTGCGGAGCGTTGCGGAATCGAAATTGATAAGACAGAGCAAACATGGGATTGGGGCGGAAAACTCACAAATAAGCAATTAAATTATGCACATTTTGATGCCCATGTCCCGATCAAGTGCTGTGCAAAGCTTGTGGAATGGTTGCGGGAAGCGGGTTGCTTGACAAGCGCCATGATTGAATGCGAAGCAATGCCAGCATTCTGCGAAACCGAATATTTCGGGCAACCTGTTGATTACGATAAACTTCAAGCGACTCGGGAAGCCTATCGCATAGCCTGGAATGACTCAATCAAGCCGTTTCAGGCTGCTTTTCCTGGCATCAATCCTAACAGCCCCAAGCAAGTAGCAAGTGCCCTTGCCGCGAAGTATGGGAAGGATTTTGATAGCACTTCTGACGATGTATTGAGTAAGTATCAAGATCCTGCTTTGACTGCCTTGCTAGAGAATCGGAGTCTAAAGACTCAAGTTGATCGACTCGATGAATTGCATACTCGCTATTTTGATGGATCGGTGCGGGGCAAGGTTCAGCAAATCGCAGGGGAGGAAGATGAAGCGGGCGCCGGTATGGGCCGGAGTGCTTATAAAGAGCCCAATTGGCAGAATATCGGCAAGCTACAGCCCAATTGGAAAAGATTAGGCTTACCGCCTACTCGCGCCGTGGTACGCGCGCCGAAAGGCTATGTCTACATTTGCGCCGACTTGTCACAAGCGCATGCCCGTATCGCTTGTCAAGTATCAAAAGATCCATTTCTAATCAAGGCATATGCAGATGATTACGATGTCCATAGCGATATGGCTTTCGAGCTTGCGAAGAAACGCGATCTTGATTGGACTGCTAAGCAAATTAAGCAATGGGCAAAAGACAAAAATCATCCAAATCATTCGGAAGCGAAAACGCTAAGAGATGCGGCTAAGAATGCTTTTTATGGAAGTCTTAATCTCCAGTCACCACAAACGCTCATTAAGACATGCTCGGGAAGCGCGGAACCTATTTTTATCACCGAAGATGAAGCCAAGTATCTGATTCAACTTTGGCGTCAAAAGTATGCGGGTTTATACTCGTTTCAGAGATTGCGAATTACTGAGGCTGGCAACAAATCGATACTACCTGTATCTTATAAGGGCAGTGTTGAATATGGAAGTATCACCGGGCCAACTGGACGGAGATTATTTCTTGCAAAGTTGCCCAATAAGTATCAGAAAGGCGAGAAGACAATAAAGGGAACGGACTGCGTTTCCTTTATCTGGATGGGGGCGGAAGCTGATATTATCAAGCATGCCATGGCTGAAATCTTCTATCTCAGAGATCCCAAATGGGAATTAAACTTCCGAAACATGGCGCATGATGAATTGAACTTGACAGCACTAGAAGAATATGCGGAGCCTGCTAGCAAACTCGTATTTGATTGCGTGCATAAGGCAATGAAGCGAGTAATCAGCATCATTCCTGTAGATGAGGCTAATGCTTCTCCCGCGGGATTGATTATTGAGGATTGGAGTCGCAAGTGACAAGAGTTAATCTTCCCTATGTAATTAGATCTATTCATACTAGAGATATTCCTGAATACATGGTTTGGGCAACGATGATTAAAAGATGTGAGAATCCAAATTCTCCATTATACGCTAATTATGGGGCTAAGGGAATAAAAGTTTGCGCTGAATGGAGAAACTCATTTGATAAATTTTATTCTGATATGGGTCCGAGGCCGTCAGATATGCATTCGATAGACAGAATTGATAATGAAAGCGGGTATGAACCATCTAATTGCAGATGGGCAACTAAATCTGAACAGCAATTCAACAGAAGAATGCAACTTATTGAATATAACGGTACTACTGCAAGCATCGCACAATGGTCAAAAATTACTGGATTATCTCCCGCTGTAATCAGGCATAGAATTAATACAGCCAAATGGAGCATTGACAGAGCATTGAATACTCCAGCAAATCCAACTAAGTTAAAGGGAAGGAAGAAATAAATGAAACTTTTATCATTGATTAGAACAAATGGCTTGACAGGAAATCAATTGAAGAATTGGAATTTTACGATTCCAAAGAAAAATGTGCTCTATTGGGAATCTTCAGATAGTACAGATTATGGCGCAATGTTGACATTGACAAATGGAGAAAAAATAAAAGTGGCAGATACAGTAAGAAGTATTGAGCATGATTTTAACGCTAAGGATGATATCTAATGTTACCCGAATACATCAAACCGAAACAGAAAGTGATTTATTGGTCCCCTACGCTTAAAAGATATGTCTGTGAAAAAATCAAGCATATTGTGATGGGCAAAGTAACTTTAGAGAATGAAGTTGGCTTGCCTGCTAATAAGATCCTTTGCATCCAAGGTGCCGAATGAAAGTTATTTACATTGCTGGCCCATACACAGCAAAAACGAATTGGGAAGTTCAGCAGAATATCAATCGAGCGATGGAAGCGGGAAAGCTAGTCGCTGAAATGGGCGCTATGCCTCTCATTCCGCATAGCAATACGCCATTGATTTTTGAAGGAATCCAGAATCCTCAATTCTGGTATGATGGCACAATGGAATTCTTAAGACGTAGCGACGCCATTCTGTTGATCGAAGGATGGGAAAATAGCGTCGGCGCAGTAACAGAAAGAGATGAGGCAATCAACATAAGAATACCTATTTTCTACAGAAATGAGCACAGAAGCGAAATTGATTATATGGATGCAATGAAGCTTTGGATTAAAGGAATATTGGCTTTTCCTCCTAAGAGATTAGTCAATGTCTAAAGAAAAGGTAATCCGCAATCAAATAATGAATGAGTTAGGAAAGGATCCTTGCTTGCTCATTTTCAGCAATCCTACCGGGGTTGCGGAATACATAGATGAGGAATCAGGCAAGAAGTATACCGTGAGCTATGGATTGGGGGGAATTCCAGGGGGGCCCGATTTGATTATCCTGATTCATTGGAAGCATGCTAGCGGGATGAGAGGGTGTCAGACTCTAGGGATCGAAGTGAAGCGCCCTGGAGAAGTGCAGAGAGACAATCAGAAGCAATGGGCGCGCGCCGCTGGCATGCGTGGGATGGTTGTCATGCGTTGCGAGTCGAAAGAGGAAGGGGCCGCATTTGTCAACCATCAAAAGAACATGATCAAACGAATCGGTCTGATTCCTACTCGCGCGGAACCTGCCATCTATTCGGTGCCCTCATCCTGGCCAGGGTAAATCATGATTGAATTCAAGATAGATGGAATTGTATTGAATGAAGTTACAGAAATTAACTTCACAGAAGTAAAAGGAAAACACTATCCAATTGGTGAGTACAAGGCGAGCGGAAGTTACAGGATGAAAACAAATCGAAGATTCAAGGGCAGGGCGAAAGAAGCGTATCAGCGCCGCTGTGCTCATAAGGTAGTGCAAGAGTTATTGAAAATTGCTCGCTAGAATCAGCGCCCCGCACCTATGCGCGGGAAAGCCTAGAACAAATCCAGCTTGTGCAGTCTTTCTTAGCATGAGCCCTACATCCAAAAATTTGAATAATCAAGTTATTCAATTCGGGATAGCTATAAAGTTTATCCCCATCATTTTGCCTTATTGCTAGAGCCTCAGTCCATCGCCCTAATTTGAGATAGTGGCATATTGATCTAGCAACTTCTATGCCACGATTCCCATTGATTCGAGAATTGATTTCTTCGATTTGGGATATTTCTTTCTCATAGTTCATTTCGATTTCTCTATTTACAAGTATAACACACCATACTCCAGATCCGAAATCGAATAAACAACTTTCTTTATTCTCTTTCCTCTCAAAATCTGTTGACAAGTAATGCAGGGACGGGCAAGCGCCAATCCTTCGCTAGCTACTCGCGCAACGTAAATCACTCCCCCAAGATCCATCTTCCGTAAGCATCTCACTTCCGCGTGAATGCTAGGCATGGATCGATAAAAGTTATTGACTTTCTGCGCACCATTACGTGCAGAAACGATAATGCCATCCTTGCGCACCCCTACAGCGCCCAAACGATGGTTTCTATGGTCAATGGAATGGGGGGAAGTTGCGACAGATGCCGCTAGACGGAGAAGATGAGGTATCATGCTTCAAAGGTAGAAGCGATTTCCTCATTTGTCAAGGTGCTAAGTCGCTCATCTTTGAGGGATAAAACCTCAGCAGTGAATGACACACCCTCTTTTAGCTTCTTGCTCATCCAAGATTCAATCTTCTGGACTGAGGCTAGATCCTGCGCAATCGAAAGCGCACGCTTGCACAATGCATTTGCAGCGGCGTCCCGATTGCCGTTGCTTGGAAGTGTGCCAAACAAAGGGCCTAGATCCTTCAAATTGTCTCTTGACTCAATCTCTGAAATGAAGCCTTCAAGCTCTAGATTATGCTTCTTTGCAGAATCATCATAATCATCGTCTTTCTCGCTTGACTTGGGAGCATCCTGCTTAGGCTCCTCTTTCTTCTCCCCCTTGCTCAACCATGCCCACAATGGCGCGGCGAAATCATCACCTGGCTTCTTGGAAACATAGTCTGAAAGTTCATCGCATCGAGATTTGCTTACCACGGCAATATGATCTGAATCGATATCCATTACGATATCAAATTCGTATTCCATCCCTTTGCGTTGAACTGGAGCTAATCCAAGTTTCTTGATTTGAGTTCTGCCATCGTCTCCCTTGACGCGGTCATAGTCCATTTCACTGCGCATCGTACAAATAATGTGCCCAGGGAAATCGAGAATTGCCGCGATAAACTTGCGCTGGATTGGGGTACCTTCTTTCCATGCAGCAAAGCTATCTGGAGTCTTCATCTTCTTGGCAAATTTGTCTACTTGGTCAAGCAGTCCGCCCTCATCATTCCAGAAGTGAGAGAGGGAATCGACAATTGCGACTTTATAGCTCCCATCTGCCGCTGCTTTGAGTCCATCAATCATCTTTTGCGGCTCAAATGTCTTTAGCTCATCCACGTCAAATGAGAATTTGTCCGCATACTTACGCGCGGATCCCTTCTCAGTATCAATGACAGCAATTTCGCTCCCTACCTGCTTTGCTAGATAACTAGCAACGCGCATTGCAGTATAAGTTTTCCCACTACCTGTGGGACCGCACACAGCCATGCGAAGGTTAATTTGCTTTCGTGTTGCTTTTATGAATGCCATTTATGTTACTCCTGTATGGCGAGGCGCCTAGGAATCGAACCTAGCTAATCGCTTTTGGAGAGCGATTTATTCCCAGAATTCACCCCAAATACCCCGATAGCTACGTTACTTTCTCTGAAAGGAAAGAGAAGAGTGCTCGGGATAACGCACGCCTTGGAGCCGATTCGTATCGTGAATCTGCACGTAGCCGTCACACATGCCGACGCTAGCCTAAACTAGATTGGCGACCAAATTACCAATCTTTAAAAGCAAAATGCCCGAGTGCCCAAATTGCACCGATAAGCAGAGTAATACTAAAAGCAACCGAAAGCAGCCATCCAACAAAGATCATAGCGAATGATCGATTGATTTGCTGATTAACTTGCTTTTCAAAATTATCAAAATTTAGCATGATTACTCCTTCAATCCTCGAATCCAATCTTTGAGGAATGTCCCCTCACTCATAGTCTGATCTTCACGCTTAGCGTAAGCACTCCGCCAGCGCTTGGCCATGTCTTCAAACCATTCTTCATCGATGCAGTGATAATCAGGGGAGTCAGGATTGTTGCAATTTTCCTGACCTTCATCTTGCCATTCGTGGATCGACTCCATCAGCTTGGCACGCTTGACCCATCCATTCTGCTTGACCGCTGCAAGCTGAATTTGGTAAGTCGCCTCCGATGCATCGGTCTTTGGCTTGCTCTGGGGACCACGCTTGCCCGCTTTTAGCGCGTCAAATACCAGCGCCCGAACACTTTGGTTCAACTTATTCGCATCGCCAGTAGTCAAATAACAAAGCATTTCATAAGCGCCAATTATAATTGGATCAAGCGATTGATCCTTTGAAAGATAATCCGTAATGCGTCGCATATCTTTTGGAGATACACGCTTATCATCGGATTTTTCTTCTGTTCCCGTGGTACGCGATTCAACAATTTTCTTTTGCTCAGCCTTTGGCTTGTCGGCAATCGCCCTGGCCTCAGTCTGAGTAATTTCCTTATTATCAACCAGCGCCTTGACTTCAGGCGCTAGATCATTCAATTTCTTGATATTCTCGACAGCTTGCCAGGAAGTAACACCGCAAGCAGTCATAATTTCTTCACGATTTGCGCCGTGAGATTCTAAAATAGCAACATAAGCCGCTCGTCGTGTCGGCTTCAGGTTGCGATTACCGTTCATATTCTCAAGCACCATCTGGCGCTTGATTGCATGATCGGTTAGCGGCACATACATAAATGGCGCTTGAATTACGATCTTATTCCCAGATCGATTTTCCGCTTCTCTTCCGGCTAGCGTGCGCCAGCGTCCGGCGACAACGTAGCCATCCTGCGATCCGTCTTTTGCAACGGAAAGAGGAACGCGGATACCCTGCAAAATACCGTCTACTTCAATAAGCATGGATTGCACCATGCTCTCAAATTTTTGCCCATAGTAAGTAGATTTATCCCAAATATCTGGATCGTCGATATCCGCGTCATACGCTGGATGATTGGGATCAACGATGTCCCGTGGACCCATATGGGGGTTTTTCTTTCCCCATACCAGAATTAACTGCGAAACTGGATATTTTGGGGGATTGCCCTTGGGAAGCTTCTCAATTTCCATGGATAGACTCCAAAATTTCGCAGCCAGGGGACTTCAGATCCCTGAGTATCTGAAGTGCAATTTGTGCAGACATGATTAGATACTTGTCACCAGCATCAGCAGCAGCAGCAGCATAAGCATCAGCAGCAGCAGCAGCAGCAGCAGCAGCAGCAGCAGCAGCAGCAGCAGCAGCATCAGCAGCAGCATCAGCAGCAGCATCAGCAGCAGCAGCATCAGCAGCAGCATAAGCAGCATAAGCAGCAGAATAAGCAACATAAGCAGCAGATCGGGATTCCTTCAGATTTTTAGCTTGCTCACAAGCTAGCGCATGAGATTCATACTTATCTTTGTGCAAGTCACGGAGCATAGCAGGAATGACCTGCTGAATAGTCTGCAATGCAATTCGCCTAGCAAATTCTTGATTTAGATCAGGAATATCAACAGACCCTAGCTGCGCAATCCCTAGGTCGCGGAGACCAGCGCTACGCGCGGCAGTGGATGACCATCGTGCATCATTTAGGCGAATCTTGAACTTACGCACCGATGCGGCTACGCACTTAGGATCATCACCATGGGGAAGATCCAGCGCAGCACACACAGCAGCTTCGATGCACATACTGCCTTGTCGTGTACCTACTCCACCAGACAGTCCACGATCAAGAATCTCATTATACTTTGCGATATCAAAGTTTTTCATGGTTGTTTCTTTCTTTCCAGAGGTTTAGGTCTTTCGATTGTTTTTAATCGTTCTTGTTCGACTTCAATATGTCGCTTTAACGCGATAGTCGTTTCAGATATTCGGTTACACTCCCCAGGCTTCCACAATTCCTTAAATCGCTTCTCTTGAATAAGTTTATCTAATTGAGCAATTTCAAATGCGCGTAATGTGATAGGAATTGTCACGTAACGCCGGGGACTTGGCGCGGTACTAGACAATGGTTTCTTCAAAATGCCTCCAAATAGGGACTGCAAGAGTTGAACTTGCCCTGACATCAGTCTATGATAATTTGCGTGCTCTGATTTTAGATCAGATTGTCCAGCAAACTAAAGAGGGTGTCCGCTCCCCGTCGAGCCAATCCCTGAAACAATGCCGTCTCTCCGGCTGTCAAGATTTTACCAGATTGAATCTAGTTAATTAGGCTAGATCATCACTGGCGCTGTGGATCTTTGACCATTTGACAGCGGCTTTAGCGTCTTGAGCACTTACTAACCGCAGCCGCTCTCATCTATCACTCACTGCCTATATCTAACATAAGGCTTTATTCTCAGTTGTCAACAGCTACGCAAACGGATCTTCCTCTTTCTTCTTATTGCTCATGCGCGCAGCAAGTTTCTTCCACTCCATAGCATCAACTTCGCGCGGCTTAGGCACGTAGTTGGGGTCTACCACGCGAATGTTAGTGTAAACCTTGCCATCGCGCCCCTCATTCTCGTCAACATCAATAAGGGTTTCGCGTCCATTGAGAATTTCATACTTTGTCAAATCTTCATTTGGCAAGCCCAATAGGGCTAGCTGCTGAAATGCAATCTCAATATGCATATCTCCGCGAGCGCCGCCAAATCTCATCCAATTAGTGATCGTCCCATAATCCGTCTTAAACACAATCTGCAACTGCGGGAGACCGTCCTTCGATTCAGTTGGTGATACAGAAATAACTTTTGCCTTAAATCTACCTGTAGGGTGCATCAATTTCTCCTATTTATTGAGGATGCCTGGAAATAAACTTGCTGTCAAGAAAAATTAGTTGAGCCAGGAAGGAAAATCGGTGCGGATTAGACCTACCCTGTACCCGTCTACTTGAATGTAAAGAGGTGGATTGGATTGGAAATACATAGCCAGGATTGCTCCACAATGGAGTCTGTAGACTCCGATCATGTATTTTCCAAAATTGCCCAAGCGTTTGCATAGCCAAGATCCGACAATTCGCTCACTGCGTCGCGCAGAGAAATTTCATTATTTTTCCATTTGCGCAAAATTTCATTTTTCTTTTTATCTAACCATTTCATCAAACTACCCTCCGATCAGGAGTCCGGCGCATGATATTTCGTAGATCGATTTCCATATCTTTGACTTGCGTCAAAGTCAATTCATCCAAGAATTTCTCTGTTTTTTCAGACTGCGCCTTTTCCAGCGCGGTAAGCGCATCTTGCAGTTTGCCATAATTTGTCTGTACGCATTGATCAGTGGACCATTGCGTAATTTGGATTCCCCTGCGCTGGAGCCATCCGTAAATGCGCTCTGCGCGCGGAGACATTTCTACGCCCATGGGATTTTTCATTTTACTCAATCTCCAGCTGACGAATGGTCTCGTTAGCCTTCATCGCCTCAATTTCAATCAAGGCTTCCGCCGAAAGGGGGCGATCCTCAGGATCAATCTCAAGGGGACCGCGGATAGGCGCATCCTGCGCATCAAGGCGAGCCTTCATCCGAGAATAGCGATCCTCATCAGTAAGGCGATCCTCAATGTCGGCTGCAATCTCAGCATCGGACTTGATATCAAGCGCAGCCCATCGGGATTCAAACTGCACAACAGCCGTGGTCAGCGCATCTTGGGCAGTCTTTGCCACTGCGCCCGCTTCCAAGAAACGCGCCGCTGCGGCCTGTCCGCGCGTGCTATCGGGATTGGCGCGAAGCATAGCAGATCGCGCACGGCCCTCGGCACTAATGCGCTCTGCGGCGTCATTGGCAGCGTCTAACATCGCCTTTACGTCAGCCTTGAGGACCGGATCAGAGACAGATTCCCCCAGTGCGCCAACTTGATCAATGACGTATCGGATCTGCTCGCGGTCGCCAGAACGGCAAGCGCTTACCACCTGCCCGATAGCTTCGGCGACGCTCGCCTTAATCCGCTCCACTCGCTCAATGTCTGCCGGATCCGAAAGCGTAAGCTCAGGATGCCAGGAAACATCAAACTGCATTCTGATGTTTGACTTACCCTGCGCAGACAAAATCGCATTTGCCGCGACGATATCCGCGTGCTGGTTTGTATTTGCAGCCAGAATCAAGCACTCCTGGCGCGCATTTTCAAACTCGGAATATCGCTCACAAGGCACAGCGCGAGCGCCGCCTACCTTGATCGTGTATCGACGAATTAGCGCATTTGCGGCGCGAATCGCCTCACGGAGAACCTTCTCTGCAGCGTCAAAAATGGGCTTGTCATTTCGCTTCGCCCATCCGACATGGGCGCCGGAAGCATCGAGCACCTTCGCATGTCCGCGCCGCGCTACTTTCTCACCGTTGAAAAGCGCATTGTCAGCGCTCCCAGACTCATCGCTTTGATGATCCTCTCGATCCTTGGGGGAGTGCGTAGACTCAACCCCGCTGGTATCAAGAAACCGAAACTTAGTGCTGCCGATTGCCTGGAGTAGCGTGCTCATCTTCGTTTTCCTCTCTTGGATATAACTTAAGCACTCTATAGTCTATGTCAAGGGAGAAAGCATGCACTCAAGCGCAGTCGCTTTTGCACGCTGGGCAAGAATCTCCAGCAAACGGATTTCGTAAGCCATGATCATCTCACGATACTTACGTGTGCCATAAGCCAGATCATGAGATTCACAAATCAAACTAACTCCGCGAAAGCGAAGATCATGCCCCTTAGCGTAAGGCATAATTTCCACAATGCGCACCGCGCACCGATCTTGCCATTTCCACGATCCTTTGGGAAGCATGACCGTAGTTACTTTCAAAATTCCCTTTTCCATATTATTGGTTCCTCCAATCGTAGGTATCCTGCATAGTCTCGACAACGTAGGATTCGTGCGGCCTCACCTGAGAAACAGCGAGGCGAAAATTCTGGCCATCTTTGATCACGCGCCCTGACTGCACCATCCATCCGAGAATCTTGCCCGTATTTCGACCATTGCAGAAATAGATTTCTGCTGCAGTCATGGGCGCGATCTTCAGCAAAGCTGCTATCATGTCGCAATCCCGAATCTCGCTCTCAGTCAGGTTCGCCATATGTATAACCTAACGCTTATCTGGTTTATGTCAAGGGCGAATCTGACTTTTGATCAACCTGAACCAACTTTCTGCGTATTTTCTGATCTCAGCAGGGGCATCACGATCACTTTCGTACCGGACACCATTAAATATCAGACCGTGTAACCCGCCGCAAATTCCGTCGATGGACGGGTTTTCATCATCGATCAAATCACCTTGCCCTGCCCAAAATTCGTAAATCGCAATTTGCGTGTTTATCGTTACAGTGTAACGACGATTGATCCATTTGTCAGATACAAATGAATCCGCTGAAATTTTTACTTCATCGGGGGTTCTGATGTTGGAAATCATTTTTAGCGCTGCAATTGTCCATTTCAGCGCTTCCATTTCAAAATTTGCTTTCTCATTTTTCGTCATTTACTTTGCTCCTATCGCAGCGATAACACTAATTTCGTAAGCATTGCTTCCATCTCATTCTTGAGCTTATTCGTATTCTTGATTGCCTCCTGAATATTGGTAATAAAATCAGTTATTTTCTCGACAGTTTCTGCTGTGTCGAGATCATCAGTAATCGCGCTAACCAGCATCTTGAAATCTTCAACTTCGCCAATGCGTTCTTCAAGTTTCTCGTTTTCGCTCATATTAAAACTCATCAATTTGAGTATTAAGACGCTCAATCGTCAAAGCAAATTTAGCAATATCCAATCCAGAGACGTTACCCTCAGATCGAAGCAGCATCCGTGCAAAGTCAGCGGCATACTGCTTACGTCTTTCTTTCAGATACTCGATGTCTTTCGTTTCGCTCATATCCTCAATCTAATCCTTTCTCAGTGAGAGTCAAGATAAATTTTTAACCATCATGGCGGCTTCCGCCTAAGATGGATCTGTAAGCCAGCCCCTACAAAGATTTTACTTGCCGATCTACCCCGGCCCCATGGTATGCTCCTCAAATGCCGACGGAGAGGGACCTAAAACGCGCGCTGGCGACGTTGAAGAAACGCAACATGTGGCCTACCCCATATCGAGTTGCGGCGCTGCTGAAGTGCTTGCCATGCGATCTGCCGCCATTGCCGTTGCCTACCGTCGATCAGGTCAAGAAGTGCGCTGCTACTCTTGACTTTCCATCTATAGATGGAATTAGCAAGAAACTCGGAGCACCATATCAAATGGTGCGAAAATTGTATATTGAGGCTGGACTTCCTTTGCTTAAAAGAGGGAGGCCGCCAATCGAAAATAAGCAGGAAACTGATCTAATCCTCAATTGGTATGGCACCGATACTGCATTAGCCGAAAAACTAGGAATGACAAAAGAAGCGGTTAGACAAAAACGAAACAAGCTAGGTAAGCAATTAGAATCGAAAGAATGGAAACAGAAAGCAATTGATGAGCTAAAAGCTGGAGTTAGGCCATCCGTTGTCGCTGTTAAATACGGTTATACCGTCGGATATGTGGAAAATCTAGCAAATGATTTATAAATTTCATGTTTGTCCAGCAATCGGATGCAACGAAACTATTTCTACTAGCCTGATCATGTGCTCGGCGCATTGGGAAAAACTTCCAGTCACATTTCAGCGTAAATTGCTGAGTCATTTTAATTCAATGTTTTCTATCTCAGTGCAAAATATTGAATTTTACAAATGGATGCGCCGCGCCAAAATTTCAATTGCTTGTCAAGAAAAATCATCTGTTACTCTCGATATCCTGCCCGACCATGAATTTCTGGTTTTATCAGAAAAGCAAGCTCTTAACGAGCTTATCCAAAGGTATGCCGCATGCTAAGGCCGCATCTTGTCCGACATGATTCAAATGCAACATCTCTCGATTGGCGAGAAGATGAAGACATTACGCGAGAAATTGAATTTACTAAAGATAATACCGAAGTAAAGCACTATTCAAAATTGATTGAAATTTCAAGTTATGAATTAAATGATCTAACTAAATTGTAGTTAAATGCTACAATCTGCGGCACGTTTGCTACAGTTGCGCATTGCTGCGCACTGGATAGCCCCCCCTCAACCTGGAGTTGATGGATCGGGGAAATCTCCTGATGTCAATGGCAAAAATTGGCAGCGCAGCCCTTTGCGCACAATTGAGCAATTAACCTCGACATACCGCGAAGGTTACAATCTTGGCATACATTGCGGGTTTGTGGAAGGAGCATTATCACTCGTTTGGCTTGATTTGGATTCTGAGGAAGCAATCGCGGCAGCATCTACGCTGTTTCCTGCGACTCCACTCAAAACCAAAACAAGAAAAGGCGAACATTGGGGATATCTCCACCCTGGAAAAGATATCAGGGTGCCTAACACGGGATTCTACGCAGCAGTAAATGGCGTCAGAACGCAAATGGGGCACGTTCGCGGAGATGGTGGAAACATCGTTTGCGCGCCATCAATTCACGAATCGGGATTTTCTTACCAGGAAATCACCCCGTGGTCAGCCGAGTTATTGGCAAATGTCCCACAATGGAACTCTGCTATTGTGCTTGATCCTTGGCGAGTGGTCACACCTTCTACAAAGGTTGCGATTGTCGTCAAACGAAATGATACTCAAGCCAAAAATTGGGCACAAGTAGCGCTGGATGAATTATGCGGCGAAATTACAGCAACTGGTGAAGGCAATCGCAACGTCGCGTTGAACGGATCTGCTTATCGGGCGGGGCGCTTGATCGCCGGTGGATATCTTAGTCAAAATGATGTTGAGCGAAGATTAGCGCAAGCTGCATCAAATGCTGGATTAAACACTAGCGAAATTCGTAAGACTCTCGCCAGCGGACTAAGCGCTGGGGGAAAGCACGCTCATCCTGGGCCGCAAGAGAAAGAAATAAAAGAGCCTAAAGCTACAACTTATATTTGCGCTGCCATTTTAACTCATGGTGCAATTGCGCTCGGAACAGCCAAAGCAGAAGATTTTAGCGATCCATTAGAAAAAGATTTTATTCAATTTATCTCTAGCACAGATCCGAAAGAATTTGAGAAAGTGCCTGCTGAATGGGACGCGATTGGACCGCGCACCACGGTAGCCAAGGCACTTGAATATGTTGAAGGCTTAATTTCATCTAGGCCGCCGCCAAACATCAAGCCTGTTTTCAATGAAAATCCTGTTTTACCAAGAACGCAAGTGGCGCATTTGTCCAGCGCTGCGCCTGACGATGCAGATTTTAAAGATACGCAAGTAGCAGCACAGGATCATTTAGACTCGATATCGCATAATCAGTTGGCGATTGAAATGCTTAATCGCATTTGTGTCGAGACTGGGGGCTATAAAGCTATCTTTGCTGACGGTAATTTCTGGAAATATGTAGGGGGAATCTGGGAGAAGCATACCCCGGACATGGTAGCGCTGGCGCTTGACGGGATTTCCTGGGGTACAAAATTGGTCAAGGGGTCTATTATCCCTATGGGCCATTTTTGCATGCGTAAAACAGATTTAATTGGAATTCTCGACATTGCAAAGCGGAGAGTTATCCAAGATGATTTCTTTTCTGGCATTCCAGGCATCGGGTTTGAAAATGGTTTTGCTCAAATTGCTGAGCAAGGCATTATCTTGCGTGAGCACTCCCCATTTTATCGGGCCAGATACAAATATCCGTTTGAATACAATCCAAACTGGCAATGCAGTAGATGGGGGCGCACGCTAGGTCAGCTATTCGCACCAGATCATGATGCGGAAGATCGAAAGAAGGTACTCCAAGAATTTGCTGGAGCATGTCTCACGGGAGTAGCTACTAAGTATCAGAAATTTTTGGTACTCACGGGAAAGCCTGGTTGTGGCAAATCGGTCATTTTTAAAGTGCTGCAATCCATCTTTCCCGATGGATCGGTATCCATTGTCGCGCCTCAAGATATGGGCATCGAGTATCGGCGCGTTGCAATCGTTGGAAAGCTGCTTAATTGCCGTGACGATATCAATGAAAATTCAATTAGCGATGTAGGCGACGTAAAAAACGTTGTCGTTGGCGGTGCAATTCAAGTTAGAGATGTTGGAGAGAAGCAATATGATACCAAACCTATCGCTGGCCACATGTATGCTTTCAATAATACTCCTAGATTTCATGATTCCAGCGGAGCATTCACGGATCGGATTATTGCGATTGAATGCACGCGCAGGTTTCGAGATACTCCAAACGATAACAAGCATCTAGTCGAGGAAATCTTAGCAGAAGAGAAAGACCAAATTATCGCATGGGCGCTGGAAGGTGCATGGCGCCTCTGGTATCAGGGTGGATATACAATTCCGCAGTCTAGCAGAGATTGCGCTGAGCGCTGGTCATCTGCAAATGACCCTGTGCAAAAATTTGTTGACGAGAAAATTGATACTCGCCTCGGATTTATTCGCACAGTAGAAGTATACGAAGTATACGTAAAATGGGCGAAAGCCTGCGGTTACTGGAAGGTGCATGATCTCCATACGTTCATACGAACGTTAGGAAATCATGCAATTGTGCAGGGAGATCACGTTATTGGGAAATTGATTTAGACGGGGGCAGAAGACAAAAGACAAATTAGCTGGTCACGAAGTGCCAGCCAAAATGAATTTCTAGCAGCAGCATCAGCAGCATCAGCATCAGCATCAGCATCAGCAGCAGCAGCATAAGCAGCAGCATCAGCAGCAGCAGCAGCAGCAGCATCAGCATCAGCAGCAGCAGCAGCAGCAGCATCAGCAGCAGCATCAGCAGCATCAGCAGCAGCATAAGCAGCAGCATAAGC
>OFRG01000015.1_pt1 | contig 61950 bp, 95 predicted proteins | sample 1543071 | NCBI WGS metagenome assembly OFRG01 (sample SAMN07774222, study PRJEB24372) | wastewater metagenome | isolation source: WWTP Verbania (Effluent) | place: Italy: Verbania | collected 2015-12
CCCCCCGCTTCCGGGGCCGGGTTAGGCGCAATGGCGTCGCCGCTGCCGGTCTGCGCTTGGTCGGGGGTTTGCCCCCCTGCCTCGGGCTGCAGGGCCGACGCGTCAATGCTGGGCGTGTTGGGGTTGGCCGGCTTCAGGGATTCGGCCGGGTCGTACCCAGCATCCTGAAACTTCTGGGCAAAACGCTTACGGATCTCGTCGACGCGCCGTTGCCCTTCGGCCTTGTCGATCTTCCCGTCTTTGAGATCGGACTTGACCTGCCGCTCTTCCTGACGGCGGTCGTTGCGCCACCAGCCCTTTTGTTTTTTGTCCTGTCGTGCTTTCTTCTCGGGGTTCTTGGCCTTTTGCTGGGCATGGTAAGCGGCCCGCTCCTCGGGGCTCATGGCCTGCAGCTTGGCGGTCAGATTGGCCGCCTTTTTCTTCTGGATGGCGTTACGCCGCTGGTTGTCGGCGATGGCCTGCTGCTGGCGCTTGTCGGCGTCGGGCGCGTCTGGGACCAGGCTGCTGACCCCGGGGTTGCTGCTGGCCATTTCCCACAGCGCTTGTTCGTCAGGGGACATTTTGGCGGGGTCGAACCCACCGCGCTTTTTCATGGTCGCCGCCAGGTTGCGCACGGCCTCTTCTAGTTTTTTGCCGTTGGCCCCGATTTGCTTTTTGATTTTGCCGCGCGCCTTGAGCACTTCCTTTTCGCGCGGGGCCATGGCCTTGAGCGTGGCTTTGTGCTCGGGCGTGTAGGTGTTGGGATTGACGCCGATCTTGGTCGGGTTCAGCCCCGGCTTGCCCGGCACCGGCGGGTGCCGCAGATCGTAATCGGGGGGCTCGCCCACGCGGTCGGTCGTCTCTGGGTTGTCAAAAGCCGCATCCCACATCGCCAGATCTTCCGGCGACATTTTGGTGTGGTCCTTGAGCATCAACGAACCACTATTATTGATCCAGTTGTGCAGCTGATCGGTAGTGAGCTGTTTGGCTTTTTCGTAGGCCGCCTTGAACTCCGGGCTGGCCGCCGGCTTGCCTTTGGCCCCGGCTTTGCCGCCCTTGGCTTTTTGGTTGGGGTCGTCGGGCGGTGCGTAACGGTCCAGCAGTTTCTCCAACCCGGAGATCACCTTGCCGTGGGCGTCATGGTCCTCGTGGGTGCCACCGGTGTGTTCGTCAATCAAATCAGTGGCCGCGTCCATGACGGCCGCGTTGGTCAGGTCCACGCCGGCCTTTTTGGCCTTGGCCTTGAACTGGTTCAGCCAATGGTCCTTGTAAGCGTCGACGTCGTGGGCCTCAACCTTTTCCTCCACCTCCTTGTTTTTAGTCCAGTCCATCTTCTTTTTGATTTCGCCGGTCTCGCGCATGCTTTGTTTCGGCGGCGCCCAATCGCCGTATTTGCCGCTGGCGTGCTGCTGCTTGGCCCGATCCTTCCAGCCCTTGGCCATTTGCTTGACGACCGGGGCCGCTTGCTGACCGAACGCCGCGCCCGTGACCTGAGCGGCCGCCCGGGCTGCTTTTTCGTCGTCCGTCAGCGGCACAAATTCCTCGGCCAGGGCGTTGATCCAATCGGCGTCGCCGCTGGCAATGGCCGCCGTGGCTCGGGCCAGATCGTACAAATGGCTACCGGCGCTGACAATGGGGTTGAGCAAACCGCCAATGAAACGGGCGACCGTCGGCAGGTCCTGGGCACCTAGCTTGCGCTTGGGGTTTTGCTGCGACCAATCCAGGACTTGCTTGTGCCAATCCTGTTCCGCCTTGGCCTCCTCGGGAGTGTACTGGTAGTCGGCGGTGTTGCTCCGCTCAATCTGGTCCAGTTCGTTGGCGACGATCTGATCCCATTCCTGGGCAAAGCGCGGATCGGACAAATCCTTTTCGGTGTCGCCGCCCTCGGGCTGCAACGTGGTGGGTTTGGCCCCGCCGTTGGCCGGGGTGTTGAGCTGCGTCTTGGGCGCGCCCGTACCCTGTGGCTCGTCCGGGGCGGCACCGGCGTCGGGCGCGGGCTGATCCTCCTGGCCCGGCGCACAGGCTACCCGTTTGCCGCTTTCGTCCAGACAGTAGCGGTGGCCGGCCTTGTCTTTGTGCTCGCCGGCGTGGGAGATTTTGGACTGCGGCACGGACGCCTTGGGTTTGGGCGTGGTGGGAGCCGGCGTTGGCGCTGGCGCAGTTGCCGCCGGGGCCGCTTTAACAGGGTACAACGTGAGCGACTTGCGGCGGATCAAACTGGGAGGCAGTGCCATTTTACTCACCTCGGCGCTTGAGGCGCGTTTCCTTGAGCTTGGGCTTGCGCGGCGACCCTTTGTCCACCAGGGTGCCGTCGTCTTTCAACGGCGGCGGGTCCAGGTCGTAGGGTTGATCTTGCGGAATGTTGTCCAGCTGCTCGCGCTCCTGGCGGTAGAACTCGTCCAGGTTGGCCAGGTTGGTATTCATGTTGTGCAGCAGGATGTCGGCCAAGCTGTGGTCGGCGTGCTGCTGGCGGCCCAGCGGCTGGGCTTTGATGCGGTAGCGCAGCCCCTTGGCCTGTTTTTCCTTGAGCGGCCCCCAAATGCGCTCGCCAATGGTCGCCCCGCGCTTGATGGCCGAGCTGCAATCGCCGCAGCTGGTCACCACGTCGCGCGAGAAATTGTACAGCTCCTCGCGGTTCAGGTTCAGCGCGCTGTCGGGCATTTTGTCCACGCGGAACGGTTTGGGGTTACCATTTTCGTCTTTGGGCGCGTGGGGCGGCCCCGAGTTGTCGATGTAGATGAAATCGGCTTCGTTGCCGACCGCTTGCTGGAAAGCGTGGAAATTCGATGCCCCCAGCGCGTAGCTGTCGGTGAACACGTGGGCGTCCACCATGCGGCCGACTTTTTTGGCCCGGCTGACCACACCCATGCCCGGGTGCGCCCAGGACTTTTTGGGGTCAGCGTGGATGTAAGCACAGGTCAGTTTGATACCGCGCTTTTTGCATTCTTGCAGCAGCCAGGGCAGCTCGGTGCTGTTCTGGTCGCCGGCGCTATCCCAAACCGCGCCCACCGCGTCCTTGAGGGCCGTCACCTCGTTGATGTTGCCAATGGCGTAGCCTTTGCCCGCCCCGCACCCGCCGGCCGTGACCATGACCGATTTCTTGCCCTCGGGCAAACTGTCCAGGTGTTTCAGGAACGACTTCTTGGCGATGGCGTTGGCCGTCTGGTGCAGCGCCAGATTGTAGCGGCCCCGGTTGGCCATCATCTCCTCGGGGCTGACGTCGGCGTCGGGCGGCGGCGACCAGTAGGGGCTCAGCACCTTGGCATCGTCGGTTGCAAAAATGTTCGGCCCGTCGCCCACGGCGTATTTGTCGCTGCCGTCCTTGTTCTTGCCGACCACCTTCTGCCGCAGCTCGTCGTATTTGGCGATCATGGCTTCGTGGTCGGCCTCGTAGCGCTGGGCAAACTCCTCCTCCACCTTGCGCTCGTCGGCGGTCAGGTTGGGCAGCCGGGGGATGTTCTTGGGCGGCGGCGGCACCGACATGCCCGGTACGCCGCAGCGGGCCGTGCGCGTTACATCCATGGCACCCTTGACCATAACGTCTGGGCTGAACACATGCTTGGTCGACGGCGGCACCGTCGGCTCGGCCGCCATGGCCTTGGCCTGTTTGTTGGCCTCGGGGCTGCCACCCGGCTCGTGGCCGTTGGGCGCAGGCACCGCCCCTGTGGGTTTTTCGCCCACCCCGCCAGCGCCGCCGGCCGGCTTGGCATCTGCGCCAGGTTTGCCCCGGCCGCTGCGGTCGGCTTCGTTTTGCGGCAAACAATGGCCGGATTCGTCGCGCGGGCAGCTGGCCAGGTAGCTGTCCTTGGCGCGGTAGCTGCCGGCGGTGAGGCTTTTGGTCAGACGGCTGGGCGGTAGTTTGGAGTTCATAGATTTACTCGGTTTGGTATTAGAGGATATTGGTTTGGCGGGCGCTTTCGCGGTTTTAGCGCCCCACGCAAGGTCAAGCAAATGGTCATCCAAATCGTCCAACCAAATTTCTTCTGGCATTGTTACGCCCCGCGTTGTTGACGTTCATGCAAATAAGCGTTGAAAACTCGCAGAGATTGCGAACCTGGGGTCAAATCAAAGTGCATATCCGCCACAGTTGTCCCATGCGCTTTCCACCAGGCGCGATCTTCCGGAGTTTTCATTAGGTCGGACACTTTGGTGGCCGTTGGATATTTAATTACCAAATCGTCCAACAATTTCTGAAGTCGTTGTTTACTTGCTGTGCCATAACCATGCGTTTTCAAATTTGCAAAGGGCGCATCAAATCCTAGACGCGGCCATGTGTAGTAACCATTCATTAACAAACCTTCCTTGTCGCTCCTCTCGGCAACTGCTTCAATTCTGTTTACCCCCAGCGCCAGCGCCGCGCTTATTTGATTGGCGAGCACTTGCGTGCCCGCGCCCTGGCCAGTTGGCCCTTTCGGTAACGTTTGCTGATTTTTAATAACAAGCTGATCACCATCGCGGTAGATAATACGTTCTTGGTAATAGTTTGGGTTATGCGCCATAGCGTAGATGTAACCATCTGCATCGCCATTGATGTTTATTACTGTTTCGGGGGCCGCGCCAATGAGCGAGGCCACATCAACAGCGGTTAATTGCAAATCTGCAAGGGCTTGGCGAGTATGATCATCGTCCTCGACGATGGTTTTAGCACTACTCCGAAATGGGCCGGCGCTTTGGGGTTTCTCATTTTTGGCGGCGTCCGCCTCGCCGTTGGGCTTGCAATGGCCCAGCTCGTCGCGCGGGCATTCTCCGAAATAGCTCTCATGGCTTTTGTGCTGGGCCAACTTGTTGGGCGCAACAGCACGAGCGCGTGGTGCTGTTAGTTTGAGCAGCGCCTGGATGTCGGCGTCGTCGGCTACGAAACGGCTCATACTTGCTCCAAGAAAATCGTGCGGTGCATGCCGTGCTTGCCGTAATCGGCCATGGCCACCTTCACCGGTTTATACTTGGCCTGCCCCGACAGCAGCAGTTCAAATTCATCGCTATGTTCGGTCAGATCCTCCAAGTACGCGCCGTGGTTGGCCAGAACCTGGAACACCAATGGTACTTTGTCCGCTTTACCTTTGCTAAACGAGATCGCTACCTCGGGGTCGACCGAAGTGGACGTTAGCGACGGCATCGTAAACGTTTCGCCGCTGCCGGCCAAACTTTTCATACGGGCGACCAGCGCATTGGCCGTGTCCTTGTCAACACGAACACCCCGATAGACCGGCGTGGGTTTCGCCAGCTTGGGGAACTTGGCGATGGCGGCTTCCACGTTTTTGAGCTCGGCCTTGGCCTCGTCCGGCAAGCAATCAAAATGAGGCGGGCAGTTTTTCATATGCAGGTTCAGGTTGTCCGAGAACGCGGTGTAGTTCTCCAAAGACTTCCGCTGTATGGAGTTAATTTCCTTTTTCCAACTTTTGGCAACTTCGTCCAACTCTTTAATAGCCGCTTTGACGGCCGGCCCAACGGTTGCCAAATTGACTACATCGTCCGGATCGGCAGCCGGGGTCGGCGGCGCGGCGGGTTTGCTAATCTTGCTCGGTGGTAGTGTTGGCGGCGCGGGTGGCGGTTTGGCCCCGCCAGCAGCCAGCCGGTATTTGTCGCCCTCTTTGATGATCTTGCCGCTGTCCACGCCCCAACCCAAAAGCATCCCGGCAATGTCCACGCCAGACGCCTTGGCGATCTCGTCTGCTGTTTTGCCGGGGTTGGCCGCCAGGGCCGCGTACACTTTGTATTGCGGGCTGCCTTTCTGTCCCCATTGGCTATCGTCCGGCGGCGTAGCGGCGGGTTTGGCTGTCAGTTTATCGCGGTACATTTGGTCGACGTCATTCGTATCTCCATTCCACATGGACGGATCGCGTTTGAAAAACGCCAGGTCGCGCGGGTCGTCGACACCCTCGGGCGCTTCGGCGTCGTAATGCTTGCCGTCGATCTCAGCCCACCCATGAATGCCATTGCCCCGCAACTCGCCCCGGCCAACTTTGTTGACCAGTTTGTAGGCGAAGGTCCAGCAGCCGCCCGCGTTGATCTGCTCAGGCGTGCCGTTCATGGTTTTGAGCAGATCGTGGACTGCGCCGCTCACCTCGCCGCCGCCATCTTTTTTGGCCGGTGCAGGCTGGGCGGGTTTTTCTTTTTTGGGTGCCGGCGCAGGCGCTGTGGCCTTGGGCTTGCTGTCTTTTTTGGGCAGCTCGGCCGGTTTCTTGCCGACCGTGCCCTTGGGTCCTTTTTTGATCTCGCCGTCGCCGCCCAGCTCCACCGCAGTGCCGCCGCAATGCTGGCCGCCCCCGTCGCCGCAGGGTTTGCCGCCCATGGTGACCCAGCCCTTGGTCTGCATCTCCAAGCGCTTGCTGCCCAACCAGCCCAACGGCAGGAACTGCTCAGCGCCCTCGGCGGTGCTGTACAACAGCCGGTCGAACTTGACCTGCCGGCCGGTAAAGGGCACGCCGGCGCTGGCATAGGGTGCGCTGACCTTGGGGTCCAGATAGGCCAGGGTTACGTGCGGTTGATAGTCGGGGTATTTGTCCTCGCAAGCAAACAGGAACGACACCAATTTGTTCAGTTCGCGCAGCCGATCCGATTCGACGTCCAGTTTGAGCACGTCGCCATCGTCGCCGCCGGTGAACAGGCTGGCAGGACCCAACGTAATGGGGAACGCGCCAAAGTCGCGGACCACCTGCCGCAGCCGGGCGTCGTGGTCGGGGCCGGCGTCTTTGAACCCGTATTTCACCGTAACGTGGGGCGTAGTTTCAATGCCGCCCGGGCCAAGGTGCTGTTCGGGGACGTTGGCGCGCGTCCAGGCCAGCAAATCGGCGGCCAGCACCGACGGCAGCGGGGCCATCAGGCAGCCGTACTTGTGCGGGCCAAGCGTCTTGATTTGAATGGTAGCGAGCACAGCGGCCCCCTTGCCGAGGGGATAGGAAAAAGGCCAGGGGGACCTGGGCGACGTCCCCCTGGCCAGCCGACACTCAATTTTACGTGAGTGCCGTGGTGCCCGAGGTCGGAATGGCGGGCGTGTACGAGACGGTGAAGCCCGGGGCACCGGACGGCATGCTGACGCAGAGGCCGCTGGTGAAGGGCATGTCGAGCAGCACCAGAGCCGGGCCGCCCAGGGTGTTGGGACCGTAGAACGAGTTCGGCGCGATCGAGCCGATCAGGCGGTAGCCCGATTCGGGGATGGTGCCGACGCCGCTGCGGGCGATGGTGGCGCTGTCGTAGAAGTTGACGGCGACACCGGAGATGGACTGGTGCGGGAACACGGTGTTGAGGCGGCCGGCACCCTGGGTGATCAGCACGTGGCCGTTGGCAGCCGTCATATTCGGGAAGCCGCTGCCGCCCGTCAGCAGACCGCCCGAGAAGACGGTCACGCAGCGCACACCGCCCTGCCGCCAGCCCTGAAAACCGTCGTCAACTGCGCCCGAAATGGGGGCACCGCCCAGGACGCGGGTCGGGTTACGAGTAGAAAGAGACATAGGTTTATCGTACTCCGTGCGGCAAGCCGGGACAGGCAATCTGCCACACGGCATTCGAGCGCTCGAATGCCGCCGTCCGGTCTCACAGCGGCAACGAATAAACCTAAAGGCGGAATTAAAGTCAATGCGGCGTGGGCGTTTCCGGGAACATTTCGCGGCGCAGCTGCTCCAGAGATGCCCGGGAAATGCGGCGGTGCTTGCCGGCGGTCGGAGTACGGAACCCTTGTAATTTGCCTTCGGCCATCAGGCGGCGGACCGATGCCGTGGACACATGGAGGATCTGCGCCGCTTCGGTACACGAGCAGTAAGTGTCTTCCATGTTAGAACTCTTTGGGAATGGCTTTGAGAAATTTGAACGTTTCGGTGCCGCTTTTGCCGCCGTTGCCCATCCAGGTGCCGGTCAGCGTTTTGCCGCCGTCCTTGATCTCGTAGCTGGCAATATTGCGCGCTGGTCCAACCGATCCGCCAACCACGAACCGGCCATTGGCAATCATCCCGTGGCCGCTGCACGGGGTGCCGTCGGTGTGCAGCCACAATACCCGGAAACCCTGTTCGTCTTCGGTGATCAGGGCAATGCCCCGGTAGGTGCCGGCGGCGTGGGCGGGCGTGACGATCGTGCCGCTGAACTCGTAATAGCCCGACGGCAGCACCGGGCGCGGCGGCGGGGCCAGTTCGGGGATAGCCAGGGCGGCAGCCAGCAGCAGTGCGATCATGGGTTCCTCCCTAATTGGCGTCAGGCGACCAGGCGTGCTACACCTTGGGCGTACCCACCATGTAACATGAAAGGCATGCGAACATGTCGATCGTTTCTTGCAGGATCTGCTGGGCCGCTGGCACCTGCTGTGGGTACTCGCGGAACTTGGAGGCGTAGGGCACCAGGTTGGCGGCTTCCAGCATGGCCCCCAACGTCTCCAGGTCGTAACAGGCGTGGTGGCCCTCGTGCAGCAGCGCCCAGAGCTTGCCGGCCGAGCTAATGGCCCCGCCGCACTGGTCGTTGATCTCGTCGTACTCAGACAACAGATGGGTGCCGCTCATGTCGGCCATGTACTCGCTCATGAGCTTTTGCGCGTCGGGCACAGCGATCCGCAGCGCCCCGCCCGGTTTGAGCAAGCGCCGGCATTCTTTGAGCAGCGACAGGCCGACCGCGTAAGGCATATGCTCCAGAACGTGGCTCATGGCGATGAGATCCACACCGCTGGTCGGGAAGGGCAGCCCGGCAGTGATGTCCAGCTGCTTGAACTGGAAACCGTTGGCGGCGGCAAACGGGGCGAGGTCCAGGGCGTCAATGTTGATCCAGCCCCGGTGGGCCATCACCATATGCGAACCCAGGTTCAGTTTCAACTTGCCGTGGGGGTCGGTCAGCAGCTCTTGCGGGAACTGCCCCCGTTCCAGTTCTTCCTTGTCGACGATCTCGTGGCCGTGCAGCCCGGCGGCGGCAAACCGTTCCACCCACCACTCTTTGGGCTTCAGCGTCGTATGGGTCTTGTCGAACCCATCGTCTTTGTGGCCGAAATCGATGCCGTGCAGCCCGCGCTTGGTCAGCTTTTTCAGCTCGCCAAACACATGGGGCAGCGCCGCCTCCGGAATGTGCTCCAGCACGGCAATGCTGAACGCCAGGTCGTGCGGGCTGGACAGCGGCCAGGGGCCGGGGGCGCACATGTTGTGGTGGAAAATGTTGTTGGCGGCGCGGGTCAGGTAGCAGTGCTTGGAGATCTCCAACCCGGTCGCGTAGATGCCCGCGTCCTGCAGGCGCTTGACCAAATAGCCCCGGGCGCAGCCGATCTCCAACACGCTTTCCGGTTTGCGGGCCAGGATCTGGCGGAAGGTTACTTCGTGGACCGGGAAATCGCGGTAGCCCTCATTGGCATAGCCGCCGACTTTCTGGCCGCCGTTGAAATAGTGCTTGTCGTACATTTCCTCGGCAGGCAGCGCCGGCACCGGCGGCTTGACCTCAGCAGGCACCGCCGCCGGCAGCGGTTGGGTTGGGTTGGCCGGGTTCCAGACCAGGTCGCATTTGACGCAAGCCAGCAGGTTGTCGGCGTTGGGCAGGTTGGCCACGGCCGCCAGACAGCGCGGGCAGCACAAGGTGTTCGGCGGCAGCGTCGTGGTGTCGGTCGCGGGCCGGAAAGCGACTGCGCCCATGTCGGTGTCGCGGTCGCCGTAGGGTTGCGTGGTCACCTTCTCGAAACCGGCGTCGTTCAACAGCTGCATGGCGATGGTCGGATTGAAAAACGCCTTGTGGGCGTTGGCGCTGTAGTCCTGGCTGCCGAACAGCAGTTCCGACATGGCCACAAACGCCGGTTTGCCATCCCAGCCGTCCGGATTGGCCTGCAGCCATTTGATCTGAGCCTCGGTGTTGGGCAGCACCAGGATCAGCTGGCCGCCGGGTTTCAGAATGCGCCGGCATTCCTTGAGGAACTCGACGGTCTTGGTGTAGGTGATGTGCTCCAGGCAGAACGCGCTGTAGACCACATCCCACTCGTTCGAGTTGATGGCCCAGGGGTACTGCTCGAAGTCGACCTGGAAATGCACCTTGGCCCCGGGGCGGACGTCCACGTTGACGTCGCTGCTGGGGTTTGGGTTCTCCCCACCCCCAAGTTCAATCATACGCGTGCCGGGCTTTTTGTTGATCGTAATATGTGCCATGGTTCCTCGTCTTGCCTTTGAAAAATGGCTACCGGGTGACCCGGTTTAGAAGATCAGCCTGTCTTGATTTCAATCCTGCTTATACAAGTGGCCCTCAGATCTTCGGCCTGGCTTCGCTGGTCACCCTAGCAGTACGAAACTTTCTAGCCAGGACGTGCCTTTTGGCCCGGCGGCCCTTCCATCATGGTTCGTTTGTCGGCTCGGCCTGCGCTTGCAACCGTTGGAAGTCGCGCAGCAGCATGGGTTCGTGGGTAACCGGGCAGGTGGCCCAATGCTCCCAGAGCGTGCCGTTGTCCTCGCGGAATGGCCGGCTGAACTGATGAAACTCCAAACCGTTGTGCGCTTCGCCGCAGCGGGCGCATTCGGTCACGTTGGCCGTGGTCATTGGCTCGCCTTCCCGAAAATGGCGCGCTTGCACGCAGCAATCTCGCTGCCCGTCAGTTTCTTGCCGGGTTTCAGCGTGCGGCCGGTCTGCGTCTTGTGCAGCCCCAGCCGCCACAGCAGTTTGCGTTCGCGGTTGCGCTTGGACATAATTAACGAACTCCTTTGGCAAAATCATCCTCAACAATGAACCGCCAGCCGGCAAACGCCGCCGCCTCGCTGTCGCGCGACCCGCAGGTAAACCCCAGGCTGTTCACACGGCCGAACACGTTGCCGACCATGATGTACTCGTCCGCCGGCGTGTATCGTTTGAACTGATGGAGCCACCAACCTTTATCGCCGATGATCTGTTTGTCCACTTCGAACACGGCCGAGCAGTTGACAAATGACACACAGGCGTGCCAGTTGGGCACCCGCTGCACGAACAGCCCCCAGTTGCCGCAGATGCCGACAATATGGCCCTGGTTGCGCACTTCGGCCAGGGCCGCCAGCGGCACCGGGCCATTGGAGATCTCCAGCGTTTCATCGACATCAAAGGCGTAACATTTTGGCATGGGTCACCGCGCGCCTTTTGCAAAATCGTCTTCTTTGATAAACCGCCACCCAGCCTGCTCGGCGGCAACGTTGTCGTGGCTGCCGCAAACAACCCCCAGCGAATTTTTCTCGCCAAAGATGTTACCGACCATGATGTATTCGTCTGCACCCGGAAAAGCAACGTGCTGAAAACAATGCAGCCAAATCGCCTTGGGGACCAAAGGAAAGCGGTACGCCGGGTTGATCCCAAAATCGAAATTCATGGTAAACGACACGAACGTATGCCAATCAGAACAGCGCGGTAAAAAAGCGGACAAATTGCCGTTGATGCCGACAATGTGCCCCTCAGCTCGCAGGTCTTTTAACATCTGCACCGTAATGGGGCCGTTAGAAGTTTCGAGGCACTCATCGACATCAAAGGCGTAACATTTTGGCATGGCAGCTCCTAACGCGGCGGCATTCCCGAGGTGATCAACGGCGGCAGACCCAAGGCCGACCCCGGTTGTCCCTGCGGTGTCAGGGCGTTGGGGTCAACCACGTGCATGATCTGAATGGCGTCCACGCGCACGCCCCACAGGAACTGCTGCTGATCCGTCAAAAAAGCTCCCAGCTGCCCGGCATGCCAGAGGCGCACAATGTTGCGCGCCTGCTGATCTTCCATCGGCATTGCGATGAAATTGCCGCTGTCCACGATCACCCGCAACAGTACCTGCGCCATTAGTTTTGCTCCCGACAAAGCCGATTGACCTGCTGCCGCACGTCGTCATCGCTTTCGACGTAAATGGCCCAAAGGTTGTTGCGGTAGTCGCGCCAGCTTTGCCATTCCGCGTCGTAGGCCGAAATTTGGTCTTCAATTTCAGCGCGCCGTGGTTCCAGCGCGGCCGCAACGCCGGCAACCAACGCCGGCGTTGGCCGCAGCAAAATGTCTTCCACAAACGATTCGAGCGTTGACCCATGTGGGCTAGACATTCAGCAGCTCCCGCCACGCCCGTGTGTAGCGCGCCCGAATCTTGGCCCAGGTATACGGCTCGGCCAGCGCCCGCCAGTCGGCCGGCCCATAACCAATGCCGCCCGCCGCTTGTTCTGTATATGCCCGCGCGGCGACAATGGCGGCGACCAGCGCGTCGACGCTGCGCGCCGCGAAACGCCAGTTGTCGGGGACCACATCGACCGCCCCGGCCCCGGTCGAGCAAAGCACCGGCCGGCCGTGGGCCAGCCCTTCCAAAACTTCAATACCAAACCCTTCTGAGGCGCTGGGCTGCACCACCACCGAACAGCGGTTGTAGAAATCCTCAATGCGGTTTACCCAACCCATCCGTTCAACATTACCGGCGCCGGTCTGGTAGATTAGGTCGGTGACGATGTTGCTGGTGGATTGCCGGCCGCCCAGCAGCAGCGTGGCGTCCTTGCAGTTCAGTTTGGCCCACGCTTGGAACAAATAGCGCAAGCCTTTGTCCGGACCAATGGCGCCCAGGTAGCCCAGCGTGAAGCGCTTGGGCGGTGGCGGCACCACTGCGGGCAGGTCGACGCCATGGGGGATCACCTCGATCTTGTTGGTGCACCCGTACTGCCGCATTACCTTTTCGCTATGGGTGCTGGGGACAATGAGCAAATCCGCTGCGCGATAGCCGCCCACGTACCGTTCCCAAAGCGCCGGGTCGGTCAAATGCGGGTAGTCGAAACTCCACCCCAGCGCCTCGTGTTCTTCTCTGCTAACCTGTACGTCGTGGGCAGCGGCGGTGTAGGCAACCTTGGCCCCCATGAGTTTGAGTTGGTCCACGGCATTGGTGAAAGTGCCGGCGTAAAGATGGGCCAGCTGGATATCGGACGGCAGGCGGCGGCACGCCGCCTCGTCCCACTTCCAGGGGTCCTGGCCGGTTTGGCCGTCCAGCACGGCGCGGTCCATCCAGACCAGCGGCTGTCCCAACTCGGCCAGGGCCGCCCGTTCGTGATGGGTTACAATTCCGCCACCGCTGGCCAGCCCAATTTGATCGGCAGTCAGGTAAAGGTTTCTCATCCGAGGGTGTTATCCGAAATACGAATGACGGGCATGGTAACAACAGCACCCGACGATATCCAATGTGGAAACGGCCGGTCTATGCCACTGGACATGTTAATCAACGGGTTGTGGTAAAGGCGACCCATGCCCACGCGACCCATGCCCACGCTGTCGGACAAAACCGCCGCCGTCGCGCCAACGCACGCACTGCTGCCATTGTATTCGTTACGGACAATGCCGCAGTGCGTGCAGGTCGTAAGCGCCTGGTCGCCTATGGCCACCGCATCCTGCGTGTACCACGTGTGGGCATTGCCAAACCCTGGCACCCAACCTCGACGAACGGCCTCGGCTGACGCGTTGCGCCCTTCCTGGATCAAGTAGTCCACGTAGGCATTGCGAGCCGCCAGGTCGCCGGGGTTGCGCCAGAGTGCGCCCAGCAATGTCCGTTCGTCAGCCCGGGCGTGCATTTCTAATAGAAACTGGTCGGTGTTCATGCTTCTTCGTCCTCAACGTTTTCTTCTTCGTCGGCCGGCTTGCCCTTTTTCCAATCCTCGCCTTCGCTTAGACTACTGGACATGGCCTCGGCCAGTTTTTCGGCGGCGGCAGCGGCCCGCTCCTGCGGGGTTTGTTCAATTTCGCGGATGTACATCCCGTGCACATGTTCCCAGCCAATGGTCCAGTTGGAGAAACCGTTGACGTTGTAGGCAAAAGTGCCGTAGGTCAAAAAGTTCAACGCGCCGGCCGCATTGTCGGGGTCTTCAATGCGAATGTACTCGCGCATTTTGTACCAGTTCGCAATGATGTCGCTGGCCACGCTGCGCTTCATATAAGAGGCGCAAAGGTGGTTGGCCTCCGTCACAAAAAACAAATGGACTTTGTCGTCGCCGGACATCACCAGCCGCCTTCCAACGCTTCTTTGCACAGCAACTCGTAACGGTTCACCATATGTTCGACACCAAAACGCAGGGCGTGCCGGCGGGTGTCAAACCCCTGCACCGTTTTAATGGCGGTAACCAGTTCGTCCATGGACCGCACCAAAATACCGGCTTGCGGGTTCACCGTCTCGCGCATCGCCCCGTAGTCCCAGGCAACGACCGGGCAACCGCAAAGCATGGCCTCAACCGGGGCCAGCCCAAACGGCTCGCGGAAACGCTGGTTGGGGTGCAGCAGCGCCCGGGCCTGCGACAACCAATGAACACATTCGGACCGGCTGGCGGGGCCGACCATGCGGATTTGCTGACCGTCGCACATGGCCTTGCATTTGTTGAACAGCTCGGGCTCGTTGGTGATGCTGGTGTCGCCCACCAGGTCCAACCCAACCCCGGCTGCCTTGCACGCCTCGATAGCCAGGTCCGGACCCTTGATGGTGCTGAACCTGGCCAGGAACAAAAACCGATCGGTGCGCGGGCTGCCGTCGTGGTTGTAATACTCAGTATCAACACCATTATGGCATGTCCGCGCCGGCCGGCCGAACAGCCCTTCAAAATGCGCCCGTTGATCGTCGCTGATGCAAACCATGCAGGGGCGGTCTACCGGCGGCAGCTCGGCGTACATGGAATTAACCGGCGCGTGCATGACTCCCAGGATAGGCGCTTTGAGCCGACCTTCTGATTTAAGAATATACGCCCACTTACACCAACTGTGGTCAATGACAACATCCGCCCAGGGCAGCTTGGCCCAGTACAGCCCATAACTGCCCCGCTCGTCGCTGTGCCCGGCCGGCCCCGCCGAAATGATCTCGCAACCGGGGCAAATGCTGCCCTCGGGCGCGACCAAGGCGACGCTATGGCCCTTGGCGGCCAGCCCGGCGGCGCACTGCCAGGCAATGTGTTCCAAGCCTCCATACCCAGCGAGGCCGTTGGTGCCCAGCTTGAACACCGCCGTACTAATGACGATGATTTTCATGCGCCTTCAAAATCCTCCTCGTCCGGGTCGGCGTTGGGCACATCGGGATCCGGCTCGTCCGTTGTCGGGTCGGCATCGCAGCTCATCAGACAAAGCTCGCAAAACGGCCGTTCGCGTACCCGGCCCAGATCGTCAAACCAGACGCAGACGTACCAGCCGTCTTTGTCAATGGCTTCCACAACCATGGCCGGGCCGCCGCCGCAGATCAGCCGAACCACATCGCCGCATTTATATTCAGCCATTACTGGACTTTCTTGATGAGGTCCCAGGCATCCTCGCCGTAAATGGCCCGGACCGCCATGCCCAGCACGTCGTCGGCCAGGTTGGCGGGCAGCGCCTGGCCGTTGCCGACCAGTTTTTGCAAGGCCGATCGGATGGGCGGGTCAATGCGGTCGAACAGGCGTTTGGCCTGACCCGCATCGGCTTTTTCGATACGGCCCGCTAGCTCATCGTGGGCCGCTTTGCATTCCTTGAGTTCGGCTTCCAGCTGTTCCTTGCGAGTCATTTTTGATGGGTCCCTTCAATACCCTGGGCCTGCCGCTCGCGCGTGCGGTGGGCCAGCCAGTGCTGTGCTTCTTGGATATGGGTCAGCGCCAGCGCGTTCTCGCGGCAAGCGTAGGGGCCGCTCTGGAAATGTTTGAGGCGATCTTCGACAATGGCTAGCAATACCTCGTGGGTAAGGCCATTGGTGCCCACCTCGGCAATGGGGCCGTTTTGGAACGTCAACGTGAGATCCAATTGGTGCGGGTCGGCGTTGTTGATGATGCGGTAGGTTACGGGTGCGCCGCCAACGTTGAGCGTGTCGTCGGTGTAGATCTCCAGGTCCTTGTTGCACTCGTTGACGCAATGGTTACGAAGCTGACGCATGGCCGTTACTCCGGTTCGTAGATCGCTTCAAAAATATCCGGCTTGCAGGGATATTTCTCGCCTTTGACGCCCGTAAGGATCCAGTCGCCCGGCGACACTTCCATGTTACCTTCAAGCGTATGGATAAAGAACTTGTCGTCGCCCATGCCTTTGATCTTGGTGAATTGGAAAAGGTCGCCCGGCTGCCGGTAATCGGGCGGGTTGACCGTGTTGCCTTTGCGGTCGCTGAGCATTGCTGGGTCGTGGCGCGGGTCGCCCGGCGGCCACCATTGCACAGCGTCAATCACAATCGGTTTTTTGCGGAAACGCGGCATGGTTACCCCACATTCTGCGCTGGGATATACTCGGGCAGGGCGTTGTGCGGGCTCAACCGCGCCTCGGCCGCGCCGATATGACGGCATTGGACGCTTGTATCGACCAGTGTGCGAATGCCGTGCTGCTGGGCATGCAACGTAAAGGTGTAATCCTCGGACAGGCAGCTCATGTCCGGATACGCGCCCAGTCCCCGGTAGTTCACCCGCCAGTCAAAGAAATGATGGCCGGGGCGCTGCGGCGGCAGTTTTTCCAGCACGTCGCGGCGGATCAGCAAACACCCCGCGCCGACTGCGTCGACGTCTAGCAACGCCGGCACCGGGTACTGCTGCACCCAGCCCAGGCCGCCATCGGGGCCGCGCTTCATCATGACCGGGTGGCCCAATGGCGGGCTGCGCCGGTAGTAGACGCCGCTGACAATGGGTTGATTGTGGCGGACCAGGCGTGGTACGGCGTCGCTGGGCGGCACCACGTCGCTGTCCAAAAAGAACAGGTAGTCGAAACCAATCTCCAGGCAGCGTTTGCACGCCTCGTTGCGGGCGTGGTCAAACGGCATGCCCTGCAGCCCGGCCACCGCGGTGATGCCCTGCAGGTTGCGCAGCCCCAGTGCCCAGGCCGTGGTGACCTGATCAGTGCAAAGGATAGCGCACAACACGCGGCGTTGTTTGAGAATCTCCCAGCTTCCCGGCACGGTCGGCTCCTTGAACGGCGGCCACAATTACCGTTGCCGAAACTACCAGGAGCCCAAATATATCCAAGGTAGGGAAATGGTTTATTTTTTGGGGGCAGGGCCGACGCCCTGGTACTGATAGCGCCCGTCGGCTTGTTTGTAGTATTCAAACCACCCGCGCTGGGGATCCAGTTTGGCGCGCGGGTCGGGTTGCCCGTCTTTGCCTTTGGGGATGCACAGCAACCGGCTGGACCCGAACACCCGCCAGACTGCGCCGTCCAACGGGCCGCCGTGCAGGACTACGGGGTCCGTCAGCATGGCTAACCCACGCTCCCTTCCAGCACAATGGACCCGTCGCCCGAATTGCCGGTGACGTAGCCCTGGTCGGGGATGGGCTGCGGGATCGGCGGCGCCAGAAACGTCGCGTCCGGCCAGACCATGACCGTGCCCACCGGCCCCTGGCCATCCATGTCGAACTCCATGTTACCCCCGCTGTGTGACAATAGTGATGGAACGCGGGTCGGCGGTGCCGCCGCTGACGCCCGTGCCCACAAAATTGATGGCGATGGTCCCGGCGTTGAGATCGCCGCTGGTGAAATTCACGCTGTAGAACCCCAAACCCTGCTCGGTGTAGCCGGCAATCTGGGTGCCGCTTTGCAACGGGCCGAAACCCGCGCCGTCTTTGTTGATCTGGCCGCTAATAACGCCGCTGGTAAACGGCGTCACGTGGTCGGCACTGCTGACCATTTTGAACATAAACGCAGGCAGCGCCTGGCCGCGCGTCACTTTGGTCGGCAGCAAGCCGCCGAGCTGGCCGCTGGTCATGAGGTCTGACAGCGCCCGGATTGGGCCGCCGCTGGCTGCCCAATTGATCTCGCCCACGGCGATGGTGGGGTCGGTCTGCGCCGGGCTGCCGCCGAGCTGCTGCTTGGCAGTGATGTTGAACACACCCGCCACGCACGCCGTTGGAAAATCTCCCATGTAGTAGGCCGATCCGCTGGTCACCTCGGCCATGCTGATGGGGTAGGTTGCATAGTTGCCCAGCGTATACGCCTCATACCCAGTGCCGTTCCAGATCCCGCCGCTGTACGGCGTGCGGACCAAAGCGTAGACGCTGGCCCCGGGACGAAAACTGGTTTGGATCTCGTTGGCCATGTCAATCCGCTCCTAACGGAACGTCGTCATAGTTCATTGTTACTCCATGCCGCTCTTCGTCGGGCGTGGCCGGCCGCGTTGCGCCGGCCGGGCGCAGTTTGCCATGGCAATCCTCGCAGCGGGGCATGGGCTGACATGACAAAATGTCCACCCGTTTGCCACAATGCGTGCAGGCCAACGGCAATACAATCATGGTCTAACTCCGGGCCGGCAGACACTCGTGCCGGGGGATCCACCCCTTGACCGCCGCCGGCAGCAGCAGACCCGCCCGCATCAATTTGTCCTCGTCCATTCCATGCGCCCGCATGTATTCGCGGCAGCACGAGCAGACGCCGCGCGTGCGGCCGACCTGCACCCCTCGATGATGTTTAGTGCCCGCTTTGGCCAGGCGCGTCGGGCAATAGAGGCACGCGATCGACATAACGCTCCTTAGAACTGGCCCAGCAACCCGCTGAGTAAACCGCTGCGCACGTCGCCGGGCTGAACAAACAAACCGCCCGAGATCGACTTACCAATAACCTGCGTGAGTGCGCCCGACAAACCGCCCGTCGCCAGCACGTTCGGGCCAACGCCGGACGATGCGCCGTCCATAAAACCGCTTTGGTTGACCAGCAACCCGCCGCTGCCGACATACAGGGGGCGATTAACGAACCCCGAGGCCAGCATGCCCGAGGCAGCGCTGTAAACCGGCCCCAGCAGCACCACTTCGCAAGGGCTGCCACTGACGTTGCCCGACAGCGTCACGCCAATGGCCGCCAACCGCAGGCCCGATTGCCGTTCGGCGCGGACAATCTGGCTGCCGTCGCCGCTGACCGTCAGGGCAACCGCTTTAACACCAGAAATGAGCTCGGCACAAGTGTACCACTGGCGGATCTGGGTGGCCGGCAAACCGCTGGCCAAATGCACGCCGGCAACCTGCCCGCTGCCCAGGTTGCCGCTCTGCACCTGTCCGGGGCCGAGATCGAACGTGCCGATGGTGCCGCTGGCAATGTTTTTGGCCCCGCTGGCGTAAGCACCCAGGATCAGGCCGCTGCCGGCGTGCCCCGACGCCAGGGCACCGCTGCACAGGTGGTACTGGCCGACGTTGCCCGAACTGATAGTGCCGCTGCGCACGCTAGCGTTGGTCAGGTTGGCAAACGTCACCTGCCCGCTGCCCAGCTGGCCAGATGTGATCCACCCCGAGGTGAAACCGCCCGAGAGAACCACGCCCGAGCCAAGGTGACCCAGGCCCAATTGCCCGCTGGCAATCGCGCCGGAAAGGATCGAACCGCTGCCGAACTCCAGCGGCCCCAACGTGCCGCTGGCAATGGTTCGCAAACCGCCGGCCAGGCTGCCGTAAACCGCGCCACTGCCCACGTTGCCGCTGTTGACTGCGGTGCCAACCGCTGCCGTGGCCAGGTAGCCGCTGGTGATCGACCCGCTGCTGACCAAGGTGATGCCGGCGGCCAGCAAGTTCGTAGTGATCTGACCGCTGGCAATGGCGTTGGTCAGGATGCAACCACTGCCAAAATTGAACGGCCGCAGCGTGCCGCTGGCCAGGTCCGTGTTGATAATCGAGCCGCTGTCGTACTGGCCGCTGCTCACGGCGCGCGGCGCCAAGGCAAAACGGCTGATCTGGCCGCTGGCCAAACTGCCGCTGACCACCGACGCATTGCCCAGGAAACCCGATTGCACCGAGCCGGAAGTCAGCGGAATGATTAAACCGCTGGCCATGTGGTAGAGGCCAATTTGTCCGCTGGCAATGTTGCCAGACAGCACGCCGCCGCTGGCGAACATGAAATTCGAAATGGTGCCGCTGGCCAAATGGCCGCTCCACACACTCACATCGGCCAAATGGTTTCTACCGATCTGCCCGCTGGATACAGCGCCGGACAGCACAGCCCCGGACCCAAAGTGGGGCCAGCCCAAGGATCCCGAGCTGATATTGCCGCTGGTCACGGCGCTGTCGCCGATAAGTCCACTGGTCACGCCGCCGGACAACAGCACCGTGGGGTAGAGGGTCATAGATCATCGCTCCTGTGATTCCGGCGGCCGTTTGGTGTTCTGCGGCAAAACGCCGACCACGGGGCAGCCGACGCGGTGCATGCCATTTTTGATCTCGGACACCGACATCGACATTTCGCGAATCAGCTGGGTCTGCTGGGCGTCGTTTGTTGCCAATCGATCCAGGGCAGTATCCAAGTTTTCAAAGTGCTTCATGAGTTTGTCCCGCAGCGGGATAACCATGTTGGCGCCGCACCAGGAACTGAGCCGCCAAAGGGCAAACGCCACCGCGCCGAGGATAACCAGCAGCGGACCGCCGATCTTTGCCAGATAATCCAACAAAGTCATTTCCACGTCTAGGCTCCGTGGGGTAGGGGGATCAGCACCACAGGGCGGGGCGTGTTATTCACTACGGCACGTCGCTAAGCTCCATGAAACTGCCGATTTGCGCGACCACCGATTCGGCAGCGCCGGTTTCGGCGTTTTGGGCGAAGCGGGGAACAAACGTACCTGCGCCCGTTGTTATACCGTACAGGTCATGGAACCATCAATCTCAACATAGGCAAACGTGCCGCTGGCAGTGACACCGACCGACGTGTTCAATGCGCTAATCTGCCCTGCCGCCAGGATCGCGCCGGCAGCAGACCAAACCTTGACGAAACCGTTGATTGCCGACACCGTACCCGTACCGCCGTTGAGGTCGATCTTGACACCGCTGCTGTTGACGGTGGTAAAAAAATAGCGAACGCGGAAACGGTAATTGCGCCCGGCGATGAGCGTGGACGTGAGCGTGTTGTCGGCGGCGAAGGCAGTGCTGTCGGTGACGGTCTGCGTGGCGACGCGGCGAGAGTTACCGGCGGTGTCCTGAATCCACGTCGAAAAGCCGCCGCCGCTAAAATCCTTGGTGCTGAGGACGCCAGTCGCTTCGCGACCGATGAGTGCCCCGTTGACGACAGACTGGCCAGTGTCTGACAAAAATGCCGCGTAAGTCCCGACGCGGACAAACCCGGCAGACACTACAAATGTCCGCAGCGTGTTCATCACAAATTCTAAGCCAGCATTAGAACCGCCTGCGGCACTAGAGATGGTCAGAGTGCTGGCACCCTGCGTGAAGCTAGTCTCGTTTGTACCGGGCGTTCCGCCGGGCTGACGAATTACGAACGATCCGTCAGTTCCGCTTCCAATCTTCAGACCAGGAGTAGCAACGATGCTGCCACCGTTCGCGTTACCCGAAGTGAATCGAGCCGCGTCGCCGGCATTGACAACAAGGTCGCCACCAGCTGCTGCCCCTGCCGTATCGGTGCTGGCGACCGCGTCGCCGCTTTCGACGGTCAGGGTGCGCCCAACAACACTCGCGCCGGTCGTCGCCGTGGGGTTGACGCACTTGACGAGGGCGTTGACGCCACTGTTCAAACCGAATTGAAGATAGATAGTGCCTGTTGGTGTGCCGTTGCTGGTCACCACCAACTGCCCAGCGGCAGTCCGCGCCAAACCAACATCCATCACACCGCCGGGCGCATTGGCACCAAACCCAACGGCGTTCGAGCCCAAATCAAAGGACGATGCGGCTCCAGCTGGATGGAAACGCGCCACCACAGTATTACCGCAAAGCGAATAAACGTCCGTGCCATTAGAATAAAACCCGGTATTTAGATCGTTCGAGAACCGTAAACCCTTAGCTGAGTCGTTACCCGGCGCAATGAGTTTGCCTTCCGTCGTGCTGACGTTCTGTGCCGCCGGCAGTTGCGAAATGGGAGTTGGCATGGCGCAGTTCCTTTACCCGAGGACAACCGGATCGCCGCCGTCAGTCGTGATGATGTCGCCCGCATCCGTCGTGACCACGTTGGCGGGGATATGCTCACCGAAACGCGGGTTGGGCTGAATGTACCCGTGCTTTGGCGCGAGGTTCAGCCCCTCGGGGTTGGGGCCGCCGCCCGGTATGATGTAGGCGTCGTAATAATTCACCACGCGGCTCCTTAATACGGCTGCCAGTAAACGCGGGCCATCCCCGAGATCGCTGCCGGTACGGTAAGCCAGATGTTCGGGGTGCCCGACGCGGCCAGGGCAATTTTGGGCACAAAATAGGCAGCCCCGGGCACCACCGGCATGCCGTCCATCAGGCCGCCGCTGGACATACCGCCGCCGCTGGTGATGGTGATGCCGCCGGAGAGGCCGACGTAGACCGTCCCCGAATTGCCGGCGTCGGCAACCAACTGAATGCCGCCGGCCGGTTTGTTGACGACGTTGCCCGAGAAAATGCTTCCGCTGAACATCAACACGCCGCCCGACTGTGCGCCGACAATTAACGATGGCATGGAACGCCTCCATAGTAGGATTGCAACCCTACCTGAACGCCGAATTAAAATAAAGCCTTACAGTTCGGCTAACAGTAAGGTCGCGGCGGCTAGAGCTTTGCGCCGCTGTTCCTGTTGGTAGGCAATTTGCCTTTTTTCAAGTGCGTGGATTTTTGCACAGGCCAGTTGTTGAAACACTGCACGCATGCTCAGTAACATGCGGTCCAGCAGCTCACGGTGCTGTTGTTCTGCTTCGGCCTCGGCCAACAAACGGCACAAATCGGCTGCCAGCCAACGGCCGCCAACGACATACCCGGCGGAACGGTTGGCCCCCTGTTCCGGCCCCCAGAACCGTGCTTTCCAGAAACCGGCTTTCCAAAACTGACTGCGGAAAAACGTCAGATCGCCAGTCGGCGGTGTACCGGTCGTCCCCCAGTACAGCCCGTGCCAGAACCCCGCACCCCAAAAATCACTGCGGTAGAACGACACTGGTTAGCTCGGCAGGTTATAGGTGATCGCCGTCCGATTGCCGCTGCTGTCCACCGTAGCGACCACGCGATTGGCAGTGTCCGCCACGGCGTTGCGGAACGTTTCAGTGCCCGTACCCGCGCCGCTCACCTTGCCGCCCGTGGTGGAAACAATCACGCTGATCGCTTGCCGCGCGTTCAACCCCGTTTCGACGGTTACTGCATCCATACCAGCCGAACCGAGGAGCACCGCCGTCAACGGCACTACCGTTCCGGTCACGCCATTCCACGGAATATCTACCGTACCCAATGCCACATCCGTTTCGGCAGGACTGCCGCCAGCAAGACGGCGTACAATGCACGTAAAGTCGCCGCTTGTGATTGCTGCCGGAAACGTACCGAAGTAAATCCCGCTGGCGGACCCTTGTTCGGACAAAGCAACATCGTAATCGGCAATATTCGCCGTCTGGTAGCTTTCGAACGCTGCGGAGTTCGTATTCCAAAACTGACCCGTGGTGTTGAACACCTGGGCGTACAACGTCAGCCCGGTCGTGGCGATCCACGGAATTTCGTTAGCCACGGGCAGTTACTCCACTTATTGCGATTAAAGGCGCTTACACAACCGGGGTATCACCGGGCAAATCGACGCCCAACCGCACGGCGAAGCGCGGATCGGCTCTGATCAAACTTGCCGCCGTGCCGATTTTCAAAACGTTCCCCGCACCGACGGTCAAGCCGAAACCGGGTTGCAGCATGGTGCGGATCAAAGCATCGGCGCGGTCGGTGCTGGCGACAACGAACGCTGCCGCCGCGTCGCGGATAATTTGCTGGTTTGCCCCGGATAGCGCAGTCAGCTCGCTGGCAATCACCGCCAGATCCTTGAGGCGGTAGTAGCGTGTGTCGAAATCGTCTGCCAAATCGTTGCCGGCAGCAATCTGTTCGCTGGTCGCTTCGGGAAGGTAGCTGACGGTGAAATTCGGGGGGCTGGCGTTGGGACCGCTGACGCCGGCAATGGGAATGCCGTTGTCTTTCAAAGCGGCGTCCAGTCGCTGCACCGGGGAAATAAGCGCGTCGGACATGTGAGGATACCTCGAAAGCCAAAAAAACGACCGCCGGAAAAAATGCCGCCAGAACCAAGAGCGGAACATGGCTTAGTCCAGCTGCACAAGCCGTTTGATCAACCGCTTGACTGCTTGCGTCAGAAACTTCACTTGCGCCCGGACTTGTGCCGCCGTCGCCGCGTCGGCAAGCGTCAGGTAATCGTCACAGATCTGCAAAGCCGCTGCCGCCTGCTGCCGCAAATCGGTTCTTTCCGGATGGGCAGCAGCATCACGGACAACCCGCGCTTCGTCAGACCAATCCCAGGTATCCGCAATGGTGCGCGCCTGGTTGCGTTGCTCGGGGGTGGCAGCGTCGGCATACTCAATTTGCACAGTCCCTATTTTGCTGTTGACGCTAACGCTGACAACGGGAACGCCCGCCGCTTTGATAGCATCAGTCAACGGACCTGCATCCCAACTCATGCCATCACCTCCGCATTCATACCTGCTTGGAGGTAAGCGAGCCCGTCGTCGCCATACCAGGTCGTTGTGCCCGTAGCGCCGGAAATCTCAAGCCAATTGACCGCGTGGTAGCCAACGCCAGGATAGCCGGCATACACCCCAAGGGGAGAACCGCCGACGTTCGCGCCGGCAACAGACATCACATCACCAATTAGTTGAGCGCTGTTCGTGTTAGTCGAATCAATGCCAACACCAGCAGAAGCTCGTATGTTTGCGGTAACCTGCGTCAGTGCTTTTGCCGTTGCCGTTACTGGATCGATAATCAAACCGACAACGAATTCGACTTTGTTGCCCGCCGCGCCATTTGCTTGCCGCCATGTTGCCGTGGTATAAGTCCACGAATCGGCAGCATCGCGCACACCAAGCGGACGGGACAGGCGGTTGTAACGGTTCCACAAAAACCGTCGTCCGCCGTTCTGACTGCCGCCATTGAAACTGTCCTCGGTGCAACCCCCACGGGCAGGCGTGCCGGACGCCGCCGTGGTTCGCACCGTGCCCAGGTAGCGCCCTTGCCCGGCGGCGATGTTGGAATAGCCCATTAGAAAATACCCCCGCTGTTCACTTCGACGCCGTCTTGTTGTTTCAGCAAATCAAGCCGCGTGCTGCCGCTGATCCATTGACTGCCCAGCTGCAACCAGGGGGCACCACTGCGCACGGTCGCGAACAAATCCCAGTTAGCGCCGCTGCTCACCGCGCCCGACGTGGGCGGCATCATGAACAGGATTGAACCCGAACCGCCAGGAGTTCCACTGGCAGCGGTTGCCGATAGCGTCACGTTACTTGCGCCGTCCACTGTGCTAATCACCGTGCCGCTGGCGATGTTGCCGGACATGACTGCCAGCATGCCAGGAATCAACTGGAACGTGTCCAACAATCCCGAAATGGCAGCGTCGCCGCTGCGCAAAATGGGCGTATGTCGATTGTCGTACAGCAGCACTCTGCTGTTCGCCCCGCTGATCCAACCGTAATTGACCCAGCCCGACGACGTGTTGTACAACGACACACGGTTGCCATCATAAGGCATCGCATAAACGGCACCGGGGATAAACTCGACCAACGTGCCCGACGCCGCCTGCGTCGTCACAGTGTTGATACCGACGCCTGTGGAACCGCTCAGGGAAGTGACAAAAGTACCGACCGGAATGCCGCTGCCGGTGACGATCATACCCGGACAGATGCCGGAAACCACACCACTACCAATGAACAGCGTGGACGTACCCGACGTGATGCGACCACTGCTCGTAGACGTAAAAATGATGTCGTTCGTTGTAACGGCATCAACGCTGCTCAAACTCAACCGCAGTTCGCACGTACCGGGATCGACCGTGCCGCTGGCGGGCACCGGGTAGGTGTACACTTCTTTCAGTTGTCCCAGACTGTCGAGTACCTTCATTTCTCCTCCGACCACTGCGGGCGATACTGCTCGAGTTCAGCGACCGTCGTCAAGGCGCTGAGTTCGGCGGCGACGACTGCGGGCAAATCGCGCAATGCCTGCCGCTTGGCTTTGATGTCTTCCAACTCCTTGGCGGACCCCACGTCGGTCAGCCGGGCAAGTTCCTTGTCGCTGGCATCCAGTTTGGCGTTCCGCTCGGCGCGGATTTCGGACAGCACCTGGGCGCGGGCAAGGGGCAAATTGACTACAGGTTTTTCGCCATCGTGCCGCCACGCGTTACGGAAGCGCCGCGATTGCGGAAGCGAGTCGGCATCCGCGTCAGCCAGGCGCGTCCAGCCCAACGCAACTCCATCGCTCACCAGCCGCGCTGCGAAACGGTCCAATTGATCTTGCACCGTTTCGCCCTTGCGCCGATCGTTTTCGGACGGGATGCTAACGGCAATACTTCCGTCAGCCTGCCGCCAGATGATGCACTTCGCCATTGTCACTGATCCCCATATGTCGCCATAGCCATCATGATTGGGTCTTCAAGAGCTCCGTCCAGACGACCGGCGGTTTGGATGAAACTCCCGGCTGTCGGACCAAGACTGGCAGCAGCCTTGATGCCGGGGACCAGCACTTCTCCGTTACTGCTGTTTCGCTGAACAAGTCCGGCAATCGAGTAGTTGGCACTGCTAAAATCTGTGCCGATGGTCCAGGTTAATTGACCGGTGCTGGTGTCCGTGATGCCGCTGACGTTATAACTCGCGTTAAGCGTGGGCGTGCCGCCGCTGTAGGTCACCTGTCCCCACGCTTTCGCGACGCCAGGATGGTACTGCGTGCGGCCTGGCGTCACCGGGGTCGTCGTGTCCGTCGCCGTCTCCATATCCGCCTGCGTGGCGGCAGCAACACCCGTAACGCTTGTTCCCGAACGGCGGAAATAAGTACCGTCCGCTACCGAACCCATTGTGAGTAACGTCGGTCCGCTCGTTTCGCGCAGGATCGACGCACTGGCGGACGTAAGCAAGCGACCCAACGCATCAATGACTTTCATGTGATCACCGCGTAGGACGAGGTAAACGTCGGATTCGTTGTCGCCGCCGCGCCGCTCATAACTGCTTTGAGTGTTTCGTCGGTGGCGTCCAGCACTTCAATGTCGCCCTCATCCAAAATCAACGTATCGCCAACCGCCATCGTCAGCTGAATAATGCGGTAGGCGGTCCCATTTTTGTCCTTGTAAACATCCACCGTCACCGCCGCCGTGTCCTTGTTGCAGATTTTTGCCGAACGGATTACGCGCCGCTCCCCGCCCGCCGGGGCAGTCACCAGCGATACGGGCGTGGTGCCGTTTAGATCTCCCTCGTTGCCAGTCTCTACGAAAGTCGTCGCCATGGACTAAGCCCCCCACCAGGCACGCTCGCCTGCATCTACCCCGCCCCCACCCGTGGCGCTACCCGACAAATTGGTGACGGTAATACCGGACGCCGCAATGGTGACGCCAATACCCGCGCCGGCAAAAATGGTCCCCGACGCCAAATCGAAAGGTCCGATGGTGCCGCTGGCAACATGCCGGGTCAGCCCGGAAAGCAACGCGCCCATCACGGAACCGCTGGCGAGTGCTCCTGAGCCGACCGCATAGTTCGCCAGATGGTTGTTCCCGATTTGCCCGCTGGCGACGTTGCCGCTGCCCACGGCTCCGCTGCCCACTGCGCCGGCAACGACCGCACCCGAGCCAAAGTCAAAGACGCCAACCGTACCGCTGGCAATTTGCCGCGTCGTCCCGAAGAAACCCTGAACGGAGCCACTGGCAACCAACCCACTGCCAATTGCGCCGGACACCAATGGCGACGTACCGGACAGGTTCGTGAGCGTAATGCCTGTAAGAGCAACCGCCACGCCAATCCCATTTCCGGCAAGGATCGTTCCTGATTGCAAATGCCCGGCAAACAGCCGCCCGCTGGCAACGGTTCCCGACTGCACGCTGCCGTCCGCCAGATGTCCAAAACCAACCTGACCCGACGCCAGGTTGCCGCTAACAATCGCCCCCGAGCCAACTGTCCCGGCAACCACAGCGCCGCTGCCGAAATCGAATACGCCCAACGTGCCACTGGCGACGTTGCGGACGGTGCCGAAAAACCCCTGGACTGCCCCGGAAGCGATATGACCACTAGCGACGAAGCCCGAAACGACCGGGCTGGTGCCCGACAGATTTGCAAGCGTGATCGTATTGGCGGCGACCGTCACACCAATGCCCGCGCCGGCATTGATCGTCCCGCTGCGCATGTGCAGCGGGAAAATGACGCCGCTCTGAATAGCCCCGGATTGCACGCTGGCATCGGCAAGGTGGGCGTTCCCAATTTGTCCGCTGGCAACATTGCCGCTGACAATCGACCCCGAGCCAACTGTCCCGGCAACCACAGCACCAGAACCAAAATCAAAGACGCCGATGGTGCCCGACGCGATTTGCCGAGTCGTCCCGAAAAATCCCTGCACGGAGCCACTGGCGACTAAACCGGAACCGATTGCTCCGGAAATCAGTGGACTGGTGCCCGACGCATTGCTGATTGTGATTCCAGTCAAAGCGACGGCAACGCTGATACCCGGACCGTTCAGAATGGTGCCGGACTGAAGATGCCCGGCAAACAAACGCCCGCTGGCAACGGTTCCCGACTGCACGCTGCCGTCCGCCAGGTGCCCGAAGCCGATTTGCCCGCTGGCAACATTGCCGCTAACAACCGCGCCGCTGCCTACCGTCCCGGCGATCACTGCCCCAGACCCGAAATCGAATACGCCGACCGTGCCCGACGCAATGTTGCGCGTGCTGCCAAAAAACCCCTGAACGGAACCGCTGGCAAGGTAACCGCTCGACACCACCCCAGACGCTAGACCGCCGCCGGCTGCCGCCCACGTGAAATCGTCGCGCAGGAATTTCGTGCCGTCCGGCGTGCCCGTCGTCGCTAACGTACCTGAACGCACCGCCCCCGACGCCAGATGAGTGTTACCCACCTGGCCGGAAAGCAGATTACCCGACAGTGTGGCAATTTGGTTCAGGTTCACGCGTCAGTCTCCACCACTTCCGTTGGGAATCCGTCCGCGTTGTACACAATCTTTTTCCGGCGCTGTGGGATGGTGATGTTGTTCCTCACATGAACATCGGGCGCATCCTGTTTGGGAACGACGTTATTGATGGTCAGGTTGATAGGCTGATTTTTAACCTGCAGATTGTGCACAGCGGAGCCGTTGCGCCCGCTGTGGCCGTTCAGCAATGTTCGTTCGCCATTGGTTAGCGCCTTGGCCCGTTTCAGCATCTCAAAGCGCTTGCCGCGCGGCCCCAGCGCCCCCTCGCCCAAACTGCCGGGGTCGGGCCGGGTGGCAGCAATCTCGGGGTCTTCCTCGTCGCCGTCCGGCCCAGGCAGCCCGGCCAACGGTGGCGGCGGCGGCATGCCTGGTGCCCCGCCAGGAGCCGCGCCGGGCGCACCCGGCGGCATGCCTGGGGCACCGGGCATTCCCGGCTGTTCGGGCGGTGCTTCAAACCCGGCAATCTCGGTGCCCCAATCCTCCTTGGTCATTTCCAACCCAAGATCTTTGCCGGCAATGCGCCGCATTTCGTTCTTGGTGATGGCCTTGGCTTGCATCAGCAAATTGAGCCGACCGTTCTCGATTTCGTGGTCGTCAATACGCTGGCACCGAATGCGAATCACATACTGGTTGCCGTACAGCCCGGCCAGCTGCCGGGTCAACCGCGCAGCAATGCGGTTGCATTTGGGCTCCAGCGTGAGCATGTGGAATTGTTTGAGCGTAGCGAACAGGCTGGCGTAGCTGCTGTCGGCCAGCATGCCCGCAGCTTCCTTGGTGATGCCCATGCCGGCCATCACAAAACTGACCAGCTGTTCCCAGGACTGCTGGTAGTCCATTTCCTTGGGGGTTGCGCCCCAGGGTTCCAACTTGGCACCCGGCGTGCTTACCAGCAAACGCCCCGCGTTTTCCGGCCCTTCGTTTTCGTTTTCAAACTCGGCATGAATGCGATCAATTTCCGGGCCGGGCAGCGGCTGCATGCCATCGACCTGGTCGAAGTTCAGCACTGCGCTGGGGTTAATGGCCCGACGCTGGGCGTACCAACGCGAGCGGTCAATGGCGTTTACTTCGTCGATGTGCAACCGCAGGCCGGTCAGCGGCGAGTAGCCATCCCAGCGCAGCAATGGGTGCGGGTATTTCATCCGCAGCATCCATTGGGCCGGGATGATCGCGCCCGAGGCACTCAATGGCGTGGGGAACGAACTGAAAGGGCCATAGGGGTAAAGTGGCTGGATGCGGTAGTAGCCATCCGGGTACTCCGCGCTCAGGGTACTGGCCGGCACGGCAATGGCGGTGGGGATTGGGTACAGCTCGACCGGCTGGCCCAGCTGGTTGGGCACCATCCACGTCAACGCCATACCCGTGAGGTCCAACTGCATGGACCAATTGAACATGAGGTCGCCGAAACTGTCCTCGCCATTGGGGCGCTCGAGCATGCGCACCAACGGGTGTTCGTCGCCCAACGGCCGGAAACCGTCGGGGTGGCGGCGGTCCTTTTCCAACACTTGGAACTCGGCCTGGGACATTTGCTCGGCGGTGCGGTTGATAGCCACGTAGGCAATGGACGAATAAGCATTCGTTTGCGCCCAACGATCGTCGGACCAGCCGCCGGGGGCCACGCTGCGCATTGCCGTCAGCAGCTGTTTCATGCTGGCGACGCTGCCCAGGTTGCCACGCGGCCGTTCCGGGTCCGACCGCTGGCGTTCTTCCTTGTCCGTACCAAAGGCGCGCGCCCAGGCAATTTTGCCGCCGCCCTCGCGCTGGTCGCGGGAGTCTCGACCGAGCATTTTGGTGATGTAGCCCATGCGGGTTTACTCCCGGTTGCGAAGGGCGCGGGCTTCGTTCAGGGTCAGCGCCTTGGCGGCCAGCCCGACGTTGATTGTTTCTTGCATGTGCAGCGGCCAATAGCGAACCGTCAGGTCGCTACCGTAGCGCGGAGCCAGCTGGCGCGTCAGCACGTCAGCCAGCGCCCAGCCATGCGGGCACGCCCAGGAATCCGCGTTTTCGGCCACCCAGTAGGTGGGCAGCGCCGTTGATTCGAACTGCCCCCAGGGTTCCAGCGTGGTGCCGGGCTGGGCAATGAAAACCCGGCCAGCGTTCTCCGGGCCATGGTGCGCCCGTTCGAACTCCATGCGAACCTGTTCCAGCTCGATCGGATCCAGCGCCGGCGCTGAATCGAACCACACCACCGGGCGCGGGTAACGGTGGCGCAGCACTTGCCGGGCGTCAATGAGTGGAACGTCGGGGTTGCTGTCAAACGGCCCGTAGGGATACGGCGACGGGTAAATACGGTAGTAACCGGCCGGGTATTGCTCGTTGATGCTGGGGACCGGCACGGCCAGATTGGTTTCCAGCACATGCAGCTCGGCAACCCCCGGGGCGCTGGCATTGGGCACCGTCCAGACCAGGGCGGTGCCGGTGGTCGCCAGCTGTTCCGTCCATTGGACCAATAGGTCCTCCCCGGTGTCGGTCTGGTTGGGATGGTTGAGCAGATACTGCAAGGGGTGGTTCAACGAGACGGGCTGGTCGTTCTGGTAGACCTGGAAGCGCATGCCGTAAGGGTAAACCGGCGGGGTGGGCACCGCAGCCGGCGCGGCGGGCACGGTTTTGGCAATGCCCAGGGCACCGCCCGCCGCCGCCAGCAACCGGCCCAGAAAACCTCGTCGATTGTCCATACCCAGCCCCCTTGCGCTTGTTTTCACGAAAAGTCGTTATAATCCGAAACGGCGGGAGGTCGGTCAACGCCGACAGTCCTGCCCGTGGGCAAATAAACCGTAATGCCGAATAAAAAGCAACGGCAGACTCTACTTCGAGGGATGGGTATGGCGCAACTGCTGGCCAGCGATCTGTACGCGCTGGCGCTCGGAACCAAAAACACCGGCAAACTATTCTGCCATTGGTGCGGCGGCGCGTGCGACCAGCGCTGGCAGCACAACGAAGACCCACCCATTCCGTTCACCAAAATGCGCAGCCGAGCCAAGCACCCCAGCAGCGGGTGGGTCTGCGCCGGTTGCTGGCTCTGGCAACGGCGGAACACCACCGTCGTATTCTTGAGCGGCGCCTGGCAGGATCGGCAATGCGCTCAAAACCATTCGTGGTTCGTTACTGCCCAATGCGCGCGGGCGGTGCGCAAGCTGGACAGCGGCGACCTGTACGAACAGCTTTGCAAACCGCCGCACCGTTTTGTGCTGTCGTTGGCCACGCCCGGCAACCCAAACCAATTGCAATGTGCCGTGGCCAACGACCTGGTGGAGGTGCAAGCCGGGACGCCGTTGCGTTTCACTGTGGATAATGTAGAAATGCAGTACACCGTTCACGAATTGGAGGAGGCGGGCAAAAGCGGCGGGGTGGGCAAAGAACCGGGGGTGCAGGCGTTGCTGCGCTGGCTAGACCGGCCGCTCGCCGTTGCACCAGCGCAACCGACGCCGCCGCCGGGGCGCGGGCGGCCGCCGCAGCCATTTGCCGACGCGAAAGTGCTGTCCAAAACCATTTCAAAAAGCGGCGCAGCTTAATTAAGAACCGTCGGGCGCACTGATCAACCGTCGGTAGCCGTGTTCCGACGCGTAGATAACTGCGTCCAGCACGTCCATCTGATGCGCGTTGGGTAGGAATTTGGCCTTGGGTCCATGGCGAAAATAAATGTACTCTTTACGGCTCAAGCACAGTTCCATCCCATCGTGTGCGCGCCGCCAAACAATGATGATGTCGTTGACAAACACTGCGGCCACAACGGCACCCCCATATGAAAAGAGCCGGGGAGCCTTGCAGCACCCCGGCTCCGGTTCCCCCGACCTGCAACGAACGGGAGGCTTGGCAGTTACTGTTTCAGTGCCTGACGCACCGTAGCAACGATCTCGGCTTTCATTTCAGCCTTGAACGCCTCCAACTTGGCATCCAGCCCGGCGCTAACCGTTTGCCGCTGGGTGAGCGCCTGCGCCTCGTCGCGCAGCCGGGCCAGCCGCAATTCCTCGGCCAGGACCAGCGACGCCGACCCACCGCCATAGCAACCGCCGCCGACCAGGGGCGCCGTGCCGTGGCCGTAGTTGTAGCCGTTGCTGACGATCTGCAAGGTGGAGTAGCTGCGCAGCGGCTCGGCGACGAACTGCTGCTTGACCACGATCGCTTCGTTGACAATGACCCGCTGGCGGGCCACGATCGGAGCCACAATGGCCGCCGCGCGGTGCACCGGGGCGACAATCTGAACAGCCGGGGCGCGCACCACGATCGCCCGTGCCCGATGGGCACGCAGACCGAGGAAACGGGCCTCCGCCTTGGACGGTAGGGCGGCAAGTCCAACGAGGACCGCCAGGGCAATTGCTACCTTCTTCATACGAACCTCCTTCAGGGCGAACTAGGGCGTTTTCTTGGTACCAACGACCGACAACAGGTCGACCTGTTCCGGCCCGGTCAGGGCCGGAATGGGTTGCTTGTTCTCATCAAACGCAGGTGGCATGGAACCATTGCGCACCCGCCGGTCATTTTGTTTACGGCGTTCCAACGACAGATCGGCCAGCGTGCCGTCCTTTTCGACCATGACGTACTCGCCGGCGGCTTTGTCGGCGTTATGGCACGGCATGCAACGGGTGGCCACCAGTTTGATGCCCGTGGCCGGCGGCTGGGTGTCGGTCTTACCAGCCGCCCCGCCGCCATTGCGCAGCGCCACGGCCAGGTCCTGGCGCAGCCCTTTCAGCTCGATCAAAATCTCGCGCAGCACCGGGTCGCTGCCCAGCGTGGCCGGACCAGCCGCGCCCGCGCCGTAGGTTGGCACGATCACCCGATAGTCGGTGGCCCACACCATGCTGGCCAGCAACGTCAGCAAGAAAATAAACGGCAGCAGCCGCTTCATGGTTTGACCCCTTGGCCGTCCCAAGTTTTTGCAAATCCACGCTCAACCATATACGCTGATAGCTTCTTGCCGTCGGGCAGCACAATGTCGACCAGCACCCGCCCATACTTGTCGGGGCCAATGGTCGCTTGCACGGGGCCACTGGGCAAGGTCTTGGCCAGGAACGCTTTGGCCTCGGGGCCGCCCGGCTCGTGCAGCTCGCGGGCATTGATGCCAGCCAGCCGCCCACGCTCCTCAATCAAGAACGCAAACTTGATGGTGTCGCCGTCAATGGCCCCCAGCGGCAAAATGGCGAACGTGCCATGCTTGGGCGGAAACTGCAGGGCCGTGACCAGCGGCGGTAGTTTGGGTGCGTCGATCAGCTGCAACTCCTGGGCATGCGCCCGCGCTGGCTCGTAACGGTACACCAACTCACCGCCGGCCAAAAAACCGCAGCCGAACATGATGACCATTAGCAAACAGATCTGAAAAGCTCGGTGGCTCATAGTTTGCACCAGTAAAGGGATCCCATAACCGCCCCGTAGAGCACTACTACCAGGGCAACGATAATCGTTTCGGCCATAGGATTGTTTCCCGCTGATCCGGGGCCACGTTGATCAAACCCTGCGGCCGCCCAGCCAGTGGGTTGCCACCCAAAATAGCCAGTTCCTCAACAATGCGGAACAGCCGTTCCAGTTCCAGCCGGGCCGTCAGCCCGGTCAACCACAACGCATCTGCTGGCAACTCGATCACGGTGTATACTCCAGCCAGTCCCAGATCACACCTTGCAACTCTTCCCAATGCTCGCGGCGCACCGGCACCACGTTTTTGTTCCACAAACCCGACAACACGGGGTCGCTGAGGCCGGCGGCGACCTTTGCGCCGACCACCTTGAGGAGACGCTCCTGGGTGGTTCCCAGTTCGGCGGCAGCCTCCGCCAACCCCAGCGGCCTTTCGAGGTATATGCTCCAGGTCTCGGCATACGCCTCGGCGTTGGCGGCGGGCGTCAATCCGTTGCACGCTTTGATGGCCAGCGCGAAACGGCGCTGGCTATTCTGAATGGTCGTGTCAATGTCGGTCAAATACAGGCGCTTGAGCCGCAGGTATTTGACGTAGTCGGGCGACTCCAGCACAATCTTGTCGCGGTAGAGGTTGCGGGCATCGTCATTAAACGGCCGAATCACCTCCACATGGCATTGCATGCAATTGAGCGGAATGTGGATGTTCAGATCGTTGTTCATGCCGTGCTTGTTGGCCGCAATCTTGGACGGCACGACCCGCTGCAACTCGCCCTTCTGGTTGCACGCTATCATGCCGGGCAACCCGTTGGGCAGGCTGAAATAGATCTCCTCCGCCGCGTGCTGCAAGTCGCCATTGAGCAACCGCACCACGTTGTTTTCGCCAATGTCCTTGAAAACGTCCTTGGTGAACCACCAATCGCCGTCGTATGCCTGGTTCCATTCGATGGCGCGGTTGTTGACCGCCACCCCCGACCGCCGCAAGTAGGCCATCTGCACCTTGCGGCGCTGGTCGGCCAGCTTGCGGTTTAGCCCGGCCAGCTCCTCAGCGTCCTTGCGGTTTTTGATACCCAGGATCTCGTAGTAGCCAACCTGCCGGTCCTCGCAAACGGCGGTTTGGTTAAAGAACCAATCCCACCGCAGCAGGGGCACGTTGCTATTGGTCAGCTCGTACAGCGCCTCGATCTTTTTCGCCGGCAACCATTTGGCCGGGATGGCGATTTTGATCTCGGTTTTGGCTTTCTCCGCCCGATACCAGCCGGCCGCATACTGTGGGCTCCCCCGCCAGTACATTGAGTACAGACTCCCCGCCGGCACGATCGCGTTCTGATGAAAATACGGGTCCAACCCCGCCAACTTCTCGAACGTCTTGGCATCCCATCCGTAGTCGCTCCGATAAACAGCGATCAAATCCTTTTGCACGATGCGCGGCGGGGTCAGGTCCCCCTCGCGGCTCAGTAAATTGCAGTGCATGGCCGCCGCCGCGTAACCGTTGCCGGTAAAACCGCCGGGCTGCCAGAAATAAATGACGTCCAGCGCCAGGTTCTTTTTCAGCCCGGCAGCGTCTTCCAACGCGGCGTCCAGCGCCGCCAACGGGCCGGCGTGGGCACCGCACGCAAACAACAGCAGCAGTGGCAACACGTACCGCATGTGCGCCTCGTAAAGATCGCCAGACGGCCGGGGTTTACCCCGTCCAGCTCAACATGAGCTCGCAGCACGTCGGTGAGCCGTATGCCGGAAAGGCCCAGCCGGCCGCCACTCACCCCGACCGCCCGGCAACGGATGGTTTACGCCTGCTGCACAATGGCCAGCCGCATCGCCTGGTCGTTGCCGGCCAGGGCATGGGCCAGCATCTCCTCCGTGATGGTCAGCCGGCCGTCGGCAATGGTGTACAGCAGGTCGAACAACCAGTCGGTGTTCAGCGCCTGCTCGAGCAGTACGGCCAGGCTGTCGTCCCACGGGGTCGGCGTCAGCGCCGCGGTCAGCTTGAACGTGCTCACCCAGCTGTTGAGGGTCGCCCGCAGGTTGACCTTGTCGACCAGCTGGCCGGTGACCAAGTTGGCCGGTTTCGGCATAGACTGGAATGCGTCAAAGATGGACTTCAGGCCCGCCAGCAGCGGCCCGAGCTGATCCTTGTTCTGGATGAACCATTGGATCACAGGCATGAGCTTCATGATGACAGAAAACACGTCAAACCCTCCTGCAGGAGTAATGGGCGGAATGGTTGGCACCGTGGGAATGGTTGGCACCGTAGGCACGGTCGGCACCGTGGGGACGGCCACCGGCTGGCCGTACCGCGCCTGACTTTCGGCGCGGTCGAAAAGGCCCGCCGTCACAATGGACGGGTCGTAAACCGGGGCCATGCGGTTTTTGCTGCCCGCCGGCGCGTGGTTCAGGCCAATGCCATGACCTCCCTCGTGGCTGATCACGTACACCAGACTGATCAAACGCTGGACCTGGGTCAGGCTGGCATCCCAATCCTCGCCAAGGTCCAGGCGCATGCGCACCTGGCGCAGGCCGGGGGTGGGCAGCTGGCAATCGGCCAATACCTTGCCAGGGCCATCAATAGCGGCGGTGTAGATGAGCAACCGGGCGCTGCGGGCGTCGGTCACGTACTGTGGTTTGAGGCCGCTGCAAACGGACCACCAACCGAACGCGGCAGTGGCAGCAGCTTTAAGAGCTTCGTCGGAGACGCGCGGCAGCTCGTCCATGAGCGTCCAGGGCAAATGGGTGTCCGGCCATTGGTATTGCAATTGCCCGGCCAGGTTCAGTTGCTGGGGATCAGCCTGGCAGAAGTACATGGGTGGTAGTCTCCGTGCGGCTCATAGAAGAGGTGACACACTAGACAACGCTACCCAAACGCCGAATTAAAATAAAGCGCAGTTGGACTACCGTGCTCTGCACCGGGGGCATTGGTACAGCGCCCCGCCCGCCGTGCCGCTGACCCACCGTTCGGGGTGGTAGACCCGGCCACAGGCGCAGACGCGCTTTAACGGTTGTGAACAACGGATGTAATGAGGGTCGTTGTGAAGTGCATCATGGACACGCTGTTCATGGGCGCGGACCAACGTGGTGCGGAAATGTTCGTTCCATTCCTCGATGAGGGCGGCACGGTCGCCGCTGTAGAGGGAGGAGCTGCTGTAGGGCATGGATTGACGGCGAACATCGTGGAACATACCGGGGCTCCCTTGCCGGGGATGTTGGACTGGCTGCCATAGCCACAAACGTCCCAACTCTAGCACCCGTCCGGGTCTAGGTCAAGCCATGGAGGTCAAAACGGGCGCAAATTGCCGCTTCCAGCTCCAGGTAATTGTTTGTGCGGATCCGTAGGATTTGATTAGCGATATGAATGCATTCGCCGGCCACCCGTTTGGTCGTAACCGCAATTAAGGCAGCGTCGCGTTCGCTGTCCAATGCCCGGTCGTTGAGAATGGTGTCTATTTGGCCCTCGGCTTCGTGGCAGCGCCGGGCCAGTTTCAACAAAAAACAGACCAGCTCAGGCAGGGTGCCGTGTTGGAGCATGTGGGCAATGTCCTGCAGGCGGAATTGTTCTCGTTCAAGGTCGGTCATTTTTGCTGCTCCTTGGCGCGGGCACCCCGGCCCGGGCAATCCCACCAGCGAAATACCTCCACCGCCAACCACGTCAAATGTTTGGGCAGCGCGTGCTTGCCGCAGTTGCCGCGTTTGGTCAGGCGCACGCGGCGGTCGCAGAAAGGGCAGGTGCCGGTTATGGCGTCCTCCGGATAGCGTCTGCAGGGTTTGGAATCATCACGTTCACCGCCGTTGCTTTGTCCATCGCCTTTTCCAGTTTCGTCTTTCCCCACCGCTTGAGCCGGTAGGCGCGAAGACGTTCAACGAACTTCAATGTTTCTGCTGCGACATCAGGATCGGACTCCTTGACGCAGCGGACGAACTCTAACTGGTCACGCTCAGCATAGATGCACGCCAACCGAAGCATCTCGCTCACGGTCACGACGCCACTCCTTCCTGTGGCGTGTCCCAATCCGGCGCGGGATCAATGGACGCCACCCGGTAGCTGACTGCAAAATGTTTCTGGCACTTCGGGCACTGGTAGATATCTTCGCGTGTGCCGTGGTAGTTATGTTCGACGCAGGCCATTGGCGTTCGGCATTGAGGGCAGATGGGGTCGTGCATCGCGTTTACTCCTTGCCAAGAATGAGGTCCACGACCCAGCAGCCACGGACGTGCGGGCAGGTGGACTTACGCCAGCCCGAGCCGCCGCAGGGGCATTTCGGATTGTGCGTGATTGGCCCGTAATGGTTATGCGGCTGCGGGTAAGCCGGGTTTGCATAGTTTGGCCACAACTCCATGCAAGGCTCCTCGCCCCGCAGGTGCCGCAGCATCCCTTCATCCGCACACCCGGCGTCCTCCAGCGCATCGCTCAGCCTTGGCAGCACGGCGGCGTCGAACGGGGTGCGGCCGGAGCCGGAACCGCCGCAATGTTTGCATGATGCTGCCTTGCTGTATCCTTGGCCGCACTCGTAAGGTGCCTCCTTGCCGGTTCCTCGACACGGCAAGCAAGCTATATTTGCCACGTCATACGCCGCAGCCGCGAGGGCGAGGACGTTGGGGGTGAGCCACAGCACAGGAGCGTAAAGCGTTTCGCCGACGTAATGCGGATTCTGATTCGGCAGTTTCAGCCTACGAATAACCTGGACCAATTGCTTTCTGGTAGCCGTTTCTTCCCAGAACAGGTTGCGTTGGAACGGGTTGCCGACGATTTCGCGCAGCAGGGCAGCCTGGGTGGCGGCCGTCTGAATCTCCTGGTAGCCAGACAGCCACTGCATCACCTCACGGACGATGTTCGCAGGGCCGAATCCGTTGATCGGTGCGACCCACTGCGCGGCGTGCGCCGGCATCCTGCGCTCATGCGGTACGCATGCCCGGAGCATGTCAGCGTGGGCGTTACTGGCCCCCTGGATCGCATCCCGCATCTCCTGCTCCGTCGCCTCGCCGTCCGCAAATCGCTCCGCTACCTCCACCGCCCGGCGGGAGCGGGGATCGGTGAGACCGCCTACGTTGTGACAGCACTTACCTCCAGTGCCGCCGATGCACTCGTTGCACCTGCCGCACGGCTTGGCGTCCCAGACCTGGCGGCAGCAGGCGCAGGCGAAGAGACGGAGCTTGCGGTCGGTTGCAGTTCCGAACCCAGCGTGTCGTGGTTGGTTGCTGTCACGCACGCCGATGCATGGGTCAAAACCGCCGATCAAACATTGCAACATCCGCCTCGGATCGTTACTGCTCAGCCACTCTACCTCGGTCATGCTAACCCTTTCGGCGGCAGGACGCGCACCGCAACCCCGGCAGCACGCAGCGCCCCAAAACCATGCCCAGCACAAAATCCAGGGAACAATACGCCACAAACGAGTACAGAACCACTTCAAACAACGACATTGGTTATTCCTTTCCTAACAACAGGTCCATGGCCCAATCGCCGCGCATGCGTGGGATGGTTGCCTTGATCCAGCCAACGCCACGGCAAATAGCGCAATTTTGAGTGAACTGGGCATTGGGCGATTGAATGCGGCCGCCCGAACAAAGGTCGGCGTGGTGCGGCCCCAGAGCAGTGCAAACGTCGTAGCCGCGCAAATGCCGCAGCAGAAACTCGTCTGTGCAACCCGCCGTCTCCAGCGCGTCCGCCAGGATCGGCAGCGGTGTGGGGTCAAATGGAATGTAGCCTTGATCGTCACAGTTCCGGCAATGGCCTTGACCAACATTGCCGCCGGTATCAGTCCAAACGTAGCCACGCCCGTCGCAGTCGGCGCATTGTTCGCCGTTGTAAACGCCGCTGGCAATCTCCAACACCGTGGGCGTCAGCGGAATTTCCCGTTGGGCGTGCGTCCGAATACGAACCCAGAGCTTGCCGCCGTCCCGTTGGTAGGTGCGCCCGGCAAACGGATTGACCAGCATGGACCGCAGCAGTGCCGCCGCCCGGGGTACATCACGCACGTATTCGTTTTCGTTGTCGCCGTTGCTGCCCGAGTCGGCATAACGGATAACAACGGTCCCGCCTTGATGCCGGTGGATCCCCCGGACGCTCATTACTTCACGCTCGGGTCGATTCAGCGCAGCACAAGCCCACAAATAGAATTTGCGGTCGGACAGAATGTCGCTGCGGTAAACGCCGACACGGCGCGCCCCCTCATCGTCGGCGCGCAAATAGTTTAACAGCGCCAGCGGATCCCAGGTTGTTAGCCATTCCTGCTCGGTCATTCCAGCACCATTTGCCGGGAGCTGCGCACCACCTGGAACACATGATCGTTGGGGGCATCGGCCGGCATTTCCAAACTGCCCAGCAGGTTTTCCACAATAGTCCGGGGCATGCGCAGCGCGTCGCAAATACCGTAAGCAACGGACAGGCCGCGCCGGTCGCCGTTGCCCGCAACCACTATCATTTTCGGGGCCGGCCCACCTCCTTTTTTCAAAATGGTAACCCACAGACGCTTGCCCAGCTCCTTGGTGACCACCAATTGGCTGGGCGGCCGGTCATAGGGTTCGTAGGGCACGGACCATTGCTCCTGGACCTCGGGAGGGTTGATGTCGGCAAAAGCCACCGTGCACATGCGCAGGCGGTTCTCGTTCTCGGGCAACGCTGGGGCCAACGACGTAATAATGTCATTGGGGGTCAACGTGCGCGGCGGGTCGGCCAGAACAATTACCACATGGGGCTCGTCAATGACCATGGACTCCAGCTGGTCCAGCGAACAAATGATCAACCGCAGCTTGGAGTCGTTTTCTCCCCGGCGGCGCAGCTGGCGGACGTGAATGGTGCCGGGGGAATTAGTGCTATTGGCCAGCCGGTTGAAACTGCCACTGGAACTATCCACCACGTCCATGAGCCCGGAAATGCCGGTAAAGGCAACGTGCTGATTGACAAAATAGTTGATGTCCCAGGTGCCGTCGTTCACCAGCACCACATTGCCGGCCTCCCATTGGGTAGCCCACGGCTCGGCGCGGATGAGCTTGTTGCCCTCGCGCGACACGTTATGCTCGCGTACCTTGAACCCCGCCAACACGCGGACAATCTCTAACCAGGCATCCCGGCCGCTGGACCCGCCTTCCCGTTCGATCCAGATCACCGGTTCGTGGGTTTCGCCGTAGCGGTTGCGGTCGGCATGGGCTGTGGCCAGCATGCGCCGATTCCGCTCGCCTGGCTCCCAGCGCCCGTGGGTGTTGTGTTCCACGTAGTATTTGCCGACCGCGTCTTTGGCCAGCAACGTGCCCGACGTTTCGCAAGCGGCACTTCCCTCCGATGCCGCTCTATCCCAGTAGCGAACACGAACCACCGCAAAAGGGGCCGCTTTGACCGGCTTGTTGAAATAGAACCAATCGAATTTGAACAAACCGCCGGACCGGGCATAGGGGCGCTGCAAAATCTGGGTGGCGTAGAAATGGTCGCCCTTGGCTTTGAACTCGGTTAACACTCGCCGCGACAGCCGGCGTGGATCCATCAACCCGTCGATGTAACGGGCCGCCAGCTCGGGCGGCTGCACACCGTAGTCGGGCAATTCTTCAGACGCGCCGTCGCCACCCACAGGCTTTTTGGCCGCCAGCAACTCGCCGGGCAGGCAAATATGGCGCACCTTGGCCGCGCCCTCCACCTTGGCCTGTTCCAACATGACCTCGGTAGGGTCGCCCACGCCCAGCCGCTGCATGACCAGCAACGTGACCGTCACCTCCTTGTCTACTTTACGGGTGCTGATCACTTCGGTCATGAAATCAGCGGCGGTTTTCAGCTCGGCAGCGCTCAGCACCTTCTTGGGGTCGATCGGATCATCCACAATGAGAAAATGTCCGTGGAAACCCATGGGCGACTTGCCCGCCACGGTGCAGGTATAACGGTCGCCGCCGGCCGTGTTGCGGTAGTAGCCCTTGGCATCCTGGGCCGGGGCCAGTTCGATCTCGGGGAAATACTTGCTGTACTTTTCGTGGCGGATGACGTCGCGCGACTTGTTGGCCAGATCCAGCACCAGGTTCTCGGTATGGCTGGCCGTCATGACGCGCGCCCCGGGCATGCGCGTCCAGACCCAGGCGGGGAACAGAATGGAGATGATCGTCGACTTGGACGTGCCTGGGCTAATGTTCAGCGCCCAGTCGTGTTCTTTGGGCTGGCCGACAAACACTCGCTCGGCCATCTCTTGCAGCTCGGCACAGACCAGCTCAATGTGCCAATTTAATACGAGCTTGCCAGCGCCCGGCACGCACTCCCAGAACTGCATAACGAATTCGAGAAAGGAATCCCGACAGCACATGGCCATCAGGCGGTCTTCGGTGCACACGTTTGCCATAGCACGCGGCCTACGGTTTGATCGTCCAGACATACACGTCGCCTTCGCGACGCAGCTGTTCCGCTGGGATTACCACGCCGGTGCGCCCTACGCGGTAGCTCCCATATCTGTACAAATCGTCCGGAGACTGTGCAAACAGAATTGTGGCGGGGATGTAGACGATCACGCGCGATCCTCAAGATAACGGTGGGTCCAGAGCAGCAGCGCCCGCGACAGTGCGGCGTTGGCTTTTTCGGGCGACGAGTAATAACGCGAACCAACTTTCTGGATTACAAAATACCACATACCGCTAAGAGTTGCGCCCCAGTAGCGTGGACCGTAAAAAGCGCTGACCACCGTTGGTTCGCGCTCGACATGGCGTAACGGCGTCTTGGCCAGCTGGCACTGCACCCGGATAAACTCGGCGTATTGTTCTTGCCCATGCTCTTCCAGCCAATCGGCATAGACCAGGCGCGGGCTGTCGTTGTCCGGCTCCTCGATTACGGTAGCCAGCAAACCCTGTTGTTCAGGCGTCATGGTTTGTACTCCTTGGCCCAACGGATCATCGCTTCCGACAATGCCGCCATGGCCCGCTCGTGGGAAATGGCATATTTGGACGCTTCCATTTGTTCGCCACCAATAGTTACCGTCGGTAACGGCAGCAAGGCAAAGACGGCCGGCGGCACAAACCAGGGCGATTGTGGTTCGGGCTTGCCAACCATCCAATTGAACACAGCGCCGGCGTCGCACGCTAACTGAATGGGCTCGACATCCGTGCAAACAATTTTGGTGACCGGGTGTGCCGCCATGATCGTCGGGCCGGGACGGTTGTGACCCTTGCCCTGGCACTCGTTGCACTGGCCCAGTTGGAGGTTGCCATCGCGGGTGTAATAGGGGCGTTCGCCGCTACCGCTGCACAACGGGCAACGGACGCCGAACCAATCCACTAGCCGGCAGCATACCTCGTCGACAAACCCCCGGCGCAGATAAAAACAGGTGGCGACAATCCTCATGTAAACGGTGCCGTCCGTTTTTTCGTTCCATTCGTAACGGCCATAATGCTCTTGGTCAATCAGACCACGACCCAGCGGGCGCAGCAATCGCGTCATGCACCCGGCCCACCCCAGGCGCTTGTCAATCATCCGGTGCTGGTGGTAGCTGTAGTTTGAACCTCGATAGTGCGGTTGGATGTGCGGCGGGTTGCATTGGGTGCGGATGAACTCCGCGTAATCGGGGTCGTTGTGCTCGTCCAACCAATCCGCATAAATGAGCCGGGCAGTAGTATTGGCCGGATCGTCTAAAATGGTTTGCAGCAAACCCTGCTGTGCGGGATCGATCATGAACTTCCCGGGATAATGAGCTTTTTGGGCGCAGGCGTTGCCGGCCCAAGCCGATCGGGATTCAGCGCCCGCATTTCCTCGGTATCTTTTTCGGAGTATTCCAAATGGCGCTGCTCGTTGAGTTTGTACACCTCCTGGCCGAGCAACGTCTTGCAACCCACTGGGGGATTGCCCTCCATAGGCACATACGTCCCATCGCAGGTGCCGCCCACGCAGAGGAATAAGCCGCCGTCCATCCGTTCCTCTAACTTGACCGCGCCCGGCAAACTTTGCGGGCGGCGGCTGGCCCGGTCGGCGGCTACGGTGACGGTGGCCGCCTTGGCGCAACCGCAAAGCAGGCACAAACCGCAAATGCTGCAAGCGGTCGTTGGCCCCACGCACCCGCACAGCCCCTCGGCAGGCAGGTGGCTGCACGAACGGCCCAGGCTGGGTGCCTGGGGGGTCGTGGGCGCTGGGGGCGGGCCAGCGGCCGTGCAGGCGGCCCGCAACTGGCGGGCGTAGCTGCGCAGCAACAACCGATATTGCGCCGGCTCCAGAACTTCGCCTTTGGAGTCCGCTTCCATGTCGGTAATGACCTCGGTCACGGCATCTTGCAAGCTCATACTTTGACCTCCGGCTTGTTAATGCCCTGGCGCTTGCGCTCCTCCTTGGCCAGCAGCTCGGCGCGCTGCTGGCTTTCCTTGAGCTCCTTTTCCAGCTGCACCTGCTCCGCACGCAGCTCGGCCAGGCGCTTGGCTTTGCCCGCGTCGGTGTCGTATTCCTTGGCTGCCTTGATCGCCTCGGGCAGTTGCTTGGCGACGTCCTCGGCTTCGTCAACCGACAACGGCACCCGCAGCTGGTTGCCGCGCGATAGCACTACTTTCGTTCCTTCCGCCGCCACTAACATAGCCAACCTCCGTTATGGGGGAGCTGCGACGCCGCAGCTCCCGTTCAAGATCGTCTACTACCATCCGCCAGCCATCCTGGCGGTCCGCAGTCTGTTCGGCCGGGCTGGCTTGAAAAGCGTGGGCGCGGGCCAGCCAGAGGTGCAGTTCGGGCGTCTCCAACTTGGGCAGCATGTTCGCAAATTCGTTCGCCACGGGCGGCTCCATGGGCTGCGGGAGCTTACGGCGCTCCCTTGAGCACAATGTGCGAATGCCCACATGGGCAGCGCAGTTTGGGGGCGTCCCGGGGCGGCGCAGTCACCACCGCCCCGTTCAGGGTTTGCAACGGCACTTTTTCTTCCGGGAATACCGGTCGCCGCTCGGTCGCTAGCAACTTGCCGCACACCGCGCAATGGTGCACCTTATAAGGTTTGTTCGCGCGGGGTGCCGGCGGGTGCCGTTTCATGGTTTGCCTTTCCGGGCGTTGTCGTCGTCTTCCATGGCCTTGCGAATTTTGTTCCGCAGCAGATCGTCCTGCACCGGCTGGGCCACGGCTTTATACAGCAGCTCCGTTTCTTTGAGCCGCAGGGCATTGCCCTCGTGCTGGGTGCACCCGTGGATGCCGAAACAAACCACGGTGCCAATGGAAATGATGGCAATGGCAAAACAGGTGCCCGTCCAGAAGGTAGCGTCCTTCATAACACGGACGGCGGCGCTGGGTTCGTTGTCAACCGGCATACGTTCCTCCTTTACACGCGGGGTCGGGGCAGCGTTCATGAACTTGTCGGTGGAGTACCAGGGCGCTTTGGCCTCGCACAGCGCTTTGATCGCCTGGATCTCATGCTCGGTGAACTCTTTGGGCGATTGGTGGTAGCTCATGGTAGTTTCCCCCGGCGCACCAGCCGCGCCGCCTTGGGGCGATTACGTTCCAGCAAGTAGTCCGCCAGGGCATTGCGCGTGGGCAGGTCGTTGGGCGACCGCCGCAGTTTTTGCCACATGGCACGCTCGGCGTCGTCGGCAAACTCTAACAGGCAAGTCAGTAGGTCCTTGGTGGCCCCGCTGGCGTTGACCGTTTCTGGTCGACTACGCGGCCGGCTGCCGGCCAGCGCATACCGCAGCGCTTCTTCCGCAGTAACGGGCGGCAACAGAATAGGCTGGGTTGGCCGAACCAACGGCTCAGCAACGCGCCACGCGTTGGGGTCTTCGTTGATGTCGTAGGGTCGGCTCGGCGGCCGCTGATCCCAACCGTAGTCCATTGGTGTCCCCAATACTTGTTCTAACCGGGCGCGCAGCCGGGCAAGATTGGCCAGGTTATGCTCGTGCACTTCCTCAGCGGTCATCGGTCGTTGGGCAGTCGTCAACCACCCGAACGGGTTCCAGGCCATGCGCAATCTCCAGCAAAGCGGGCAGCCCCTGGTTATTCTCGGGCGCGGGCGGTGGGAGGGCCGGCGCCGCGTCAATAATCGTAGTTTCGGGGGCGGCCTTGGCCCGCTGCATGATGCGCAGCAACTCCAGCCGCGCCGCCGGCGTCAGCTCGTGCAAATGATCGTCCAGGTTGAACGTTTGCACGGTCACCACGTTGTCCACGCGGCCCTGGTGGTTGACATTGACTTCGGTTTTGTCGCCGTAGCCCCGGTCGCGGCAAAGCGTTTTGACCGCGTGCTTGACAATCTCGGGGTTACCCTGGGCCGCCAACTGAATGAACATGCCCTCGAAAAAATCCTTTTTGACTTCGGTCAGGCCCGCCACCAGGTCGGCAAAACCGTCGTCGTTCCGCGCCCAGGTATCCACCGTTTCTCTGGATACCTCAACCAACCGGCACGCTTCGCCAACGGTGTAGGTCGAGTACAATGCGTGCACGAACAACCGTTGCCGCAAACGGATACCGCCCTCCGCCACCAGCGCCAGGGCGCGCTGCCGTTTGGACACATGTTCCGCTTCAATGCTATCGTTGCTCAGATCGGTCCAAAGCGCGGCCGCCTTGGGCGGCAGCTTGCCGTGAATGTGCTCGCGAAAAGTAGTCAGCTCGTTATTGGAATCGTCTTTGATGCGCCGGCCCTTGGCAATCGACCGGGCAAACGCCGGGTCCGCCTCGGCCCGATCTTTCAGCGCTTTGACCCCCGTACAGCCGGGCAGCCCCTTGGCAATGTCGGCGTCCTTGAGCCCGCCGCGCGCCAGTTCGTAGGCCATCACGTAGTAATCGTTCTTGAACCAATCTTCTTTGGGTTTGGCCTTGGCCATGGTATCCTCCTTGTCACCCACTATACCGCGATGGGCCGGCAAAACCAACTACTGCTCCCACCCGCGCTCGCCCAGCGACTTGCGCCAGTCCACCTCTTGCTGTATGTCCAGCGCGACGACGCTGCACGGGGCAGACACCTGCAAATAGTCAATGTCGCCGACGTAGTTCCCATCGCCAGACGTCGGCCATTTGCCTTTGAGGAGGATTTCGTAACAGGTGCCCGGGGCCACCGGCGCGTCGGTATGAACCAGCAGCACCGCACCTTCTTTGGAACGGAGTGTTACCTCAAACCGCTGCCGCCGCGCGCGGGCTTCCAGTTGGATGCATTGGATGCAGTTCAATAACAGTTTCATGGGTGCTCCGCTGGTTTGGGGCCAAAATTCCGTTCCAAAAACTCTTGGACGGCAGCATAGCCTTTGCCGCGCCAGCTGTCGCCGACAATGTAGCCAATCCAAACGCCATTGGCATTCCAAACGCCATTGTCATTGGGGCCATCGCAACCCAAATCGTCCGCTAGCACTTTCCAGACCATGTTGGATTCCAACTCGTCGAAACTCGAGTAGGCGGCCAATGCGTCGTGCAGCATGGGGCGCACGTCGTCGCCGTCACTGACCGCCAGCGCCAGGTGCAGGATGTGCTGGGGCCACCGGGGGTCCGGGAACCAGCCCGGACGCAGCAGTGGGTAGCGGATCGAAGCGACAGCAGTTGATTTTGCCGTTTTGGATTTGAACATGATCCAGTTTTCCGTCAATGGTCATGGGGTAATCGCCATCGGGAACGTTCTGCGGGCAGCCATTGGCCCCGGGCGCAAATCCGTATTGTTCTATGAGCTTTTTCTGGATTTCGCGAATGTAACTGGTCATCCACATGGCGGTCTCCTTAGCAAGAACAACTGAACGGGTTGTGAATGCCACTGGACGCGGCCCACGGAGCCGCCGGTTTGGTGCCCCCGACAATCAGCGCCCAGTTGTTCCAATAGGCTTGATGGTGTTTACCCTTGTCCCCATAGAACGCATCACGCAGGTATTCGCTACCGTACTGAGTGAAAGTTTCGCGGCCGTGACTGTCCACATAATCAATACCGGCCTGGACCACCATAGCGAACGTTACCGGGACCCATTCCTCCTTGAGCCCCGTGGGCTTGCTTTTGCCGGTTTTGTAATCGTAAACGTGGTCGCGGCCATAGTTTTTGACGCAATGCTGGCCGGCATCCTTGGCAAACTGCTGCATCCATTGGATCGCGGGCACGGCCGCCCGCTGGCGCAGCGCTTCTTCGGGCTGATCGTGTTCGTCCAACCAGTCGGCATAAACCAGCCGCAACGTTTCGTCGTCCAGGCGACTCTTAATCTGGGCCAGGAACTGTTCTTGCTCGGTCATGGTTACTCCTAACAGGCGCAACGGACGTGGTGGCGCGCTGCCACTGCTACGTCCTCGGACACGGCCACCCCGGTCACCACCGACCAATGCTTGAAAAACTCCAGGCAGTTGGCCGTACCCGCGCGAAAATAGTCTGCCCCCTGGTCGCTGCCAAACCCCATGCTATCGCCCCGCACCGCCTTGTGGCCCTGCTCAATCACATACGCAAGATCATGGGGGCCGTCGTCGCTGTCGGGGATTAGCTTGTCGTTGTCGTCATAGCGGCGGTAATTGATCGACCTGGTGAACTCACGAAGCCATGCCAACGACTCCAAATAGGCCCGCTGCCGCCGGGCCTCCTCCGGCTGATCGTGCTCCTCCAGCCAATCCGCATAAACGTTGCGGAGGGTTGGGTCCTCGGGCCGCCCCATGAGGGCCGCCAAAAACTGCTTCTGCTCGGCTGACATTTTATCGTTCACTGCACAAACTCCTAACAGGCGCAACGGTATTCGTCACTATCGTCCGCAGGCTCGGGCCGGCTGCGGCCGGTTGCCTGCTCCCAGCAACCCCAAAACAAATTGGCGTTCGGCCAGGGCAATTCCAGATCGTCAGCCATCCACAGCTGGTGCGCTCGTTCCAGCATGGCATCCACGGTTATGTTCTGGCGACCGGCAAACTGGACCAGCCAATCGGCCGCCGCCATGGCCAGGCGCTGGGCCGCTGCCTCCTCGGGCTGGTCGTGTTCGTCCAACCAGTCCGCGTAAGCGCCGTGCAACGCCACGTCGCAGGGGGTGCCCTTGATCTGCTTCTGGAACTTTTGCTGGTCGGTCATGAGGCCACCTGCACATTGGGAATGGTTTGGCGACGCAGCCAGCTCGGCCAACGTTGAGGATCGTCGCCTTTGCCCGGCAAACCTAACGAACAATTACTACCCGTTTGTTTGAACCAACACGCGGCATGCTGGGCATGGCATTGGTCGAAACACTCCTGAGCCCAGGCAGGATAAAACGGCCGGGCGGTGGCGCCGCTCTCGCCACCGACAATCAGCCAGTTAATGCCCTGCGGCCCCAGCACCGGCGTGAAATCAACTGGCCCCAATGCCGGTTCGTAGCTGATAAAACGCACCGGCACCTGAACGTGCTCTGTTGCCTCTAACAACGCGTCCGCCCGGGGCAAATAGGCGGCATTCTCAACGGACGTGCCCAGCCAAATGTTCGGCCAAGCGCCGGGCGGCAGCATGTGCTTGATGTTTTCGGGGCGCTTGGTCAACAACAACCAGGACAACGATGGCGTGGCCTTGATTAACTCCCAAAGGCAAGCGCGGGCGTCGTTCAATGTAAACGGGTCTAGCCCACCCCGGTTCGCTGCGGACGCCACCACACTTGGCCGCCAGGGCTCGCTGTAGTTGACCTTGGCTTTCCACAACAACGCCCGCGCGGAGTTGGTCATCTGCCCCCGCCAATCCTCAAACACGTCGGCCAGCGACGCGCAGAACACCCGATAGGTAGATTCAGCATCGCCATTGGCCCGATCCGTTTCGTACTGTTCGTGCCAACGGTACGCGCCACCCCATTGCGCCGGCGCGGCCAGCACGCGGGTCCCGTCGGCACCCCACATGCCCAGCACCGCCGGGTTGCGGCGCGACTGGCGTTCGGCGTAGCATTGGGCGCAGCCCGGGCTCACCTTGACGCACCCGCGCCATGGGTTGAACGTAGACCGTGCCCAGGAAATACCAGTGTCTTCCGCCATGTTAACCTCCTTTTGGCGCTGTATAGGTCGGCACCTTGATCTCGAACGCGGGGTGCGTCCAAACATGCCGCAATGTGGTGATGGTGCCGGGGTGCAGGAACACCCAGCATCGAGACCCGGCCGGGCAACCTTGTGGCAACCAGGGGTCGGTGCGGCCCACCGATTTTTCGCCCGGCCGGCACCGCCGCGCCCACCCCTCCTCGACCATGACCTCCGTATTGGGCGGCAGGTCGGTCAAACAATGGACCGGGGCCAAGGCAAAATGAATTGCATCGCGCCCCTCCGTCCCGTTGAGCAGTTTACCCACCGTGGGCGTCGTTTGATCAGCCATGGTTTTCCTCCGTTACGGGGATCCGCTGTTGTTTTCGCCACAGTTTCCACAACACTTGATCGACCGTCCGCAGTTCTAATACCTCGGCACGACCAACATGGTGGCCGCTGGGCAGTTCGAAACTACCCGTCAGCGCCGCCAAGCCCGCCCGCGCCGCATCCATTTCAGCCGGCGGCCCCCAAAACCCCTCGCAATCGCGCCAGTTAAGCGGCTGCTGCATTTGCAAGGTAGCCAGCGCCCGGCTGGTCAGCATTCGCTCAATCTGCTCAACAGTCAGGCCGGCCGCTGCGGACGGGGCCGGCGCTGGGGCGGGGCGGGGCGGTTTGGTTGTTGGCAGCGAGTAAGTGTTATCCGCATTCCGCACCAGCTGCTTCCGCCCCGGCAACCCGCTTTTGCCGCACAGCGCTGACATCACCCGATGATGATCCAAATGGGTCGGGTAACCTTTCAGGGCAAACAGCTCTGGGTGCTGGTGGAACGCCTGCACCGCCAGGTCCTCCGCCGTGAACTTGGGCGGCAGGCTGGCGGCGGCGTGGGTTAATGCTTCGCGGATGTTCATGTGGTTTGTCGTGTTCCAAAATGCACTGCCGGCAATACCGCCGGCCGGGCGGCGGCACCGTGCCGCAGTAAGCGCAAAGGCCCAGCCGACTCCGTGCTTCGCGACCGGGCGGCGGGTTCGCCCGCAGCGCCGCCCGTTGTTGTTCCGTGCTAAGTTCCACTAACAAAATAGACCGGGCATCGTGCAACTGCCGTTTGATGGTGCTGAGTTCGCTATGGTAGACCCGGGCCAGGCTTTTTACGGAACGACCTTTGAAATAATAATCACGGATCAACGACCGATAACGTTTTTTAGGGATCTGCGCAATCGCTGCCGCCACCCAACAGTCGCGCTCGTTATCAAGAACCGCTGTGTCCGGGACGGCCAACAAAAAGTCCTCGTCAATTTCGGTCCACGACTGGCTGCACTCTGCATGCCATTTCACGGACACTAATTGTTTCCAGCGACACAACTGAGTGTGGCACAACCGGCGCAACCAACCCCAATAACAGCGCGGGTTGCGGAGCTGACCAATTTTGGCTACCAGGCGCAAAAAAGTGAGCTGAGCCAAATCTTGGGAAGTAGCGTAATCCGCAAAACGCGCTGTATAAAAAGAAAACACATACGCGCCACTAGCGCGCACCAAATCGTTGATACTTTGACGGTCGCCTAGTTGCGCCCGCTGAATCAAATCATCAATTCTAATCTTGGCCGGCTCATCCATGACAAATCCCCCTCAATGTGAATACAAACCACGGCAACGTTGCCGCCAGCGGCACATCATTCTACTGGTTCCAGCCATATCGCCGTAAACCCTTCGCCGGCACGCTGCACCAACGTCAATTTGTCTTTCTTGTCCACCCGCCAATCCCAGCGCTGAGCCGAGCCGTTGAGATCAGCTTCTACATAGTTGACACCCCACTCCCGGCCCAACCGAACCGGCATGGTTGTTTCGCGGTCGGGGTCGCCCCCCTTTTCCCAAAGGTAGAGCATTGGCCCGGCTTTGCCCTCGAAAAACCGCAGTTCCACCGGCGGCTGCACGTTGACAATATCCGGTCCGTCGTCAATGGATTGCCCGCGTTCGTGTTTCCACATGCGCTTGATCGCCCAACGGTTGAACAAATGCAGCCGGGGCGCGGGCAGCAATTCAGACGCCGGGGCCAGCTGCGGCGGCGCGGTGCCCCGGTTCAGCGTCAGCGTGCCCATGAAATCAACCTGCAACGCGGGCGACTTGGCCACAACGGGCGCAGCGGGCGGCGGTTCTTGCGCCGGGGCATTGGCAACCACGGCCTGCGGGGGCGAGGCGGCCGGCGGCTGCCCCGGGCCACGAGCACGCGCGTTGACCAGCATGCCCGCCAGCAACGCGCCTGTCGTCGCCACCATGAACACATAGGCAACCACCGTCCATGGAATTGGCGGGGCGCTGTTGTGGTAGGACGGCCGCAGCACCTCGTAGGAACTGCTCAGCGGCAGGTCGATCCCCATGTCCGCAAGCACCTGCTGCTGCTGCTTGGTGAAGCGCACCAGATCGCTGTGGGCAACTTTGTAATGCGGCCAGTATTTTGCCAGCTGCCAATCCTTCGCAACGTCAATAATCGGCGGGGTGGAATAATACTCAGAGCACAAATTGCAGGGGATGGCCCGCAGCAGATTGCCAACGGCAATCAGCGCGTTGCGGTCCAGGTAATCGACCCGGACCAATTTGGGGGGCGGCGGTGCAACGGGGGTCGGCGCAAGCGGCGGAACAGACTGTGTGGTCATGGGTTGGATCCTCGTCATGGGTTCAAGCGGATCACGTTTCATCAACGCACCTTTATCGGCGACGTTGGCCGACGGAAATGGTTTGGCCTCCAGGGCATAGCCCTGGTTCAGCAAATGGTAGGGGCACATACCTGTGCTCCTAGAACATAAAGCGCCGCACCCCATTACACTGCAAAAATCAGCCGGCCCGTGGCACTGGCACCCGCACGACCGCACGGCGGCATGAACCCGATAACATTCACAAACGGCCATTACTATTCCTCCAGAAGTTCGATCAACTTGCGCAGCTCGGCCAACCCGCCGCACCGTTTGGCCAGCGCCTTGACCGCCCCCACCAGCACCAGCGGGGTGTCCACCGGTGGGCTGGCCGGGGCAGGCACCAGGGGCGGCGTGGCCGGCAGCGCTGGGGTCTGGGGCACCGCCGGGGGCGCGGCCGGGGGCATAGCTGGCAACGCGGGCGTGCTAGGTGCAGCGGGTGCCGGCGGGGTCGGGGGTGCCGCCAACGGCCGGGCCTCGGCGGGCCGCAACGCCAGCCGCCGGTCCACCAATTCGATATTATCGGGCCGGTGCAGCGTGAAACTGCACACCGTTTTCTTTCCTATGGACGACCGCTCGCCGTCCTTGAGCTTGCGCTCGTACAGCCGCACCAGTGCGGTAAAACGCACCCGCTCGCCGCGCTGGATTTTGCTGCCCAGGAACTCGTCAGCATGGTGCAGCCAAATATGGCCGCACACCAGTTTGCCGTCGACTTCCACATCGTTCAGCGCCATGGTCGCGTATTCGCGGGCGTTGTCACGATCGGTCCAGGCATCAAACTTATAGAACAGCCCGGTAACCGTCACGCGCCGGTCCAGGTAGGGCAGCAGCAATTTGCGCTCCTGGTCAACCTCGCCCGGCAGCAACGGCGGCACCGGTTGCTGGTAGAGCCCATTGGTGGCCATACTATTGCTCCTCATCAAGCGCGCCGGTGCCCCAGTTGCAACCGACGCCGATGGTAATGTCCATGAAAATTGTCGGCGGAATAGGGGCCGGCAAACCACAAATGCGCAAAGGCGTCAGCGTCAGTTTTTCGTACTGCTGGGCCAGCGCCTTGTCGGCCGCCGGGTCCAGGTGGAACCAAATCACACCCCGGTTGGAGTCGATCTCCAGCATACCCGGCAGTGTCACCGTCAGTTGGGTTTTGGCGTTGGCTTTCTTCCGTGCCATGGTGTCCCCAAACGGCGGGGCCGGGCCAGCCCCGCCGTGGTAGTGGTTAGATCAACCGGCCGCGCAGCATCAGGCTGGCCCGCAGTGCGTTGGCGATACTACCGGCGACATGCTTTTGCCGAACATGCTGAAAACCGCTGTCGCTCAGCATCCATTGGGTGCCGTCGTTCACCACGTAACCGTTAGTCCGCAACCCGACCAACGACGTCCGCACCAAGTAAACAATGGACTGCTCGACGTTCATTTCCTCTGGCGCGGCCGGCTCTTTGCGGGTACAAAGGACAACGCGCCCAGTACGGTTTTTGTTGCGGACATGGGCGCGGCCACTGTTGATGTCGTTGGCCATCCGGCGCACTGCCATGTTCGGAGGAATGAACAACCGCACACGGGCAATGATCTCCGCCTCCTCGTGGATTTCGCCGTCCAGCAACACATAAAAAATGGGGAAGCCAATCTTCACCCCGGGGGCAACGGCCATGTCAGTCCCCCTTCAGCAGTTTGTTCATCTTGGTCTCGACGTTATCCCACATGGTGCCGAACACCTTGGCATCGGCCTCGTCCAGCTGCAACTGAGAGCGGGCCGTGGTGCCATCCAGGAACTTCTGCATGTTTTGCAGCAGCGTCAGCAAGCGCGCCCGCCGACCCAGCTTGAACGGGCGATCCACCTTGGGCTTTTCCTTGCGGGTGTCAAACAGCTTGGCCCAGCGGGCAATCTCGGCCAGCTGATCCTTCTCGGTCGACTTGTTTTTGACGTCCTGCAGGATGTGCCCGGCCTGGTCGCCGCTGGGGGCGACGTTATAGTCCTTGTAGAGCTTGACCACCGCCTTGAGAACGTTCTTGTTGCCGGCAATGCTGCTCATGCGGATCAACGCTGTGGAGGGCAGCTCGATTTTGACCCCGGTATCGGCCACCTGCTTGCGGATGCCGTTGGCCCGAATGGCAACGCTCAGCCACTCGTACTTCAGGCTGAACATGTCCGCAACCTCCTGCGGATCCAGCCCGTGCTTTTCGCAGATGTAGGCGGCGTGGGTCAGCACGCTTTCCTTGGTCTCCCGGTGGCCCTCCCAGGTATTGACCACGCGCGGCAGGATGTCCTGCATGCGCAAATCGGTAACGTGCACAATGTACGCCGGGACCTCTTTGTCGCCGCACAACTCGGCCGCGCCAATACGGTGGTTGCCCGACCAAATGAAATAGCAGTTGCTTTTCATACGGTCCAGGATGGTCATGGGAAACTCGGCCCCCTGGCTGGCCGCCACCGCGTACTCCATGACCCAGTCGTCGTTGATCTTCTTGCCAACGCGCGCCTGGTTGTTCATGGACAGTTCACGGTTGATGGCGTGCATGGGCACGGTCTGCACCGTGAACTCAATGCCCAGCCGCCGCAAGCCGTTTTCCGCCTTGGGGTCCTTCGTCCATTTCATCGAACAGTACTCCTTACTAGGGAGACCAAAACAAGGGTGGCCCGACGTCGGGCCACCCGGGGGCTACGCCATCCTAACGCCGGTGCTGGGCCAGTGCCCGGCCAATGGCGTCATAGACTTCCTGAAGCTCGCGGATGTCCCGAATGCGTTCCTGCAAACCGGCCAGCTGCCGCAGCGCATCCTGCAAAACCTGCTGCCGCAAATCGGCCTGGGTCATGACCTGGGCCTCGGGCAAATAGCCGTCGCCCTGCGGCGTACAGACCTTGAAGTAGCCAATGTGGGAGACCTCGGCCGGGCCGTCTTCGTAAATCACCCGGCAGGAGCGAATGATCAGCCGCGCCCGTTCCTCCCAATGGGCCTGGGCAGCTTTCTGGACATCCCACTCAAACAAATGGTGGGCCGGCGACCGGGGGTTGCGGGCCTCTTCTACAAACCGCTCGGCCGAACAAGGGACGCCGTTGACCGTCAGTTGATCAATCATCCGACCAATGGCATTGACGTCGCCGCCCAGCCGACAACCATTCCGCCATTCCCATTTCTTGACCCGCTGCCGCGCCGGCCGCTTGTTGCGGGCCGGCGGTTTTGCCGTTGCTGTTGCCATACAATCCTCCTTTATTAGACCAAACCGAGTTGCCCTGTAAAACCGGCCGCGTCCTGCCGGGACGTGACCAGCCGAGCCAGCCCTTGTAAAACCGGCCATGTCTGCACACGTCGCGTCGAGCCAAAACCTGACGCGCCCGGTCTAGCCTTGTAAAACCTGCCAGCACTTGTCGTACCCGGCCGCGCCGAGCCGCAACCTGCCATGCCGTACCGAGCCCGCACAAGTAAAACCTGCCGTGTCAGTACCGGCCTTGTCAAGACCTGCCGCGCCAGCACGTACCACGCCCAGTAAAACCGGCCCGCGCTTGTCCGTTCTGGTCCGACCGCGACAGGCCGCGCCAATACTCGCCATGTAAAACCGGCCGCCGCGTGCCATCACATACCCGCACGCCCCTAGCCATGTAAAACCGGCCATGCCGCAACCTATACTTGCCCGCACGTGTCAGGTCACAACGAGCCCAGCCCAGAAAAATGGGTGGCCCCGGGCAAAACCCGGGGCCACCAACCGTTTACTCGCCGGCCAGATCATCAACCATCCAGCGCCCCAACTCGCCCGTATTGCTCTCCGGAGAGCTTGGCCGCATCTCGCCAATACCAACATGCAACCCGGCCAGGGCAACCAGATTCATCAGCTGGGCCGGCTGCACCATGTCCGCGTTGTAGTTGATCCGCAACAGCGCTTTCCACTCCGGGTAGATGGCCCGAATTCGATAGTCCGCCGTGCTGCCGTTGTTGATCCGGACCATCGCATCGTGGCGCTGCGGTTTGCCATTGATGCGAACGCACCGCATGCCGGCAACAACGTCCAGCCCATCAAACTGGACAAAGAACAGTAGCTTGGCCAGGGTCATGGTCAGGTCCGGGGCAAAACGGCACGCCTGCACCATCGAGTCCTTGAACGCGCCCGTCGGGAAACCGTGGCCGCCGTCCGGGAAACGATACATGCTGTTTTGGAAACACTCTTCCGGATCCTTGGGCGGCAACTTCTTGGTCGGCTTGCCCATGTGCTTATCCAGGATCATCTGGCGGGCTTTCGGATCCCAAGCATGCACCAGCAGCGGCGTGATGCCCGTAATGTGGACATGCAGTTCCGCGTGGCGCGGGGCCGGGATCACAATGTTGCCGATGTCCACCTTACCGGGCGTTTTCCGCGCCGGCGCTTTGGCGGCGGCCGGCGGCGGAGCCGCCGGGGCATCCTCCGCAACCGCCGGGGCCGCTTTGCGCCCGCGCTTGGCCGGGGCCGGGGCTGCCGCCGCGAGCCGCACCGCCGTCGCCGGTGCGCCCAGATAAATCCCGTTCGTCTTGCCGTTGTTCGTAGCCATGAAACAAACTCCTCAAATGGTTGGAAAAACTGCCGCTCAAAAACCCGGCGGCGGGGTTTACTGCTACGCCGTCTTGCGGCCGAGCCGCGCCTTGAGAAACACCATGTCCATCCCGACCGCCCGGGCCAGCTGGTAGACCGTCCGCAGCTGCGGGTAGCGGGTCGCCCGGTCGCCGAGCTTGTAAACGGTGGAGCGGGCAATGCCGGCCTGGTCGGCAAACACCGGCCAGCTCCAATTGAGATCAGCGCTGGCCTGGTAAATGTCGTCCAGCGCCTTGTTCAGTGCTGCGAAATACTCGCGTTCAGAACGTTTGGTCGTTGGCCGTTTCTTTTTGGCCATGGCTGTATCCTTTGGTTAGAAAAATGCCTACCTTATTCTCGGGCGCGGGCCGCGCGAAACTACGCGCCGGCCCGTCTTTCCATCGGTGCCCCGCAGCAGCGCAGGTCGCGGCCGGTGGGGGTCAAACCATCAACCGTCCCGCAATGCCGGCACCAATAATGGCCGCTGGGGCAGTACGGGGCCAGTTCGGGAAAATCGCCGGGCAGAAAATCCTCGGTCTCGCGCAGCAGCCAATCGTGGACTTCCTGGCCGGGGCCAACCACAAACACCTGCCCGTCGTCCTGATCGACGGACCAACCGGGGTGCTTGGCGGCGCTGGTATACATAACTTCCGCGTGGGCGTCGTGGCGGCAGTCCAAGGTAATCAACACCTCGCCACGCCGGGCCACGGGCTTGCCGCCGCTAGCCTTTTTGTCGGGCCGACTCCAATCGGGGACGTCCGCATCGGGCATACCCACCGGCCAATGACAGACCCCGCCATAGCTGTGGTCGGTAACGACCGTCAGCGGCGGCCCCTCCACCTGTGCCCCTTGCGGGAAACGTCGCAACAGTTCAATCTGTTCTTCGACGGTCATGGGTTGCCTTTCTGTACTTGAGCCAGCAGGTCCAGCACCTGCTGGAGTTGATCCAACCGCATAATTTCCTTGCCGCGCGGGCCGCCGTCCAGCCGCAGCCCGGGCCGCTGGTAAAACAGACGGTCGCGGGCTGCCCGGCCGCTGGTGACCAGTCGGTGGCCCTGGTCATGGTGCCAAACCAGGCTTTCGTAACGACCCTTTTTGGGCGGCCGGCCGTAGGTTCGTTCCAGCAGGTCCATGACGCTTTGCCCCAGCCGGTTGCGGTCCAGCCCCTTGTCTTCCAACCAGTCGCCCAGCACGCCCACATAGTCCGGCGGGTATTTGAGCAAAAAATGACGCACCAAATGCAGCTGGAGTTCGTTGAGTAATTTCCGAACGACCCACGACGCCGGGTCGCCACTGCCGGGGTCCCAATGGGCTGCCAGGTATTTGGCCACCACGCCGTCGGGCAAGCGCTTGAGCTTTTGCTGCTCCCAGCTGGCAAATAACCGCAGCGTGCCCACTGGCAGTTCGCTCTTTTTCATGGCTTGCCCCGACGCGGGCGCTGGGCATGGGCCGGCGCGGTGGGCGGCAACAGCACCATGCGCAGCCGTTCCATGAGCATGGTCAACTCGGCCGGGTCGGCTTCTACTACGATGCCGATGCCGACCTTTTGGGTGTTGGGCCGATCGCCGGGCTCCGTGCCCACCACCGTCGGCTGCTCAATAATGGTCATGGCTTTTCCACCTCCAGCTCAGGAACCGCGCACCAGTACTCGTTGCCGCCGTCGTTGTCGTTGAGCACCACCTTGTGCAGGATGTGCTTGCCCAAGGCCCGGTCGTTCGCGCCCAGGGCCATGCCGGCAACCCAGGGACCCCATTCCAACCCGTCGAAACAAAGGTTGGCCAGCACCGTCGCCGGGCGGCCAACCACAAACTTATCAACGCGGGGGTCGCGGTCGGGGCCAAGGGCGTCCACTGAGCTGATGCGGACCTGGGTGCCATTGGCCAGCACCACGTGTTCCATGGGCCGATACTCCTTGGGCGCTTTGGGCTCGGTATAGACCGGGGTCGGGTAGGGCGGCACGTAGAGCAACCCCAGGCGCGGCAGATCCCAGCAGCTGATGTGCAGCAGCGGCGGGGTCTCCTTGCCTTCGTAGGTGCCCGTCTCCCAAATGGCCTGCTTGCCGGCCAGCACCTGCGGCCGGGCAAAGTTGGGATGGATGGGTGGCCCCATATGCCAGCGGCCGCCGAACGTCACCGGCCGCAGGTCGATGTTGCCGTGGTACAGGCGCACCGGCGGTTCGTTGCTGACCGCATCGTCCATCCAGTGCACCAGCACCAGGGCATGGGCCGTGCCCAGCAGCCCGCGCAGCGGCCCCCGGGCAGCACGGGGCCAGCCGCCCGGGCTGGCCTGCAGCGCCCACGCCGACGGGTTGGGCACTGGCCGCAGTTCGCGGTCCAGCACCAGGGCTGCGTCAGTCTGGCGCAGCAAATGGCCCACCAGCGGGTTGGGCGTGGCGTCGGCCGCCGCCCGCCGGCTGTGGTAGTCGAAAACGCGCACGCCGTTGATGGTCGTCATGTTGTTCTCCTCAGAGGTTTCGTGGGTCAACATCCGCACCGGTAATGCCGGTCCAGATCCAACCCCAACGTGCGGGGTAATCCGTCAAAAACGAACTGATCGCATCGGCGTGTTCCCGAACCCATAAATGGCGGTCGCGGTCGCCCTGATAAACAAGGTGCGGCAAATGCGCGGCCAGCGCCAACCCATAGCTTTCGATGAACGTGCAATACAAATGCTCGTCGGCCGCTGGCGTGCGCCAATGCTCCAGCAGCCAGTCGCGGGCAACCGCCAGCTCGGCCAGTGTCAGGGTCATTAGAAATACCTCCCCTGCTTGGCCTTGTTGTAGGCCCGCTTGCCCGTTTTGGTAAACCAGAATTTATGGTGGGCTTGGGCAATGTAGCCGGCGCTGACCAAAACGTCCCACGCCGGCTGCTCGATGGAGCAGCGGCGCAGGACGATCGCCAGCAGGCTGACTTCAAACCCGGCCGGCAGCAGGTGCCGCAGCGCCATGAGCTGCCCGTTGGTCAGGTCCATAAGTGCGGCCCGCCTTGAGCAAGTAGAAAAAATCGGTCGCTTTGATACCACGCCGCCGGGCGGCCCGCGACATGACAAAATGGGTCAGGTTGCGGCTGTAGCGCTGGGTGTAGCCGTGGCTCAACCCATAAGCATCCGCTTCCTCGTGCGTGGCCACCCGCACCCCGTACAGCTGGCCACGCCGGAAAACCTCGCGGCCGCTGGCCAGCTGGACGCGGCAAATGGGTTGCAGCTCGTACCCTTGGATACCGCTGCCGGATAACGTGCCCCAGCACCAGGGGCCACGCGTGCAGGTAACGCCGTTTGGCTTCATGCTGGTCTCCGGATAGGGGCGGGGGCACGGTGGGTGCGCCAGCCGCCGGGTGTTGGGGTCAGGGCAGGTAGATCTGCTGCGCCTTGAGCTGTTTGATCGTGCTTTCCATGACCTCGATGCGGCCGTACTCGCCGGGGCCGGTCTTGACCACCAGCCACTTCTTCCACTCGTCGCCCAGCACCAGCCCGTGCACCCAGCCAACCACGCTGTCGCCGGGGTTCTTGAACACGCTGACCGCGTCGCGGTATTCCAAGACCGGGATCTGCTTCAGCAGCTTGGGCGTCAGCTTGACCGTGGTCAGCTCCAACTTGATCTCGCGGATTGCTAGCGTCGCCATAATCGAACCTCCAAACCGCAACCAAAACCGCCAGCCTACTCCGGCTGGTCGGGCAGCACGGCGGCCCAGCCGCCGGCCGTGTGAATCCGTTTGATCCCTTCGGTGGGGATCATGCGCCAGGATTCCTTGTCCAGGTCCCAAACGACCATCAGCCCCTTGGCATTGGGGTCGTAGGCCATGCCCGTCCCCGACATGCTGGCAATGGCCTGCTCCGGGGCGCGGGTGGTGGCGTTCATAACCCGCAGCTCGTGGGGCGGCGTCCGCTTTTCAAACTCAATGCGGAACGGCCGGCCGTCGGTCTGGCGGATGAACGTCAGGCACTCATCTAGGTTCATGCTGATGATCGGCATTGTTTGGTTCCTCAAAATACAACCAGTACGGTGGGTCACCATACCAAACAGCGGGATTGCCCTGTTGGTCAATGTCCGCAAACCACCCGCGATCTTTGAACCAATCAACAACAACGGCAGCGGGCACACCAACGACAAAAACAGAGTTCCAATTACCGCCGCCACAAGCAACATCGTCCTCCGTGCCGAATTCGGTCAGAAATTGACGTATGTCGTTATGGAAACGAGTGTCCTCATCCAGGTTCGCCATGTGGCACCTAATCGTTAATGATCAGCGCCCGCCGCTTGCCACCGTTGACCTCGGCGTAGCGCCAACCTTGCACTTCGCCCTCGCCATCGCGGTCCGTTTTGACCAGCGTCAGTTCCACCGTGCCGCGTTCGCGGCTCTGAACGGTCAGCCGGTCGGGGCGGCTGCCCGGCCCCAGCTCCAAACTGCTGGCCTCGCCGGTCCAGGTCTGCGTCGCGTCATCCCAGGTCAGGTTGGCCGCGTGAATGGCTACGTGCGTCATGTGCGTTCTCCGTTTCGGGGTTGGGCTTGTAACTACTATACGGCGCATAGGGTACGGTGGGCAGTTGGAAAACTAAGCCGGGCGCAGCACCCCACCCAGCCGGCGGCGCTGCGTGGGCGTCCGCGCCCGTACCCGCAGCAGCACCCGCTCGATGGTCGCCCAGCGGCTGGCGCTGGCCCGCTGCTCGCGCCGGCTATCGTTTTCCCACCAATCCGGCAGGCATCGCAGCTGCTGGGCGACGATCCGGTCCACCTCCTTCTGGGTCAGGTCGTCAATATCCCAGCAGCTGTCAAACTTGGAGGCCAGCCCGTAGCGCTTGCGCAGCTTGGGGTCAGCGGCGCAGGCGGGGCACAGCGCCCGGTTCTTGCGGGTGCGGCGGCACCCCGGCACCCGACAACGGCGGCTTTTGGGCACCGGCTGTTTGGGGCAGATCGGA
>OFRG01000016.1_pt1 | contig 60594 bp, 97 predicted proteins | sample 1543071 | NCBI WGS metagenome assembly OFRG01 (sample SAMN07774222, study PRJEB24372) | wastewater metagenome | isolation source: WWTP Verbania (Effluent) | place: Italy: Verbania | collected 2015-12
GCGACGCTGGCGCTACCAAGATCGTTCGCTGTGGCAAGACCACGTTTTCGGTGGGTTATACGCTCGCCGATGGCGATCTCGACCAGCCCGGCAACGGTACCGCGGTTGTCGCTGCGCTTCGCACGTGGGCCGGTAACGACTTTCAGGTCGAGTGGGACGGACGCCAGGGTAGCGGGATCATCCTCATTGCGACTACTTGATACCCAAACTAGGACGTGGTAATCCTTATGGCTCGCACGACCCGCACCATTCTACCCAGCCGCGACGGATGGGATCCGGATTTCGCAGACAAGCTCGCACGTGGTCACGTCTCGATTCCGAAGCGCGAGGGGCGCGACGATGAGGTCTGGGGACAAAAGCGCAAGGCGCGCGCAAAGGCTCGCCGCAACCGGACCAATCGTCGCACGCGACCGAGCGACTGCGCACGAACTGCCGATTGCGAACCTGAGAATCCGTTCAGTATGGCATCGGTGTCCGTGCGCTAACGCTATGACATCCATGTCATAGGCGCAGAACGCCGTTCTGTGGCCACGTAACGCACAAACGCGATTTCAGCTATGACATTTCTGTCAGGGCGGGTCGCATAAGTAGTTGAAATCACTTGGCACGATTCGTGGCCCGCGACCTGCAAGGGATAAGACATGCTCACCCGCATTGACAGCCTCCCCCAGCGCTCCGAGTTCTCGCACCAGATCACCCTGAACGGTGTTACCGGCGAGCTGTGGGGCGGTCTGCGGGTTGTCGCCCGTGGCAAGAACAAGGGTAAGCACGAGGTCATCATCGCACATCAGTCGCTGGGCAACCGCCGCGACCCGACCGTCGTCATGTACGTTGACCCGGATACCACCTGCGAGCTTGTGGTTAGTACGGAGCTGATGGGGTTTTACTTCCGCGCCTAATACCCGACATCGATTTCGTAGAAAATAGTTGTTGACGAGAATCCACCAACCTGCGAGACTCAGCCCATGTTCACCGTTGCCGCCACCACTAAGCCCTTCGAGCCCACCTTCGCCGACCTCAACTCGTTTGAGGGAATCACCGACCGAGTCGCCGCCCGCGGCCTTGCCACCCGCGACGATGACGATGACGCGGACCTGAGCGACGATGACGCGGACCTGAGCGACGACGAGATTGACGATTTCCTCGCGACCCGCTGACCGTCGCAGCGTGGCAACCCAATCCGCGGACGCCGCCGACGAGATGCCACGAGCGGCACCCCCGCGCACTTCCATTGTGCAGGCGCGTTATCCCCAAGCCTGGGGACCGGAGGGAACACCGAATAGCACGCGACCGGGCGTGCGCCTTCAACCTAACGAAAGCAGAACACCCGAGCACAGGGGACTTCTCAAGTCCAGCGGGGCGGCCTAGGCTGCCGGATGTGGGATCCTTCCGCGCACTGTGAAAGTACAAGCGAAGCTATTCGCCGCAACGCGTGACTGGGGTCACGACGATTGGCGGTGCTCTCGAAAGCCGCGACGCTCTGTGAAGGGGCGCGCGGCATCTAACTCGCAATCCACGTTTCAACGCACAGCACAGGAACTCGCCATGTCAAACACCGTCCTCACGTCCGAACTCCTGCCCGGCTTCAAGTTCATGCTCGATGCGAGCACGCCCGCGATCTACCTCGGTCCGGGCGGACATCGCAGCAGCGACACCGTTCCGCTCATGGCGGGCGACACACAGATCGGCCACGTGGAAAAACTCACGGTGCACCCGACCGACGGCTGCGCGGTCGCGTGGTGGTACAAGCGCGAGTGGTTCATCTCCTCACGCGAGGACCTCTGCGGAGATTATCCGCGTGACACATGGACCGCAGGCTGGACGCCGGAGGCCGAGACCGCAGTGCTAACTCGCGCCAAGTACGTGGATTCCGCCGAGTGATTCATGACACGCACGTCGTACGAATAGTTCTTGACTCGGTTTGAGCAACCTGCGAAGCTGACCTAGCCATGTCAAACATCACCGAACGAATCGCCAAACTTCTCGCGCTCGCAGACGGCGCAGGTACCCCGCACGAAGCTGCAACTGCATTGTCCGCAGCGCAGACGCTCATGACGCGACACTCGATCTCGCAGGAGCAGATCGCGGCCGCAGAAGCACAGCGAAACGGCGCGCGTGTCGACGAGCCGATCGTGTCGCGCATTGTCTACGTGTACAACAAGGGTCACGCCGTGCTGTGGATCGAGTGGCTCGCGTGCACCATCGCCACGTGCAACCAGGGCGCGGTGCGCAACGCGTGGGCCGAGGACAACTCGCAACGCAAGGCGCTCCGCATGTTCGGCACGGCCCGCGACCTGGACATGATGGCGACGCTCATGCAAGGAATCGTCGGCCAAGTCGAAGCGCTGCGTGACCGATGGTCGAAGGCGACCGGTAACACCGGCCGGACCGAGCGTGACCAGTATTGCCGCGGTGCTGCGACCACCGTGATCGCGAGGCTCAAGGCTGCGGTCAAAGAAGCACGGGCAGCCGCGCTGTCGGAAGCCGAGCGCCCTGTTGCGACGTTCGCTCTGCCTGCTGCGGGTGGCGACGCACAAGCGCAGGAGCCCGCTCCCAACACGTCCACGGCGCTCGTGGTTGTCGCTGCGATTGCGCAGTTGGACAAGCGCGCACGCGACGCAGTGGCTGCGATGAATGTGTCGCTTGGTCGGCCGGCGACTCGCAAGGCGTACGCATCCAGTCGTGACACGGTCAAGGATTCCGGCGCACGCGAGGCCGGTCGCCGCGACGGACACCGCGTCAACATCACCCGCTCTGCTGCACTCAAGGCGTGACGGCTGCGCTTGACGCGACGCCAGGCGTGTGATAGAAACGACAAGCTCATGACATCGATTCACCAACTCTTGAAGACCGCGCAAGAAGCCGTCACGAACGACGCCGCGCGCGTCGAGATTCACATGGACGGCGGCGCGAAGTTCGTCGTTCAACCACGCGCCAAGATCTCCGGGCTCAGCGACCGCGAGTTTCAGGTGTTCGAGCTGATCGGCGCGGGTCACTCCACCAAAGAGATCGCTCGTCGACTTGGCCTCACAACGAATACCGCAGGCGCGCACCAGTTCAACCTGCGCAAAGCGATGGGGGCTGCCACGGTCGCGGACCTGCGCCGCATCGCTGTTGAGTATCGCAACAACCGAAAGTGACATGCTCAAGATCACCGCACAAAGCTACCCGGGTCGCAACTACGGCCTCGTCGTTACCATCGACAGCGCCACAACCGAGCTCGTCTTTGATAGTTGCACGCAAGCCAACGATGTCGAAAAGCTGCTGCGTGCGGCCTGCCGCGCAGGCAAGGGCGCACCAGAGGGTGCGACGTTGTGGGAAGACGTGCCGCGCGGCAGCGTGTGGCAAGACACCGACGGCAATGTCGGCGTGCGCTGGTTGCACCCTGACGCAGAAGGCAACGATTGCAGTTATGGTCGTACACCGGTCGTCAGCCATTCCGCTCGCCAGACTTACGCGACTCCCGCGGTGATACTTGCACAGGGCTTGACGCAGAAACAGTGTGATTGGGTAGCCGAGGTCTGCGAGGATGACAACGAAATGCGTAAACGCGCGCGGTTTCTTGTGGAATGATAGATTGTGAGTTGCGCCACGGATGGCAGATAGCGCCCGCGTAGCCTAGAGGACAGGCCCCGGTTTTGTATTCCGGTTACACAGGTTCGATCCCTGTCGCGGGCTTTGAGATTCCGGAATCACTTGTCGCTTGACTGTCCTCGTGTGAACCAGTAGAGTCGCCCACATGCCGATCCGATTCATGACTAACCCGCTGTGCTGCCTCATCTCAGGTGGCGAGGACAGTACGCTAGCGATCGCCGTCATGGCCAAGCCGTGCGCGCTCGTGCAATGCGACAACAGCGGGCGACGGTGGACCCGCGACCAGCTGATGAAACATCTCGCTGCAGGCAAGCCGTGCCCGCCTGAGCGCGAGTCGTTGGCCCGGACATGCGGGCGCCTGGGCTGGTTGACGAGACCACAGCGGGGCGCGTGGGCGTTGACGCAGGCCGGTCGCGATTACATGGGGATCGAGTAGCCATGCAGGTGCAACAAGCCAGCGCTCGCCACGGGAGTCAAGATGATTTCGCGAGATCGTATCTCAAGTCGATCTCGCGATTCGTGGTGCTGTCGCGCGAGGAAGAGCACACGTTGGCTGTGACCGCTCGTGGTGGCAACCAAGGTGCGCGGGCTCGTCTCATCAATGCAAACCTGCGGCTCGTGGTCGTCATTGCCCGCAGGTTCGGCCGAGGTAAACCCGTGATGGACCTCGTGCAAGAGGGTAACCGCGGCTTGCTCGAAGCCGTGGATCGATTCGACCCGCACTGTGGGATCAAACTTTCATCGTACGCATACGACTTCATCCGATTTCGCATGATGAACTATCTGCTGCGCACACGTAACCTCGTGCGCGTCGGTACGACACAGAACCAGCGCAAGATCTTTTTCAACCTCAACCGCGTTCGCAGGCTGCTCGAGCAACGGGGACAAGCAGTCACGCCCGAAAACCTCGCAGCCGAAATCGGCGTATCCGCCACGGAAGTCGCAGAGATGCTGATGCGGGTGACCGAGTCATCGCTTGACACGGAGCTCACCGCGAACAGCATCGACGGACCAAGCACAAGCGGTCCACTTGAATCGCCGAAGGACATGCTACCTGCAGACGAGCCGCTGCTTGACGATCAGCACGAGTCGCAGTGCAAGCGCCGTGCGATTCTCGCTTTCGCGGATAGCTTGTTGGGGCGCGAGCATGAGTTGTTTTTCGAGCGGCTCGCGACGGACGAGCCCGCGGACCTGGCCGTGTTTGCTGCGCGGTGGGGTATATCAGTCGAGCGCGTGCGCCAGATCGAAGCCCGGCTCGTCGCCCACTTTCGTGCGCACCTTGCCGACCTGGGTTACACACGACCCGCGCCCGAAGTACGGTGGACACAGCCCCGGTTGCTGCAGCACCTTGCAACGGGTCTACTGTGCCCGCCACGCCTCGAACCCACAGCCCGGCGACTCAAGGCAGCGGGGTTGATCTATCGACCGCACAAGGGCGCCTGGGCCGTCACGGATGCAGGACGACAGCGCGCACAAAACACGATATAAGTGTCGTACGAATAAATCGAGACAGGGCTTGACGCGCCCTAGCGGGCGTGCGATAGTCGCTGAGCCATGCAGAACGCCACGCCAATCACCGCCGGTTGCACGCTCGAAGTCCTCAAAGGGATCTCGCAGATGTGGGTACAGAGCACCACAGGTCGGCCCGCGCATTACGCGCGTGTCAACGTCCGTGAGTGGCTTCGTGTGGTCGCAGTTCAGGACTCGGGCCGCGACGGCTTTCGCGTGACGTTCGAGCGTGCACACGATCGCTTCACACTAACGTGTGCGTCCGCTGCAAAGACCACGTGGCCGGAGTTCAACCTGAACACTGGTGACCCCACCAAAACGATTCGCGTGCGCGTTGCGAAGCGCCCAGAGGTGAAGCCGTGACCGCGCTGCTCGAAACGTGGACCGCTCGCCTTATGCGCGAAGCCGAAGGGCTTGACCTGCGAGATCCTGACGATCGCGGAAATTTTATTGTGCGCGTGAGCGAAGCCACGAAAGGCGCCAAGTGCGCCCTTCTCCAGAAACTCGCCGACGAGATGGGCGCCCGCAGAGCGGTGACTCGCCGCACGCTCGTTTTAGCTATCGCGCACCGTTTCATGATGACGATGACGAATTGTGCTTGACTCCGGCCTACGGCCGTGCGACACTCGCAGAACACCAGACAGGAATCCCGCCATGAAGACCAACACCCGCAACTCCCGCACCGTTCCCACCAACGCCCGCTCGCGCACCGTGCTGCGTACCGCCGCTCGCGAGGCTGGTCGTCCGCTCGCCCCCGCTGCGCCTGATGACAGCGGCTCCAAGAAGCGTGGAACGACGTTCACGCTTGAAGCCGGCGCGCGGTATATCCGCAAGTACGGTAAGGCCGCGACGCTCGCGGTGCTCTCGACTGGCACCGCGCCTCAGTCCGCCCGCGAGTTTCGGGCGCGCGTCAAGGCCGTCAAGCAGAGCGTCGGCAAGGTGCGGCTGACCGGCCACGCGCTGGCCCATGCGAGCAACGGCTTCTGCAAGCCGCGGGGCAACCGCTAATGCAGACCTGGTCACATCGTGACGCGCGCGACGACACCGACCAGTCCGCAGTCGAACAACAGGCACTAGCTTACTCTGCTGTGTTGCACTGGGAATGCGAGATAGTGCGCTTGCGCGAAGAACTCGCACGCGTTGAAGCTCACCACATCACGAGTCTGTTGGCGCTCGCCAAGAGCGTCAGCGCAGGAGTGCGAGCACCATGAACGCCGACATCGAAATGGTGAAAGAGCTTCAAGCTCTGCACCCCAGCCACGTGCCGCCGAGCGCAGGTATCCGCATCCTGAAACTTGCGGGCATCTACCAACCCAAGCCAAAGCCAGGAGCGTGACATGCTGTTCGACGTTGACAACCTCTATGCGGGCGCCCGTGAAGCGCAGACCGAGGGCCGCACCCGCGAAGCCGCCGACCTGTACCTCAAAGCTGCGGTCCTCGTCGAAGCCACCAACCGGCCCATGTGGGCTGACGCGATTCTCGAGCGGGCGGTTGCCGCCGAAAGCAAGGTGCAGCGATGATCGAGATAGTTCAACGATGGTGCGATGTGCCTGACCGATCGCTCGCGCGGTCCGCAGACGGACTGTGGGTCGCGCGGAGTGGTGACTGGTTCGACGTGGTCAAAGGTTACGGGCGCACCGAACTGCAAGGTGGCTTCTCCGCTCCGCGGTGGTGGCCTAAGTGCGTGACCTGCGTCAACGGCGAAGCCGACCAGCAAGCAGACGAGAACGTCGCAGGGTGGACGCGACCTATCGCCATCGTCGGTCATGACGTACGATTCGACGTTGACACGTTCGCTCAGCTCGAGCGTGAGTGGCACGCTGAACTTGTCCGAAAGGTGTACACACCGTGAAGCGCAAGATCCTCATCTCCCCAGGTTACGGCGCGGGCTGGTCGTCATGGAACACCGATCGCCGAAGTGTCGCAGAGATGATGTTGACGTATCAGCCGATCATCGACTTCATCGAGGCAGGCTGCAAGTTCACAGAAGACGACTGCGATTCAAGGTCGCAGCCACAGCACCCGTTGCTCGAACAGTTGCGCAACGACATGCGTATCAAGCTTGGTGCGAATGACGCGTGTTTCAACGCCGCCAAACGACTCAAGGTCGAAACCGTGTGGAGTGGCGTCGAGATCCGCGAGTATGACGGCAGCGAGTCTGTTCGCAGTCGCGAAGAGGACACCGACATTTGGCTGTGATTAGCCCGTGCTGTCGCCGGTGTCGCTGTCGCCGGTGGTGTTTTCAGGCGTGAACTCGCCGCCGAGTGCGAGCATCTTTTCGCGAATGCAATCTGCGCTCGCCTTGGTTGTCAGAAATCGAGCCTCGAGAACGAGAAATGCACTCGGTTCACCATCCAGCCAATTGTCATAGGTGACCGGGATGGTTGTCTCTTTCGAGACGCATTTAGAGAGTACAGCGCTATACTCTGCAGGCGTGAGAGTTGCGCTGAGTTCAACTCCGATTTGTCCATTTCGCGGAACTACGCATTCCTTGTCGTCACACGCGGACGTAGTAAATAAAGTAAGAGCTGTGAGGATCGATGTAATGTGGCGTTTCATTGTATTCTCGTTAGTCGAGTTGGTACTTGACCATAGCGGTGCATACACCAGGAGCAAGGTTAGTAGTAGCGATCTCGAATTCAATGCCTGCGCCGGCTGCGTAAACTGCACCTACCGGTGATGCGCTGACAGTTTCTCCGGGATTATTAGCAGACGTAATAGTCGCTCCTGGAAAATAAGAAATTCCGGACTGACTTGCGTAAATTGTGAGGTCACTGCTGGTTTGAGAATAGAAGGCAATCGAGTACGATAAAATTGTACCTGCGCCCGGAGCGGGTACGACAATATAACCATTGTTGTTGCTAACAGTTGTACCGTCAAAAGTGACGGTAAAATAAACAATCTTCGATGCAGCCGTAACGAATGCTGTTGTCGCAAGTTGTGTGGTGTTAGTGCTGGGCGCTGCGGTTGGAGCAGTTGGCACGCCGGTTAGTGCAGGAGACGCGAGCGGTGCCTTTAGTGCGTCGGCTGCGATGCGTGCTGCTGCCTCCGCTGCCGTTGCTGCGTCCGCGTAACCTGCTGTTGCAAGCTGTGTGCCGCCCGTGAGCGGAGCCGCAGTAGGAGCGGCAGGTGTACCGGTGAAAGTCGGCGACGCTAGTGGTGCTTTGAGATTGTCGGCAGTCGTGACGAACGCAGTCGTCGCTAGCTGTGTGGTCGAAGTGCCTGGCGTTGCAGTCGGTGCTGCAGGTGTGCCTGTAAACGTCGGCGACGCCAATGCCGCTTTTGCAGCGAGAGCAGCAACCAAGTCGGACTGGTTGCTCAGCGTGCCGGTGATGCCGCCCCACGCAGCCGCAGGTGCCGCGGCGAGAGCCGCTGCGACAAATGCTGTAGTGGCGAGGGACGTATCATTGTCGCCGAGCGTAGGTGTGGGTCCTCGCGGGTTACCGGTGAGCACGGGAGATGCGAGCGGTGCAAGCAGCAGATCTGCAGCGGCACGGGTCGACGCTTCTGCAACCAGGTTGCTCGCAAGCGTGTCGAGCGCGTCACTCGCGGTGGTGCCAGACACGCCCGACGCGTTTGTGATGTCGTCCGTGCTACCCCCGACTGCACCCGAAAGCGCGTCGAGCGCTTCGGTAACACTCGCGCCGGCCACACCAGATTTGTTGACGACATCGTCGGAGTCAACCGCGGTCTTTGAGTCTCGCCATGCTGTCGTCACCCGCGAAGCTTACCGCGTTACACGTCAAGCACAATATCAACCTTGACCGAGTGAATCACGCCAGGCAGTTGCATCGTCACGATAAACGCGGGCGGACATGAAGGCGCGGGCGCGAGATCCCACAGCACTTTGGCTGCACGCTTGCGAGTGCGGCGATCGCCTAGACGCGAGGTATCCCAAATCACCGCATGGCCACACTTGCCACCGCACACGCCAACGTGACGACACAAATTGCCTGCATTGCTGATATGGTATCTGCGCTTGTGCGGAGCCCGCTGCAAATAATCCAGCCACGATCGGGTCTCGTCGTCCATACCTTGCAAGATTTCCTCGATCGTCATAACCACGCTTTGCTACTCCACGCGTAAACGCGAATGTCCGTGGTGAAAATTGGTAGTGGTCGGGCTTTGCGCACGGCTCGAGCTATGACAGCCTTGCGCCGTTCACGTTCATGTGTGTCAAGTTTCGATGTAACCGCTTCAAGATTATGTGCACGTGCCCACGCCCGAATCGCTTTCGCTGCAGACGCGTCCGAAACGCGGACGACTGCAATGGGGTTGCTCGTATTCCGTGCCCACGCGAGATCGTTACGGTTGACGATATCAGCACTGACAGCTGCTGCCACGTCTTCAAGTGGCATCGTTGGATCCCAGTCCGTCATACTGCCCACCACAGTTTTGTCGCGGCCCGCGTCGCCGCCGTATACCGCCACGCACGCAACTCGTCCGGCGACCCGAAGCCGTCCTCGAGCACAGCAACCTCATCCCACTCTGAGCCTTGTGCTTTGTGTGTCGTGAGTGCCCAGCCCCACGCAAACCGAGCCGACATGCGCGACCGGTCCCACTCGTCAACCTGCAACAGCGTGCCGGCCGTGAGCTGTTGAAGCCACGCGCGGGCGATGCGCTCTAGCCCGTCGTCGCAGAGCGCCACAAAGCCGTGCACAGCGCTTGCCGCGGTGCTGTCGCCTGCGTCGTCTGCACGGCGAACCACGTCGCCTACAGTGCCGTTACACCACGGGTCCGGGGCGTCACACCACTCGCGTGTGTCGTCGTCCCAGCGAGGCGCCTGCGCAGCGCGCGAGTGATTCGTCAGGCACACCACGCGGTCGCCTGCGACGGGCCACGCGTCTACGACGCGCCCGTGCACCTGCTTGCGGATCCCTGCGTTGGTGCGGACGCGCGTGTCGTTGCGCGACACGAGCACGACGCCGGGCAGATGCGGCGGGCGGCGTGCAACCACGTCCGGAGCGCCGACCTTGATCGCCGCAGCGAGCGACGCACCCGCACGGATCGCGTGAGCGAAGCGCACCACGCCGGAGTCCATCGCCTGGCGATGCACTTGCAGCAAGTCCACGCCTTCGGCGGCGTGCAAAACCGGTGTCCCTGACACAGGCTGCAACTGCCCCGGATCGCCGACAAGCAAGACCTTCGGCACGCGCGACAGCAAGTCAATCAGATGGTCGTTGGTGGCCATGCTGGCTTCGTCGCAAATCACCACGTCTGGGTCGCCTGCGATACCGCGCCGGAGAATGAACTCCGGCCCGTCTGCACCGTCGCCGACGAGCTGATACGCGGCTGCGTGGATCGTGGTCGCAGCGATACCCTTGGTCCGGAGCACATGTGCAGCCTTGCCGGTCGGTGCGACCACAGCGACGCGCGTGCCCACGGTCGCTAGTCGGCGAGCAATCTCCGCTGCAACCGTTGTCTTGCCTGTGCCCGCCAACCCGCGGAGCGCCCACACTCGAGCCTCGCGTGGACCGCGTGCACCTGCACACCCACGAGCGCCAGACGTGTATCGCGCCCACGCGACTAAAGAGTCCGCAGAGCGGCCTTGCTCATCTGAAAGTTCGACGTGTTTCACTGCCAACCAACGATCTTGGTCTCGGTAATTGGCTTCGGTTTATGCGCAAGCCAACCCTCGCCTTTACACAGCGGACAAGTCGTGTCTGGGATCTCTGTGACCATAGCGAGCACCTTGCCCGTCGTACAGATACCGCATCCGCGACAGCCGCCATAGGCGCAGTCGTAATGTCCGCGTTCATCTCGGGGCGCGTCGACTTGACGTTGGACTGTTTTTGCGTTGGCAGGATCTTTGATACGTCCTGTTTGTTTGCACTGCGGACAAGCGTGGAAGAGACCTCGCTCTGCACGTTGCGAAGCTGCGACGCATTCTCTATGCAAGAAAAGGCCGGACGCAGTCACGTACGCGTGCCCGACAACTGAGAAATTGCAGTGTTGACATTTCATCGGTAGGCCAGCCATCTATAGAGCTCGAGAGGTTTACGATATGTCACGAGACTGCGTTGGTGCATCTCGAATGCGACCTGTACTTCGTCGCATTCGTGCGCCCACCGTCGATAGTCGTTGTCGTCCGCAGAGCACGGTGTTTCGCGGTCGCGGCTTTCGAGCGCAGCTTGGTAGTAGGACATCATGTGAGAGTGTCACTCGTCGGTGTCTCGGTCGTCATTGGTGTAATCGTATTGGTAGTCGTAATCGCACGCGTACCGTGGCCCTGCGGGGTCGTCGTCGCCAATCGGATTGTCAAATCCGTACTTGACCGCAACGGCCTTGAAGAGCGGGAGCCCGTATTGAGCATACTCGTCCATGTGTTGCAGCGAATCCTCGAGGACCCATAGCCACATTTTCACCACGTCGTGCATGAGGCTTGACGAGATGCCACGTTGATCGAGCGCCTTCTCAAAACCGAAAGCCACGTCATCGCGCATTTGCTCGATGATCGCAGCCTCAGTCCACGGCTTCGGCGTGAACTTCGACACGTCGAAATCATCGCGCGCCGTGACACCAAGCAATGGCCACTGTGCGGGGTCGAAAAACTCAGCAAGCCGGGACACGTCGCGTCCGTCAAGACACGCCTCGCGCCCTTGCTGCGCCACCATCAAAACAGATTCACGTGTAAGCACACCGCTATTATGTGGCGTGCCTGTCCGTCGTCAATACGGCACGCACTCAATAGTCCACGCACTTCGCTGTGGCACGTCGTGATACGTCAAGACAACGCCCGTATTGGTCGGCACAGCCGTCGCGTACGCAGAGAAATCGGGCTGTGCGTTGATAGCATCAGCGAACTGCTGAGCCGTCACGCGCGACGTGTCAGGCACGGGGTGACCATACAAGAGCCCGGGCTCCGCAGGTCGCACGTTTGCCCAGTGCTTTTCGGCGTCTTGCAGTCGCAGGTCTGCGTGCCAAATAGCGTCCGCCACAGCTCGCAACGCGGTGGCAGCTTGGACGCGACGCCAGCGACGATCACCGAGCGGGCGCATCATGGGATCGCCGCGGCGCGTGACAAGGTTGCCACGCTTCGACACGCGCCATGGCCAGCCCGCGGGCGTCGCTTTTTCAACGCGTGCACGCGCCTCGTCTAGCTCAGCTCGAGCGGCTTCAACACGCGCTGCGGTCTCCGCAGTGCGGAGCCACGCAACTTCATCAAACACAAGAGCACCGTCCGAGCGCGTGGCCAATCCACCCGCGACAACACCGCTCGAAGAGCGGCGTCGGTTGTGGCGTCAAGCTATCGGGCAACGTGTCGCTCGAGCAGTTCACGCCGTGATGACGCGTGCGCACATCGTCAATCGTTGCAGGGTTGTCCCATACAACCAGTCCGCGAGATCGCGTAGCAACACGCCCGTCTTCACGGATAACAACTTGAACTATACTGCCGTCTAACGCTATGACGTTACAACACCGTACAAGCATCGTGTCATTCTGCGATGCCATGAAACGCCTCGCGTGGCAACGGGTCACACTGCAGGCGAGCCCACTCGAAACCTTCGCTGTCTGAACACGTGCCATCTGCGGCGCACTGCCACGCGTATAGGCCGATGCAATCGCCACCGACCACGCTGCGCTCGCGCGTCAGATCGAGATAGCACTGCTCGCCGTCGCCGACCATCGCCCAGAAGACCTCGGGCACCCCATTGGGGTCCAACGTCGGTCCGTTGCACACATTGCCCGTACAACCATTCAGACACGGTGAGCACTGCGGTCCGACAATCGGCTTACAACACCACGGCCCATATCCACCCGAAAGCGAACACTTGCACCACTTGTATGGGCCTTCCCACTTCGCCGACGCGGGGCTGGCGAACGCGAGAGACGCTGCGACGAGACTTGCAAGAAACCGTTTCATGCTCGCATCCTATCACGACGCAGATGTTGTGTCAACCGCTCTGCGAGGTTCGCTCACGACCGAGTGAATGGTGAACTTCTGCGCAAACACGGTTTGCTTGCGACCGTTGATTTCCATCACGATCCGCAACCGATGATCTTGCGACGCCTCGCACACAAGCACCTGTGGGTCGAGCATACGGGCAGCAATTCGCAACTCGATCTGGGAATAGTCAATCATTGCGACCACCTGGCAGCTGCGCTGTTCATCGGGATAGCTTTGGCCAGCACCATGTTCTCGTGTACGTATTCCACGCCACGATGGCTGCACACCTTGAGCCCGTCTTTGTCGTACACCGTGCCGACGAGCAGTCGGTCGTGGCTCAGGCTTAGCAGGTACGAATGCCCGTCCCACATGCCGCCCTCGTGATATGGCTCGAGGTCCCACTCGCACGGCACACCATCGACATGGTGCAGTCGCAATGTGACGGATTCCTCTTCGAGTTCTGCCTCTGTTGCTGTGCGAACGCGTGTGATCGCGTTCTGGATTTCCTGACGGCGCAGGTGCTTCGCGCGAGCGCGTGCCATGTCGCCAGGTTTCTTTTTGTGCTCTCGGCTCATTTATCCTCGTACATGCAGAATGCGAATGCAGCGGACGCGGGCGCCTTGACGACGCCTAGTGAAAAACAAAGCCACGCAAATCGCAAGACGCGACCACTCCGACCGACATACGGTCGCCACAGCAGGGGCCAGCCGAACTCGAAAAAGAACGTCCATCCGCGGTCGGTTTGTTGTGTCTCAGCCATGCGATTATTCTGCTTTCACGAGTTCGCGCTCCGCGTCGGCCGCACCGCGCAACCACTCAATCATGGGCTGCAGATCGGGCGGATAGCCTGGCTTGCCGTCCATCGCTCGCGCGGCCGCTACCAACGCGAGCGCCGCGTACCACTGCACACGAGGCGGGTCGGCGGCTGCGCTGCTGACTTCAACGCGCGTGGCCAGGTCGCGGAGTGACTCGCGCACCTGCTCGCCGTTGACGTTGAACGCGAACCGCAGGTCGCCGAGATCCTCGAGCTCGCGTTCAACGAACATGCGCATCCACTCGTTGGCTTCACCAGCTGCGCCCGCGTCGCACATCACAGCACCTCGATCGAATCAACCGAGAGCGGCTGCCCCGTCATGAAAAGCGACATGCCACCAGTCTTGCCCGTGACCTGCACCTGTGCACCGTCGCGAATGGTCTCGCGAGTGCCGTCTGCAGCAGCGGGTAGCTTGCGGCCGAGCACATACACCGTGCTGTCTGCGGCGATGAGTTGCCAGTGTCCGCCTTCGAGGTCGGAGTGGTGAAGAGTTCCGCGCACCGTGGTTGTCTGAGCTTGCATGTTCATATCGTGTCTCCGATTCACTTCGTGTCAAGCCTCGAGCGAAATGCTCGCGGCCACTTCGCGCCCGCGCGCGGTCAGTTCTGCGTAAAATGTCGGCCGCTGCATGTGCCGCGCCGCATACGGTAGGCCGGCTCCGACGAGCGTCGGCACACCGACACCCGCGAATGCACGGATGCGTTTGCTGAACACGATCCACGCCATCGTGCCGACCGTGAGTGTGACGACGGCTGCAGCGGTCAAGACCGTGGCGACGTTCGTGCGCTCGCGGATGAGACCGCACGCAACGAGCTCGTCGACGGTGGACTGCGTTGTCGAACCGGGGAGCTTGTATCCGTGTCGCTTCTCGTGGTCCGTCTCTTGGCGACGCAGGTCAAGCAGCACGACTTTCATCGCGCGAGTCAACTCGAATGATTTCGTGGTCATGGCTACAGCCTACTACAAATCTCACGTCCTGTCAATCGCAGCCTGTATCTCTTCTCGCGCGAGTCGTCGTGCGCGTGACCGCGTACGGTGTCGGCTGCGGCGGTTGCCGTGTGTTCTGCGATTGTGTGCAAAGCCTGTCGTGTCAGCGAGTGCGCCGTATGTGTGGCACCCGCTTTTCGAGAGCAGGCCGATACGAATACATGACTTGCGCGCGCCATACGGGTGCACGTCACGCACTCCTCAGTTCGTGTCGGATGCGATTGACGACCACGTCCGAGCGCACGGGAGCAAAGCCCCACACGTCAACGCCAACGTTCAACGTACGTGTTTGCTTGGACCATACCCAGCGCTCGTGTACGTGACCGCACAACGTGATGAGCTTCGGCGGATTCTGATCCAACGGTGGCGGACGGTGCTGCAGCTGCAAGTGCATATCGCCAACCCATAGCTTGTGCGCCTGTCGTGCTGTGGCGAATCCCATCTCGATGTATTTCGACGGGCGATGCCTGTCGTGGTTGCCCATAATCAAGTGCTTCGTGCCCGCGAGCGACGCGAGAATTTGTGCGCCCCACTCAACCGAGCCGAACACGAAATCGCCGAGCACCCACACCTCGTCGCCGGAGGCGACGCACGCGTTCCACCGCTCGCGCAACTCGTGGTGCATCTCGTCCACGTCAGCGAACGGCCGCGAGCAATAGCGAATGATATTCGCATGACCCCAGTGCGGGTCGCTAGTGAACCACGTCGTCACGTGTCCTCGTCGTCGCCGTTATAGCCGGCCGAGCCGTAGTAGTTCTGACATGTCACAGCTGCAGTCTCGAACTCCTGCACCAATTGGCGAAGCTCTCGCAACACTTCTTGCCTGACTGCTTCGCCCGCTTCGCGTGTCGCCTTGAACTCAACACTCATCATGAATGCGTCGGCTGACAACTTCTCGACCGCGGCCTGGACGTGTGCACGGCGATGTATGTCGCTGCAAGAAATCTCCTCCGCTGAGATGTGGCCCGTGTCCGGATGAACTCGAATTTCCATATCAATACTCCTGCCGTTCGCGTTGCCACGCGAGGCGCTGTCGTGTGCGTCGCAATCTGCGACCGAGCCGTTTCTCAAACGCACGGATGCGACGTTCGCGTTTGGAGTTAGTCCATCTGCCGCGAGCACCTGCGACTCGCAGTTTCGAGTCTATCGTGCGGTCTGCAGTTATCGCCATAACCGCTCAAGTGATGCAGCAGTTGCGTTCGCAGCAAGGCGATAGGTTAGTTCAACGACGAGATGACCTGTACCTTGTACATAGTGCTCCGCGACTTGGTCTGCGCATGCCTCTAGCAATACACGACGAGCCCCTGTGCGGTGCGCGTGCGTGCTGTCGTTTTCATTGAGAGCACACGCGTAATTCATCGCATTGATTCGCACGTCTGTCGTGCACCGATCACGCAGATATATTCGTGCGGATTCTGCAGACATCACGCGCCCACCTTAGTTGCACCGAGCGCGTACTTTGTACCACGCCCTGCACCGATCACCTGCGCTTGTCCGCGCTCGACGAGCCGAGCCAACGATGTTCGCGCTTGTGCGGCCGTGCCGCCCGCGATGTCAATCAACGCAGCCGCGGGTTGTGGTGTCGTCGTAAGTGCTTGCAGCACTTGTGTATCGTACTCCGCTTGACCTGCTGCGCTGCGTGTATTGGGCGCGTCGGCCTGCGGTGCACCACGCGTCGCGCACCACGCTTTGACTTCTACGGGCGTCATCATGCCGATCGACACGCACTCGTCTGCGGTAAGTCCTGTTGCGATGACTTCGACACCGTCGCGCATCATGACAAAGTCGTGAGCGTCCCATGCGAAGTCAGGCACGGTCGGACCCGTAGGCCCGGACCACCCTGGGCCTGCCCAGTTGCACGACGCGGAGTAAGACGGGTGCCCGTAGACTGCGGTCCACGCGCCGTCGCGGCCGTGCTCGTCTGGCGCCGGCCACCGCACCGCCACGGACGCGTACGAGTCGCCACCTGCTGCAGACGACGCGTCCCACACCACCGCGCCCACAGGTACCGCGGACCACGCTACGAGTCGCACGGTCACGGTTGCACCGCGTCACACGTGACGTGCATGCCGCCCGTCACAAGGGCCGTGAGCACGAACACCCAACCCACGATCGAGATGCAGCATGAAAGTTGTGCGAAGTTGCGAATCGACCAGCTCCGCCCTTCGGGCCGAGCAGTGATATCGGCAGCTGCGCACTGGCCCGCAATCATCCAGACCGCAAGCAATGCCCACATGATTTCGTCGTTCATGGTGCCTCGCAATCGATGCGTCGCGACAGTCCGCACACGCCACTTTCGCAAACGCGATACTCGATGTGGTTGTCTGTCAAGCTCGGAGCCTCGCCACTGACCACTGCGTGCACGGTGCTAACCAAACCGATCAATGCGCATACTGTTGCGATCACAAACCCAAACGTAACGATGAGTGGACCCCACTTCTCGTTGTCGTGGGCGATACCAGTGCATGCAATTGCAGCGCAAACCATACCTGCAGTAAACAAGCCGCCGAGTAGTAAGGTCCCGATCACGGTGTCACCATTCCAACCCACTGCCCGCCGCTCCACGAGATGAGCGCGGCCATGAAGGCGCCTGCGCAGCCGAACATACTACAGAACACAGCGAGCACCCGTTGCCACATGCGAGCGTTGCTCGGGTCGGTTGCAGTTTTTAGGCACACGAACTGCCCCACCGCCATCACCGTAAAGCCGATTGCTATCAAGTTGATCGTGACCATCTGAATCCTTCTATCACACTCGCAACGTCGCGTCAAGCGTAGACGACTCGCACGCCCACCGCGTGCGGGTGCAGCTCCATGTGCCGACGCATCACGAGATCGTGCGAGTTTTTCCAGAAGTCGAACGTGACTTCGTAGATTTCCACAAGTCGCCGGCCGAACTCGCCGCGCTCATCCGGCTCGTCATACATCACGTCGTATTGCTCACACGTGAGTCGTTCGAGCGCGGTCGTCTTGCGCCACTCGTCGCGCGTCAGCACCTTGCGCCGGACTTCGTCAACACGACCTTCTAGCTTTACGAACTCGTAACCGTGCGCAAATGCGTCATCGCGAGCCTCTGTGGATTTGCGGAATCCTGTGACCTCGTAAGGACCAGACACGAACCAACCCCACAGACGTCTACCGCGAGAATCGAGATTTACGATCGCGGTCTCGCCAGGGCCGCCCGCGCGTCGTGGCGGTCTCAATCAGCCACCGTCGCTGCGATCTGGTCCGCGTACGCTCGCGCCATCTTCGCGTCGCGCTCGTCTGGAATCATGTACGCAATCGTACGACTCTCGATATCGTAGTGGAGATCGCAAAGCCTCTCCATCGCTCGAGCGTACGCAGCCGCCCACACCATTTCACGCTTGTTCATACAAGTCTCTCCGATGACTCTGCTGGGTTTCGATCCCAGTTCTCAACCTTGAAAGGGTCGCGTCTTAGCCACTGGACCACAGAGCCAAACTCGCCTGCACCATTACAGGCGAGCCATGATGAATCACCCTCGAACTGATTTCACATATTCGACGACACGTTTCGCTGCACACTCACCTGCGCTGCCGGGTTCGGCGGTCCAATCACACATGATCGCTTCTGCCTCACGGCCCGTGTCATCGTACAGGCTAGACAACTCCGCAAGAAACTCGCACGCCTTTCCTGCAATATAAAGAGATCGCTCGACGCGAATCTTGAGACGCTCGACTTGTGCTTCAAGTCGCGCGATGTCTTTTTCTGCAACGCAAACCTCGAGAGGTCGATAGCAGCATCCGCAAGTCATGGTGTCACCATAATCATTTCTGCAAGCCTGTCAAGGAACGCGTCGGTCCACCCATGCACAGTATGGCGTTGCGTCTGCAACCACTCTGCGGTGTCTGCTACGCGACCTTGCCACATCGCCATCATGGCGCCCATGGGGTAACGCGAGCCGAGCGCCTGCACTGCCTGTGCGAACGTCTTGCGATCTTCGACCTTGCCGTCCGCGTTCAGCGCTGCATATGCAACGTCGACTGCAGCCGCCCACGTGCGCAGTGCGGCTGTCAGCCCGTCGCCACGTTCTCGCAGGTGCGGACGCGTGGTCGGTGCCACGTCGTCCCACTGCCCCGCGAGGATGATGCGCAGCAGGTTGCGAGGCGAGGAGCCCGCTTCGGACGACAGCCCGTGCGCAGCGCGATAGCCTTCGCTCTTGAACTTGACACGCGGATACGACCCGCCCTTGCCACGTAGTCGCACGACCACACCTTCGGCCTGTGTTGCGGGGCGGGCTTCGACGAACGCGAGCAACGCATCGAGCGCGCTGATCTCATGCGACTCCGCAGCGACGAGGCCGAGCATACCTGCGACAGTTGTCGCGCACACCTCTGCGCCGGTCACGTTGTGACGGACCGCGAGCAGGTGCGGTGAGTTGTCTGCGTATTGTACGACACCGGAGCCCGCGCGCGGCGAGCACAGCTCAAAGCAATACGTCATCGCGGGATTCAGCTTGGCACAAAAGCCGACCCACGTATCCTTGTACGTGGTAAGCACTGCGCACTCAAACAGCGACCGAAACGTCGCGTCGCGAAATCCGTCGACGGGTTCGTCTGCGTCAGGCACGCTGCGGGTTGCCACGCACCACGCACCTTCGTTGGTTGCAATCGGTTGGCCAGGTTCGCTGATACAGTGCCACGCGTGCGGGTCCCAGTAAACGATGCAGAGCGTGCCGTCAAGCTTCTCATACACGACCGCGTCACGCAGCTCTTCGTCAGTGACGACGTGGGCCGCACCTTGGCCGTGATTGAAGAAGCGATCCATCGGACGCGCCAGCACTACGAGGTCACCGCACGGTCCGTCCATTGGCACGGGCGAGCCGTCACGCGTGGCAACCACAAGACCGCGACACTCGCACGCCAGCGGGTCATCGTTGCGCGCCTGAATCTGATCGTAATTCAGCGATGCTTTGTAGGTCCGAGTTTTACTCGGCGACACACGAACGCCGTGCTCTGCGAACAGTTCGGCCGCGCTGTGAGTGCGCAGGTATTCGATTACCAGCGGCGCGTTCATTCGGTCTCCTCGTCGTCGTCATCGATCTCGTTGGTGATTTCGGCTTCGGGCGTCTCTGCGAGTGGTGGCAACTTGGCCCACGCACGAGCAGCGTCGATGACCGATGCGATCGGCACGGACCGACCTGCGCGGTAGTCCTCGAGCGACAAGTACACCTCGTCACCGAGCGACGACATGAGCTCGTCAAGCGAGTTGAATCCGTCGTGCAAGTCGTTGTTGAGATACAGACCCCAGCCGCGTGCGGAGAAATCTGCGAGGCTCTCGTATTGCGAATACTCGCCCTGCATGGGCGGTCCGCCGCCGTGTCCCCATCCGATTTCGTAGCAGTTGACGCCGCCGTCTTCTTCGACGTAAAACGTTACATCACCGTACTTGTCCTCGGCTAAGATTTCATCGTCAGTCGGTTGGCTCAGACTGTCGACAAAAGTAATCGCCTCGGTGATGGCTGCTTCGATCGTGATGGGACGACCGAGCAATCCCGTGAGCGCTGCTTCGATTCTCTCGCGTGTGAACATGTGTTGCTCCGATAGAGGCGGCGAGATTTGAACTCGCGAATGGCGGCATCAAAGGCCGCTGGCTTGGACCACTTGCCGACGCCCCGTGTCAGCAAAGTACCACCGCTCGCGCGTTGTGTCAAGGTCGGTACATATTGAGTACACGCTGGCGCTCCGCTGCAACGTCGGCCGCGTGCCTGCGCAGCGCGTCGGCTTCGTTGACCACCGTGTTCGTGGGCTCCATGTATTCCACGCGCACCGCCACGCAGCGACCTTGGTCGTCACATGCGACGAGGATCGGATACCCGCCGTCGCCGAATCCAGACGAGGACACTGCACCTTCGGGCATCACCGAGCCGCGCGATAGACCATACGACGAGAACGACACAGGCGGCGGCGGATATGAAGTCGCTTCGCACGCACGATCGTAGAACGAGTTTTCCTCGCCATACTCGCCGTGTCCGAGCGAAGTGTCCGCACGCCAAACGCCGCACTGCCCCGAATCGACACCTGCGCCGTTTTCGGCTTCGGTCCACGTCAGCGTGCGCATGTCCGCGACGCTTTCGTGACGGACCTCGAGCGCAGCGATACGCAGCCCCAAGTCGCCGCAGTCTGCGCGCTCCGTGAAAGCGTGCCACTGACCCGACGCAGCGTTCGGCACGCTGTGTGTGCACCACGTGCCGTCCTCGTAACACGGATCGCTGACGACTAATCCGCCCGTGTCGTTCTCGAGCGAGAATGTGCCGAGCGCGTGTTGCTCGTTGTGCTGGCGTGCGTGCACGTAGGTGGGGTCGAAAAGCTCAAGCTCGTCGGAATCGTTATCGTCGTCCATGGTCTTCAATAAAAAGGGCCCGGACACCACCATTGGCATCCGGGCCCCAGTCGCCCACCACGAGCGTTTGAACTCATCTGACTTCTAGGCTAGTCTAACCGATTCACGGCGTCGTGTCAAGCGCTTGGTCAAGCGGCTCAACTCCCAAGAGCAGTGCCTTGAGCTCTGCCGTGTCGGACGGCTTGCACACGCCGCGGGTAAGATTCTCCGAGCCGATCGCGTGGGCCAGATGCACCGCAGCGCGTGTGCGGAGTTCGGCCGCTTTCGCTGCGTTGCCACGAACTGCAAGGCGAGTCGCACGGACACGCAGTCGCAGTGCACGCCAGCGGTGCCACCGCGGCCGCCCGCGACCCACGGTCGACATGATGTGATCAGCGGTCGTCACGAGGGACGCGGCTGTGTTTTCGAGATTTACCAACTTGTCAAGAATGCTCATAGTCTGTCCTGTGTCACGTGGTCGTTTCAACGAAGCTGATCGACTCCGAGTAATACCCGTTCGATTCGCCTCGCCAGGTAAGGGTAACATACCCTCGCACTGTAGCGAAGCGGTAAAATGTCCATGTGCGTGACTCGGGCATGTCCTGGTCGCGCGATCCGTCCGACGTTGTTTCCTCAGCCAACACAAGCGGCTCGCCGATTAGGTCTGAAAAATCGCCGCACACGTCGTCAAGATACGCGCTTGCACAACAGTCCGGCTCGTAACACATGAGCCACGATGTGCCGTCCAAACAATGCCATGCGACCGCATCGAACCCGCAATGTTCGATGCGATCGATCTTTGTGAGCGTGCGCCCTAGTAAACTGCTAACGTCTGCCACGTCCTTATCGTGAGTCGCGACGGTGTTCGCACAAGGGCAGGGTCGTCACTTACCCTTCATCTTGGAACGGATCTCCTGGTCCTTCGTGGACCGGTCCGACTTCGGCGCGGCCGCCGCGCGCATGGCCTGCGTGGACACGAGCGCAGCGACCGCTTCGTCGCCGCCCTTCTTGGCGGCGTCGCGCTTGGCCAGCTCACGCAGCCCGCCGGCCGGCTTGTTCGCGCGGGGCTTGTCACGCTGCGCTGCGCGCTGAATCTCGCGGGCGTCGTACGCGGCCTGATGCGCGGCGATCACGTCGCGGGCCTGGCAGATCGCCTCGCACATCTGTGCGAGCGCCTCGTCCGAATCCAGGTTGAAGTACCGCGGGCCGATGTCCGCGGCGTCGCTGGTGACGCGACCCACGGTCACGCTGCAGGCGCGGCCGCCCTTGTGGGTGACAGTGACGCGGGCGCCGCTCGTGGTGTCGATGGTGGCAAGAGTGGTCCAGGTGGTGTTCGTCATGGTTCACGCAGTCTCGCACACCGTCCGCGGGGAGTCAAGCACCAAAGCACGTGCGACCCGTCACGTGGTCGCTGCAGGAACAAGGTGGTCGGGCGGCGGACGCGTCGGTCGGTTGAGTGCCCACCACACCGCCTCCTTGGCTCGCTGTCGGGTCGCGTACAAGGCGACACCCGCAGGCACCGGCCCGGCCTCCAAGGCCGTGGCAAGGCGCGTGTAGTCTGTGACGCAGTGTCCGCCCTTGGTCCTGCGTGCAAACGACAACCACAACGCGGATTTGTCAGGGTCGGTCGCCATCAGCTGCAGCCTCAACAATCGGGCGAGCGCGTGTACGCACCGGCTCGAGTTGCACATTGCATGTCGGCGGCTCGCCGCGATATCTGCAGCGGTCGTCACAGACCTCGTGATCAAGATAGCGCCACGAACCCGAAATCGTTTTGCCTGTAGCGTAGGTTTGCCAGTGACGCTCGGACCACTGTACAGCGCATTCAGCCGGACACGTTTCAGGTTCGGGCTGTGGCGCAGGTGGCGTGCCGCCACACGTGGTGCACGCAAGGGTGATAGCGAGTAGCAGTTTAGTGACCATAGTTGAATCCGATCATGTACTTTTCTTTTGCGCCTGTAGCGGTGTCTGTGAACTCGAAGATTTCGTCAGTGCTGCCGCAGCACCCGCTTTCGCGAGTGACATAATACTCCAGCACTTCCGACGTGTCTACACGCGCCACACGAAAATGCGACAGACACGAATCATTGACGTTGCGGATCATGCGTGACAAGCGATTCGCAAGGAAGCGCCCGCGCGCGTAACCGTACAGTTCTGCAAAATGTTCGACCGCGTCGTCGTACTTGTGTGAAGCAGTGTATGGTTTCGCGTGTGCCATGATACGCGCCTTCGCCTCTGCTGCCGCTCGGTCTACAGCTATCTTGGCGCGACGATCTTCGAGCGACCGCGGTGTGATGCGCTCGCGTTCGTGGTGCTGCTTTGCGAAAATCTCAGTCACACGGATTGCTCCAAGCGCGCAGCATAGCCGTGGTCCCACTCTTCGACGAGATATTGCAGCGCGTCCCACTCCAACGTGCTGCGCTCGCCGGCCGGCGGGTGCCACACGAAAGGGCTGTGCTCGGTCCACCCATTATCTTCAAGCACCGCCATTGCGTCGACGTCATCGTTGAACGCGTCGCGTAGTCTCTGACAAGTCTGTGGCATACACACGCACTATAAGGTGGCCCGCACAAAAAGCAACGGGGCACACTGCAGGTATGAGCCGCATTCTTGCTTTAGCACTCACTCTCGCGTCTTGCTTTGATCCGCAGGGCGGTCGCCCCGCAGGCGACGTGTCGTCGTCGTCTAGCACAAGCGCAGTCGCGTCGACCACCACCACGGTGGTCGTGCCGGACCCGTCAACGACATCAGGACAGGTGCCGACGAGCGCAGCAGATACAACGACAACCACGAGCGGGTCGACTTCTGGTGACACCACGTTTCAGCCCTTGGACATGCCCAGTGAAACGTGTCCGATTTGGCAGGGATTCGCGTGGGGTCCGTGCGGTGATGCGGGTGCATGCGACGCGGGTCACGATTGCTGGTTAGCCTCGTCCGGGTGGTTGTGCTTGCCCGAATGTCGCGAAGATGCAGAATGCGCTGACGCGTGCTCGCCGTCCGGAGACACTCGCTGCGATGTGGGTGTGTGCCGACCGATGTGCACAATCTCGCAAGATTGCGCGCAGGGGTATACGTGCGACGGTGGGACCTGCGTGCTGCCCAGCGATTGCGGGCCAGGTCCAGGCAAGGACGCGTGGCACCCATGCGATGCAATGGGGTTGTGCGCGCAAGGCACGTGCGTCACTGAAATTGACGCGGGCTCGGTGTGTGCGCCTTCGTGTGAAACGTGCTCCATGGACGAAGATGCGCTCGTCTGTGGTGTGGTGCTCGGCGTGAGTACGTGCGGACCTGTAGACTTGTGTCGTATTGAATGTACGTCCGACACAAATTGCATACCTGGAATGCAGTGCGCTGTGTCCGCGGGTACTTGTGTTTGGCCGTGATCAACGTCCGGCGAGCACGCGTTGTGCAGCTGCGCGCTCCGTGAGTAACTGCGTCAACACTCCAAGCGGATCGCGGTGTCGCAGGTCCGTCGCGTCGATTGCCGCCTGCATGGCTGCGAGTGTAGCAATCGGCATGTCACGCTCAATCACGAGCTTGCGATACGCGTCGTCTAGCGTCTTTTCGTGACGGCGTGCGTTGCGTGCTTGCTCGCAGAGCAAGTTGGCGAGTTGCACGATCGACTGACCGCGACACCATTCTGCTTTGTGTTGAGCAGCTTCGAGAGCAACGCGCACCGCAGCACGCTCTTCGTCAGGATCGGCACGCACAGACGACCCCGCGTCGCGCAAGCCGAGACACAGTGTGTCGCACTGACTTGCGGTGAGATTCAGCGTCGTTGTCGTGGTGCAGTCGCCGTCGCGATGGATTCGCAGCGTCGCGGTGTAACCGTAACGGCTGCCTTCGACCGCGACGACTTGAGCCTTGGTGCCGTCGCTCATCCTGATTTCCTGCATCGCGCTATCCTATCACGCGGTCTGCGTCGCGTCAACCGCGAGCGGCTGCACCTTCTTGGCGCGCGGCTTGCGAGCGGGCTTCGTCTTGCCAACCGGCGCATTGTTTCCCGCTGCGATTTGAGCGTCACGGATGCGAGCCTCGTCGGATCCTTCCGCGGCGGCGTAACCCCAGCCGCCGCAGATACGCTTGACGTGCGACACGGTGGTCTCGAGCGCGCCTTTGTATTCGCCGTGGGCCTTGACCTTGAACGCGATCGTCACGCGGTCGCCGGCCTGTGCGGGAGCCTGCGCGGGGCTCTCCATTTCGCCTTTGATCCACGTCTCGGTCTGCTCGCGGGTTGCCGCACCCGCGTGCTGCGGCCACGGTCGAATACCCTCGAGCTCGTCATCCGCGCGTTGCACCTGAGCCATCGCGTGGGCGCTGCGGACCATCGGAGTCTCTTTGCTCATCCACTTGACGATCGCGCCCGCGTCGTCGCCGGACACCACGCGCATCACAGTGATGTAGCCAGTGCCATACATCGACTCGTAGGAGTGGACTCTGACGATCTCGACTTCGCGCTGCGCCTTCGAGCCGGGCTCCGCTTGCAGCCGACCTGCGGGCGCCTTGCGCACGGGGGCGTCGTTGACGCGCGTCGCCTTGTGATACGCGGCCACGATGTAAGCGGCGACGCCCTTGTGCTTGACCGTGAAGAAGCCGGCCGTGGCGAACGTCCGCATGTTCTGCTCGAACGTGTTGCCGTCCGCGGGCAGTGCCTTCGCCCACTCGATTGCGGCCGTAGCGACCAGCGAATCCGTCGCGGTGCGCAGGTCGGGAAACGTCTTGCGCTCCTGCTTGTCACGCGCAGTCATCGCGTTGAACGCTTGGTCACCCGTCGACCCGGCGCCGGCCTGCGCGCGGGTCATGTAGCAGCCATGGTTGGCGCGGGTGTATGCGGCCACATGCGCCAGGTACGTGTGAAGCGCCTGCGGGCCCTCACGGCGGGCGGCGGACACGAGCGGGTTACCGTCCTCGTCCTCGGTCGGCACGCCGGCCCACGCCGCCTGCGCTGCGAGGATCGCGTCGATCGCGGCTTCGACGTTGGCGTCACGGATGAACTCCGCCACGCACGAGGACCCGACCTGGATGTGCGAGCCCGCGGCGTCCGCAAGAACGTAGACGACCGACCGGGCGCGCTGCACCTTGCAGTGGTCGCAGCGGTTGGCGGCGTTGTCGCCGCGAAACTCCGCGGGGCACGTGCGGCCTGGAGCCTCGCGGACGATCATCGCGACCGGTTGATCCGGCGCGAGCCGCACGCGGTCAATCGCGGCGACAAGATGCCACCCGCCCTTGAGCACGGGCATCTCGCCGGTCGCCATCCAGTCTTGCACGATCTCCTCGTCCCAGTGTCGCGGGCACTCGCCGCCCTTGCACACGTCCGCGAACGCGCACAGCAGCGTATCACCGTCCCACCCCTTGGCGCGGTGCCAGATCGAGTAGGGCTCGCTGGTCGCAAGCAGCGCGGGCATGACCGCGATGCCACGCTTCAACGCCTTGTTGCTGATAGCGACGAGCTTGTCGTTCAGCCACTGCGCCTGCCACGGGGCGAGCACGTAAGTTGCGCCCGTGACGAACGGGGCAAGCGCGGGCTGGGCGGACGGGGCAAGGTCTGTGGTGGCGGTGCACATGCAGTCACCCTACCCGAGCGTAGCGATGGAGTCAAGAACTATTTTCATGCCCACGCGTGGTGGGTGAATGGCACCGCTTGGATTTGAACCAAGGCGCACAGTGAGGAGAAAGACTAAAAACCCTCGCCGTTCGTCTACCCTACGCAGACTCACGGTTTCCGTATGCGCACCGCGTGGCCGCTATCGACCCGGCGCCGTTATTGCGTGCGCGCATTTCTCGCGCACGGAGTAAGCTCACGCTATGCTAACCTGGGTTATCGTTTTCGCAGGTCTGTCCGTTGTCGCCGGATGTCTCTGCTTTACTGGAATTGCGGGCGTCGCATCTGTTGCAGCCCGGGTCGCCTTCGGCGTCCTGCTCATCGCGCTAGCCGTGGCGGTCACACTCGCCACGTGTCAAGTCGCCTGCTAGTCGGCGTCGTGCTCGTCGCCTTGCAGTTCGACCGTGACGTGCACGCTGCCTAAGCGACTCACGTCGACCGTGACAAGCCAGCGTCCAGGCTCGCGGGTGTCGAGCTTGCCCTGCAGATATTCGCACCACATCACACGCCGATCGTCACGCGTGTAATCCTGGTTCGTGTCGAACACGTAACCCTTGTCGTGATCGATGAGCGTCGTGCACAGGTGATGCGCTTCACCTTTGGTCATGCGTGACGGCTCAAGACACGCCGTGAACACGTCGTCAAATGGCGCACGGTCAAGCATGCCGTATTCGTCTGGATCTGCAGTCGCGGCGTTGCCGTCTTGTGTACCCATAGCGAAAGCCGCGAGTTCGGCTTCGCTGTAGCGAGTCAGGTCGTTGTCGTCAGGCTGCACCTGGCCACATGCAAGAATGTACGCACGCAGATAGATGCGGTAGAACGCGGAGAGCTGTTCAGGAGTTGGATTGAATCGCATGGTCTTATCCTAAGTCGTCAAGCTGAAACCGCAATAGGGGTGCCGGGTCCGTCCGTAGACGAGCCGCGCCACGGTGGCATGATCTCACCTGCGACGACTAGCCAGGTGACGATGCCCGTAGCGAGCACGTGAATATGATCGTGGTCGCGCGTTTCGACAGACCACTGGTTCGGAGCGACCCGCGACGTTGGAATCAATCTGCTGATGTTGAACGCGTCTGGCACGGACACAACATGGAAAACGACTTCACGTGCAAGCGTGGGGCCCGTGACGACCAGCCTGGTCGGCCGCAACCCAGCGACCACACAGAGCCGCAACACTTCGCCGCGCAGGTCTAGGCTCGCCCGCGCCAGGTCAAGCGCCACTCGCATCTCACTCGTCGTCGCGTTGATCATGTCGTCCTCTGCAAGCCTGTCTGTCGCCATCACGTTTCGCGTCGTCGGTCCGCTTGCGTCCGCGTCGCATCGTTCGCACGCGGTCCATGCGAACAGCAGCAAGGGCTGTTCGCAGCGCTGCTAGACGATTGTCTATGTGCTCGTCGCTAGCCACACAGACCCGTGGGATTCGGCAAGCGCGCCACACCAGGCAACTCATCGCCGAAAGCATGAGACCGCGGGATATCGCCACGGAACTTGCCGCGCAGCGTATACGGCTGAGCCGCGTCGATGTCGCGGTCGGTCGGCATGTTGTAACCACCCGCAAGCCAACCGCGCCACCCCGTGAGCGGAGCATCCGCCGGAAACACGAAGGCTGCGGGTCCAGGCGGGTTGCCGACATCTTCCGTCACGCAAGACAGCTCGCGCTTGTATCGCGGCGCAGCATCGCTGGGCATGCGGAAGCCACCGTCGAGATACGCGACGGCCTTTGCGACCGCAGGTACGGCGGCGAGTTGATGGCCGAGCGTGGCCCACGTGAAAGTGACAAGTGTGGTGGTAGCGAAAACGATGCCTGCTGCGATGCTCATGATGACCTCTGTTCGTAGTGTAGCGATTAGGTGGTGTAACGGGTTCCGCCCCCGTGCCTCAATCTTCACAGGATTGCGCTCTTCTCACGAGCTTTACACCAATCAGGCTGATGGGGCTCGAACCCACATATGACCGGATTTTACACCGGTTGCTTGGCCAATTTAGCTACAGCCCTATGCTCGACCCGTTGGGGCTTCTGACGCCCGAGCAAGCGACACCGATATCTCGTCTCGGTATAACGACCCGCCATTACGCGGCGCGCGACGGGCAGGATTTGAACCTGCGACCTTCGGGTCGCCAGACCCGTGCTCAACCGCTGAGCTTCCGCCTCATTTGTACGATGGACCCACCGCGCTACGATCGCGGCACTGAACCGTGCAAGGGTTCTGTTTTCCCGAATAAACTACAGGCCCAAGAAAAGTCCGATCGGTGCATGCCAGGACACCACTCCTGCGGCTGAGCCGCACACCAACCGGACAGATTTGTATGTAGTTACCGCTTCATGGTGCACCTCGGTTGGTGAGAGTTGCCATTGCTGCTGACTTGGTCACTGTACCACGTCGCTTGCGTGGTGTCAAGGCCGGACTATTCGGCGAATTCGTCGTGGCGAGCAACGATCGGCATGCACGAATCCAGTGTGGCGTTCAAGCCTTGGCTGCGCATGTACGCGAGCACCGCCATACGCCACGGGCCAACGTGGTCAGAACTCGTCACGCGGCCCACGATCATGGGCTTGGTCGCGTTGTGACGGTACCACGCGCGCTCGTCCGCGACGATGCGATAGCGGCCCTTGGTACTCGTCCCCGTCACCACGTACGCGGTCGACAGCTTCGGCAACGCGCTCGTCTTGATGCGGTCTGCGCCAGACATCTGGTCCTCCTCACGCGGTGCACTCGGCGGGTCGTTTGCGATGACCGTGTTACCAGCGTGCCAGAGCTTGACCTCGGCATCTGCGCTGATCCTTGGCTGCACCATAGCCCGCATCATCGCCTCGAGCACCATCTCCGAGCCGCGCTTGTGCGACGTGTACTTGTTGCCGCGGACGGTGATGACGCCGTCGTAAACACCCCACGACCACACCATGCCGAATTCGAGTTCGCTGACTTCGGGCAGGAAATGATTGGTGCCACCTTCCGTCCACGCGCGAACATCCTCCGCAGTGAGCGTGGGTTTCTGCAGACTGCGGCCCACATACCACTTGGTCAGCGCTTCGACGTACTTCGATGCGGTGTCGTCAATCGCTTTGACCACAGCTTCGGGCCGCGACATCGCGCGAACAAAATCGACGTTCGAGCTGTCTCGGTCGGCCGGAGTGACCAGCTGTCTGGTTCCAGGCGCGATGAGCCACACCCGAAATTTCTTGTAATCACTCTGCTGCAGTGCCTCTGCCGAATTCTTGATGATGGACGACCCTGCTTCGCGGCGCCACGACGTGGACCCGTCGTCGTGTTTGACCACGAGCCCTTCCCACGACGGACCTTCGACATAGTAAATACCGGGCTTTGCGACTTGAACCACAGCCGAGTCAGGCACATCAAGCCCGACCGCAGCGAACAGCTCAATGGCGTATTGCTTGCGGGGGATGTGCTGGACGAACTCTTGCACCCGCTGCGAAATCGACGAGGTCGACGTGTCGCGAATCGGTCGTGCGTAGTTGGCGACACGCCACGCCCACAGAGTCGACCTCGGCGTGCCACTGGCGGTTGACGCAGAGGATCGCGCGTTCTGCAGTTCTGAGAATGTCTTGTTCTGTGAAATCGTATACATACCCGACCACGAATCGTCGTGGATCAAATATGTGCCGTGGTCGCGTTGGTCACATGCGCGGCGCAAGTTCACAGCCTTTGGCGTGTCGACACCACAGGTTTTGAACGCGTCGCGCACCCACTCCGGTGTGCCCGTACGAATCAAGTCAATGATGCGATCGGGAATGTCAAGCGAAGACGACGAGTAACCGGAGTTACCGACAGGTCCGAGCAAGAACGCAGTCGTGTTCTCAACCGCGCTCAGCCCTTCGAGGCTGAGACGTTTGCCGTTCTTGTCCCACGCAGCACGCGACCGCTTGTCGGTAGACGAGCAAACCGCGAGCACGAAGATCGACTCAGAGTTCTCAAGAACGTACGTACCGATCTCGGAGATCGATTCGTACGGCTTGCCCGGAATCACAGCCTTGTAATCGTTGCAGAGCGCCTTGACCAATCCCGTGATCGGCTCGTTGGAACGAGTGGTCTTTGGCGCCTTGAGAACGTCACCAACACGGATGATGCACCGTCGCGGCGTCGCGGCGTCAACGAGGCGCACGGGTTCGCCGATGCGATACAGCTCGACCGTTGCCAGGTTGTCGATTGCGGATCCAGTCAGCGGCGGGCCGTTACCTTCCCACGCTTCGGTCGTGCCGTCCGCGTGGCGCATCAGCACGATGAAGTGCGCGTCACGCCCGTTCTTGTCTTTGCCATCGACCAGGTACGTGCCTGGCTTGGCATCGGCCAACTTGACCGGCGAGGGAACGCGAACCCCGTACTCTTGAAAAATGACGCTCGTTGCCGCCTGCATGATTTTCACTCTACCCGATCTGCGATGTGGTGTCAAGCGCGGGGGTGGTCCACCGCGCCGTGTATTGTTGGTGTTTCGGTTTCGGCCCGAACCCGGGCCACTGCAGCTCTTCGACTTCGCACTCGCGCTCTGCGCTCAGCCACGCAGGTACACGTCGCGTCCACACGAGCGAAGCGCCTGCCCACGCGCGCGGCGCACCCTGCACTTTGGTCGTCTTGTACCACAGCCGGTAGGCGGACACAGGGTCGCCAGCGACCTGCATATCCTCCGCACCGTCAAGCCGCTGCGGAAAATCGCAGAACTCCATCGACCCTGGAATACGTCGGCCAAGCACGGGGCACGCTTGTCGAAAGCGGCCAAGGTCCAAGGCGCACTCGTTGACTTCTTCGAGCGCATTCGTCAACCATCGTAGGTCGTCAACCGCACCCGTGGTGGGTCGCAGTCCGCGATACGCAACCTCGTGCGCAGCAGCCCTAGCGTAATCAACGACCCACGCAGCGTAAGCGTCGGATCGTGCAACCGCTCGCGTGATTGGGTGACGCGGGTGCGCGACACCTTTCAACGAGGGTTTTGCCAAAGACAGTTCGCGGGCTAGTGTGTGCTCACGCAGCACGGTGGCCGTCTCAAGCGCCATGCACGCAGTCGTGTATGCCGTCACCACATGGCGGTCTGCAAGACACGCAACTGCATCTGCAGGCGTAGCTGCAAGTAGATAGATATTCATCGTGTGCACTCCGGCGGCTTGACGCACGACCACAGCCCACGGGCAGCCGCTTGCGCTTCCCATTCGTATTCTTGCAGCGTCGCCATCACATCGCCACCGGCCGGCGGTACCGCGTACGCGCACGCCAATCCACGAAGCACCTGCAACTCTGCCACGTCGCCGTCGTCCGATGCAATGTGCGCGAGCGTCCGGCCGTATCGATCAACACAGGCTGCCTCGTCGTATCGCAGCATGACGGGTTGGCCTTCGACGAGACTGCGAAGATATTCCGTCGCCTCGTCTGCGTAACACTCGCCGGTCTCAGGCGCATCGATACCGATCACGCGAACATGACGGCCGTCCGTCAACTCCACCGTGTCACCGTCAAGCACGCGCGAGACGACCACGACGTCCGGGCCGCACGCATTTGGTAGCTCGGTTGCAGTGTCATCGCCACACCCAAGCGCGGCTACAATAATCCACACGTATCGTGTCATCGCAAAATCTCCAACAGTTGAGATAGGGTCGCAGCCCACACTGCTGCACCGACAACCCACCAAATCGCGCTTGCGATCAAGCGAGCGACGACTGCAGCCAACGACCCGCGAGCATCCTCGTATCGCGTCACGCGGGCGAACGGCACTAGTGCGATGACGGCTGCGAAACCGTGTAGCATCGTTGCGTGCATACCCGTCGCACGGAGCACGACGGCTGCGGCAACCGCGTACACAAACGCAAGCACGAGGCACGCAGCACCCGTGGCAGCCCACCGAAACCACGTTGGACGAAACACGTCCGTGACTTGAACGAATCTCATGATCCACCCTGCGCCTTCGGACGCCACACGCGCATCACACGTTGCGGCGAAAACACACCGTCGTCAATGTACTCTAGGTCGTGCGTGCGGCCTGTCAACTTCTGCTCGAAACAACAGCCCATGGCAGCAACACCTATCTCGTCAGCACTCCAAGCGATCGCAGCGAGTGACGCATCAAGCGACGCGTGCGAGTGACACGCAAGCATGACAACGCGTCGGCTTGGGGGAATGACGATACCCGCAGGCACATCTTCAACCTTCGCGGCCACGGTCCCGAGCCGCGCGACGGGTCGTCCTGCGATGTGCGGACCGTCCGGCCATTTCGCGTGCCACCGTTTCAACTCAGGGTCGACGGCTATCGCGGTCCACTGCGTAGTAAACGCAATGAGTGCAGCCGTTCTCGGCGATGCGCCGTCGCCTGGACACACCGCGACGACGCTGGGATCACGCGGATCGCAATCGAGATATTGAATCGCAGCCGCCCGCATAGCAGCAGATTCGCTGAGTTCTTTGCAGACGCTCTTCGGAAACACCCGCAGTGCAAGCAAATCCGCAGCACAGTCACGACGCAACAGCTCGTCGACGTAGTGAGGGTCGGTGCGCAGCAATCCGAGCCTCCATAGCTCCGCAAGCGCGAGCGTAGCAGACGTCGGACGATGTAAACCCTTTTTCATCTGGGCACACTCTCCAGCCACCGAAGGGCTTCGAGCTCAGTCCCTGCTGCGATATCGATGCACGTCTGATACGGCATGCCCACAACAAGCACAGTCAAATCGCTGTGATCGCGACTTGTCCAATCCCAACCTGGAGAGTTGCGAATACCTGCGTCACTGACAATTGACCAGCCCTTGCCGTTACGCAGTCGCACTCTGTAGAGATCGTAGCTTCGTACAAGTGACCCGAATGGCACGTCTGCAGGTTCGCACCTGTACTCCACCCGTCGAAGCTGTTGCTTGTATTGTCCCATATCAACCTTGCGGCAATGTTTCGACCCACGTTTGAACTTGCGCGTTGCTTTTGCCTAAGACCATTATTGCGGTGTCCGTGTCTAGTCCAGTCACCACAAGCCTGCAAACACCACCGTCGTTTGTGTTCCAGTCCCAACCTTCGCCGTCACTCGGCGGGTGTCCGTCAACATCCCAACCCGTACCGTTCGGCAGACGTACCGTATAACATGAGTTCAAGCGAATGATCGATCCGCATGGCGCATCGTCAACGCGAATGCTGCGATTTGCGCGTACCGCTCCAGACGACCACGAGCGCTTATACTTTCCCATGCAGCCAATCTCCACTGTTCGGGCGAATGCCTTTGCGCTCCATTCGGAGCATGGTGCGCAACGTGTGCTGCAGTTGCAGGGTCGGCTCTGCTTGGTCGTGCGGCTGCAAGACTCGCGCTTGCTTGATGAGCACTGACAGGCGTGCACCGTGGCGTTGCGCTCGCGTGGTTGTATGGTCTGCGAGCGTCAACACGTAACGCGATAGCGCATCGCACAACGCAATCTCTGGCGCTTCGCGTTGGAGCCACCGCACTCGCACGATGTTTCGCCGCAACGGCGCGAGATAGCTGTCAGTCCACGGATCGGATATAGCGAAGCCGGACTCGAGCGCACGACGCAGCGTCTCTGCTACGCTTTGACAATCGAGATACAAGTGCACCACTTGGCGCGGCCACTCCTGCTCTGCGCGCCGAAGCACGCACGCCGCGCCACGCAGCTCAGCACGCCACGAATCTGCAGCTCGCGGGAGCACATCACCGCACGTCACGAGCACGCTGTCCGGACCAAGCAGCACGCCGCCCCACGCGCAACCCATGGAGTTACACGACGCGTCTGAGTATGCGATAACCGTCATCGCTCGCTTCTCCATGCGGACCACCGCAGCGCAGCAGGGTCATGCGGAGCGCCGTGCTTGAAGTGCACCGTTCGCACGCCGGTCTCAAGGAAGATGTCAGCGCATAGCAACGTGAGCGCAGACATGTCGCGGGCCAGCTCAGTTTCGATGAGTAGCGCGTGTCCCGTGTCAACCTCGAACGAACGCAGATTAGATGCACCGCGCACGCGACCTGCCTTGCGGATCGTGACGCACCGCGCTAGTGCAGTACCGATGCGTTTGTCAATCAAGTGGTCGACGACTGCGCTTGTCGGCCACGTCGCCACAATGTCTGCAGTCTCGCTTAGATAAGTCCACCGCCCGCCATCGTCAAGAATGCACACGTCTCCATCGATGTTGGTCAGACAGAACGTGCCGTCTTCGAGCGAATCGATGCGGACAGGTTTGCTTTGTGTCGCACCCGCTAGAGCGAGGATTTCATCGTCGGTCATTTGCCACCTGCTGACGTATCAAGTCTCGATGACGTGCGGGTTTTCGCAAGTCAGCACGACGATCGGAGCAAGCGGAATCGGCCTGCGGTCGTTGGCCCACGGGAGCGCACACCGCGTGCGCAGGTCGTCCGCTGCGCTGTACTCGGCGAGCAGCTCTCGCAGGTCCGTGGACGAGATGCGCGAGCCGTCTGCAGCAATCTGGTCAACGACAACCTCGGGATCGCCGCCTGCGGTGTGCGTGATGCGAAGTCGAATCTCTGCGGGCTGTTGCTGCATTCTACGAATCTACCACACCCGCAACGTCACGTCAAGCAGCCCGCTCGTTCGAGCGGCTCACGCGCGTATGCCACTGCGTCCGCGTCGCCGCCCCACACCCACGAGCCCGAATCGTAGACGGTCAGGACCGCGGTCCCACCCTGAGTTTCGCCCTGGTCGTCACGCTCACGCATGCGAATGATGTGCGGTCGGCCTGCCTGCTTGACACGAGCGTCAAGCTCAGCCGCGATGTCGTATTCCTCGCACGTGGCCATGATCTCTGCAGCCCACGCAGGCGCATTGCGCCGTGCAGTCTTGCCGGACGTGCGCGTCACGGTAAACCCTGCTTTGCTGCAGCTTCGAGCATCGCGGCTGTGGCCGTGGGCTTGATGCGACGCGCAAGCACCGTGACAGTCTCCGCACCACGTCGGCGGCGGAGCGCAGTCCAGGGCTCATGCTCATACGCATCGTCGCACGTGGGCTTGCCCGCTGCATCCAAGGTGCCGACCATGGCGCCGCTGTCCGGCGTAGACCGCAGCAGCAGACACGGTACGCGGCCACCTTCCGCCAGCACAAGCGCGCCGATCGGAACGTCCATCCACGCGCACTCGTCGGTACGCGTTGCGGACGGTCGGAGCGCCAACGCGGACACAGCACCTAGCAACGACTTGGCTGCGGAGAGAAGATCGAGACTGACTCGAAACGAGAAACGAAACGGAGATTTCTTTTTGCGTGACATGGGGATCCTATGCGTATTGCACGATCAGCTTTTTGTGAGTGCGAAGTGTTGGCACTGCGCGCAACACGTCCAGTGCTTCGACGAGAATTTGTTGCTCGAGTTCGGGCAGACCAACACCGCTTATCAAGAGTACGTCGCAGTCGACTTCGTCGATCTCTACCATGCGATTTGCATCTGCGTGGCTGTAGGTGCGGTCACAACTCGATGCAACAAGCATAGCGCGACGTGTGACATATCTTGAAGGCAAGGTCTTTAGGCTCAAACCTTCGTGGAGCTTTGCGATGAGACTGTTTACCAGTTCGGTTTCTCCCCACTCTTCTTCAACGTCATCGTCGGCGAAAATCTCAGTGCCATTCGAGAACACGAGTTGGCCAGGTGCGATCAATCGTCGCCATTCGCCGGTGTCGAATTCATATGTCATGAACGCGACGAGTGCTTCTTCTACAAACTCAAAGCCACACCACGATTCGCCAATGTAGTGATACCACATCTCGTCGTCGTAATCAAGGATCACACCCACGTCCGCGAGTCGTGGGCTGAGGCGGCAGCGCCACAATTCGTGTACTGCACCGCAAACATCGTCTGCAATCGAGTCGCGCATCTCAGGCGGCATCTCGCAGATGATATTTTCGATCAACTGAATTTCAAGCCACTCACGACCTGCAGCCACCCACTGCCCAGATGCCCATCGGTCGCGTGCGAGCGAGAAAAGCATCGAGTGCGGGTCACGCGTGTTGATCATCTTTTGTAGTTCGCTCGGCCCACAGTTCTGCAATTCGACGTGACCGTACGATGACTCACTTGACACAGTGCTCTCACAATTACTTGTGATCGCACCGTTCGGTGCTTTGACACCCCACCCGTCAGGCCCGTGGAAAATTGTACATGTTGGCAAGTCTGCGACAGGCACGTAATACCCGATCGCCAGATTCCATCGTGTTGGTTGCCACGCTTCATCCGCGATGGTGGTACACAGTTCTTGGCTCAAACTTGCTGCGACAACGACACCCATAGCGTCCGAGTCAGGTGCGTCGCTGCCATCCGGTTGAAGCCATGGCCCGCACTCTTCGCAGGGTACGAGCTGTGAGCAATCGTCGCCGTCCGCGTCTGGCTTCAACCACCGCAGCCATTCGTCGCCGTCGTCGTCCTTCCAATATGTGCCAGGTGGCACGTCGCCCCACCTGACATGATCGCCTGGCTTGACTGTGGCCTGTGCTTGCGTCGGTTTTGTCTGTTCGCGTAAGATTGACATCGTGTCCATGTATGAGTAGTGGGCCAGTTGCGTGTCGTTTAGGTCAGTAGCGAGTACCATCACGAGCCCGTCACCGAGTTCACCGATCGGTTGCCACATGCCGCCATCGACCATGCGAGACATCTTGGCGCCGTGCATTACCACATGACCCGCAAGCGTGGAGTCAGCAACCACGAGCGCAATGGACTTGTTAGGCTGCCCACGAATCGGATACAGCCGTGTGGCCACGTCATATGCGCGCTTGAAAAACTCAACAAGCAGCAACGCGTCTGCTTGCGCGTGCTTCGCGACGACTGCTGCTTGCCTCGCGGACAACGGCGCGACCTCTTCTGCGTCATGTGTTATTTGCCACGCTGCGAACGTTTTCGGCTCCTTGCCGTCAAGCCATACTGCTTCACTATCGAGACGAACGAAGTACCGCCCTGCTTGCTTGGCAACACAGTACAACGAAACCCGCGGCGGACTTGTTGACATGACTCAACTCACCTGTTGGCGCGCTTGCCATTCTTGCCGGAGACCACACCCTCAATGGTGTCCGCGATGCCAGACTTGATGCGACGTTCGACCGAGTCGCGGGCGACATCCACACCGTACTTGGCTGCGAGCGCAGCGTATCGCTTGCTCGCCAGCATGGCGGCGCGCATGTTGTCCGGTGTCATGGCAGCACGCACGCGGCGCGCGCCTGCCACCATCTTGTCCACCACACCCTGCATGAACCCCACCACGCCCGCTTTGCGAACGACATCACGCACGACTTCCGCTTCGACTTCGATCATCTCTTCATCGAGCTTGGCGCGCTGTTCCGGAGTGAGCTGAACAATTCGTGTGGTCATGCGCCTAGTGTCGCACGTCTGCGGTGCGGTGTCAAGTCTCGCCCGATCCTCCTTACGCAGCACGCGGCATGCAGCAACTTCGCTGGGCTTGACATGACGCGACCGATTTGATACGGTGCTGAGCCATGACCGCAACCGCCAACCAGACTCTACTCGCCATTTCCAGGGCCGAGATCGAGCGCCGCCGAAACGCAGGTGCCGATCAGGTCGGAAGCTGGGCCCATATCACCGACCCTAGCACAGCCGACCGCGTGGGCGAAGAAGTCGTCCAGGTGGCGGAGCGCGGCTCGAGCTCAGGCACCGTCAAGGTGCGGCGCTTCTTTTACCAGGAATCCAAGCTCGAGGAAGTGCAGAGCCGCCATCTTCGACCGTGTCTGGCGATTGGCGATCGCGTCAAGGTGTCCGGCGAAATCGGCACCGTGGTCGTGCTGTTGCCGTGCAACCCCGAAGCAACCGCAACGACTTCCGCGTGGGACGGTGACAACCCGAAAACCGTGTCTGTTGCGAATGGTCGCGACACAGACTATCGCACGACGGGCCGCCCAGGTCAGTCCACGATCGAAGTCATCTCGCCGCGCACGAACGATCTTCGCCACGCAGACGGCCACCTGGTCCGCGGTCTTCCGCGTGGTGAAACCATGATGGGACCAGACCTGACGCTCGAGGAATTCCTGTCGGTGGCGCTGCCTGGCGAGTTCTGCATGCCGCGCAAAGACTCCGCAGGCAATCCCGTTGTGGACGGCGGCAACGGCGAAACGATCCTCGTCGACTTCATCGGCGGCGCCACGCTGTGGGTGTGGCGTGCTGCACTCGTCGCCAACAACTTTTTCCGCAGCTGGATGGACCGTTCGCCGTCCGCCGGCCACTACCCCCCACTCGATAAGTGTCCTCGCCCCTACACCGCAACGAAGCCCGCCAAGGAAATCATGACACAGCAGAGCCCTCTCCCCACCAACCTTGCGGCGTTCTGCCGCGACATCACCACGAGCAAAGACTCCATCGTGGAGATCACGAACGGCTATTACGACGAGCTGTGCGCTGCGATCAGCGAAGCCCGTCGCCAGTGGTCTGGTGAAGACCTCGCCGACTTCGACGCGGACCTCGACGAGCTGAATGACCAGGACATGCCGAACGGTGGATACCGCGTTCGCAAAATGGAGTATCTCGACCTCGCGGACGGGTACCGTGCGGCGATTGCCGTGTGCTGCCCGCTCGGTGAGAATGACGGGTCGCGGTTCAAGATCGCGATCGGCCTCAAGAACGTGACGCTCGCGTCGTCCAATGCGCTCGCCGCTCGCAGCGGTGAGGGGCTCATGCAGCGCGCGAGTCGCTCTCTCTCCGAGACCGCCATGGGCGCGCTCAAAGACGGCGCGCGTGGTATGAAGGACCTCGCACTCGGCGAAGCGCAGCGCAAGGGTAACGTGTTGCTCGACGAAGCGACGGGCGAGACCGTGGCCGCCGTCTACGGGCAGGTGCAGCGCTTCGTGCTCGGTGCGGGCGCTGGTCTGATGGGCTCGTCCGACCCCGCAGCTATCGCCAACAACGTGGCTGCCACAACCGCTTTCGACGTCGCTGCCAAGGGGCTCGCGCGTGGGTTGGCTGGGCTGCTCGCGGGCAAGGCACCTGCGCTGGCGCAGGTCATCAGTGCAGGTGTCGACAACCTCGAGCGTCGTCTTGACGAGCGCGGCGCACACAAGGTGCTCGACGCGGTCGCGCCGATCGCGATGACCGCAGCGAAGGCGATTGGCGCGCCGCTCGTCCGCGCTGTCACGCCGGCCGCGTTGCCCGCTCCGGCGAGCACGACGCCCGCGCTCGAGCCCGCCCCGGAGGACCGTCCCAAGCGGTCGCGCAAGCCGAAGGCGCAGCCCGCCGAAGGCGTCGCGCCGAAGGCTCCGCGCAAGCCCAAAGCCAAGGCTGCTGCGGGCGAGGGTGGTGCGGAGTGACCATTACACATCTGCCAGAATCTTCTGCGCAGCCGTGGCCGGGTGTGACCGATTATCGGCCGCCCGGCTGGTCCGGTCGAATGTCTCCGATGGACGCAGCCGCACGGCTCGCGGAGATCGAAGCGGACCCGACTGCATGGACCGAGCGCAGCGTCGGCGCAGAGCGCAAGCGACTGCTTCGATTGCTCAAGGTGCTTCGTCAATCGTGGGTCACGCGTCCGTGGGTGTGGCAGTTCGCAGAGCTGTTTGTCGGTCCCCCGGAAGTCGACCCGTTCTGGAATCCCTACTCATGGATTCACCGTCTGTGGAGTGGCGTGCGACTCCTGGACGGCAACGACGGTCGCAATGGTTTTGACTTGTTGCTGTGGGGACGTAAGCCGATCATCGTTGCAGGTGCGGAGTACGAACGCGGGCGCACCGGATACGTCAACGGGCCGCACGGAGACACCACGGGATACGTCTCGCTGTGCACGCAGGCTGCGGACGCGGGCCACAACGTCGCGGCCGTGGTTGCTCTCGACGGGTGTGGGTGGTTTTCGGGCAAGCGCACAGCGCTGGTCAAGCAAGACGGCGCGAGCGGCGAAGAGCCGGAGATCGAAAGCGTTCGGTGCGACGTGCTGTCGTGTGATGTGTTGGCGATTCCCGAAGGTGGCCGCATGTCGTTCGAGCCGCCGCCTGGGGTCAAGCAGTCGTCCCCCACGAAGGGCTACGCGCTCGCCATGTGGGGCGTGTCTGGCGAGATGATGGACAAGCTGTGGCCCGCAGGAGAATGCCAGGGTGCGGTGTCCGTTACACACGCGGGCCACGCGTGGACCCTGCTGCGTGGTCGCAACGACGCCGGCCGGGTCGCTCCCGTGGTCGAACTTTGATCTTGACACGCGTCGAGTAACCAGGTAGTCTCGACGCATGTCCAAGACCGAAGCTCACAAGACCCGCAGACTCGCACACGCACAAGCCATCGCTGCGTTACATCGCAGCAAACCAGGCCCGTGTCGTGTGCGTCGGCTGCTTGACACGCAAGTCCTCGTTGATCGCTACGGCGCTCATGTGGTCGCAGCGATGCCGGAAGAGATAATCGACCTCGCAGACGGGACTCGCGTTTGCGAATGGCCGGATGCGGAGTCGCGGCCGCACACGATCCGACGCGAGACGCTCGCGGAGCGTGACGATCGGATGCTCGCAGTCGTCATCGACGGTAAACAGAACGCCACGGACAAAACCGAGGCGATCGTGCTGATGAGCGACCGGCGGATTCGGTACGCCAGCGAGGACGACATGTGGCGCGACCTGACGCGAATCGCAGGCAAAGCGCCGTTCGCCAAACCGCAATACCGTGTCGCGGAAAGTTCGATCTCCTCGTGGAATGGCGATACCACGATCCCCGTGGAGTTCACTCCGACCGAAGTCGCCCAGTACGCAAGCGTGCAAATCGCCATCGACGCACGCAAAGCAAACAATGGCCAACGCGACACGCCTGACATGCGTGGTCGTTTGATGCGCACTGTGCATGGGTATCGGACAGAGGATCTCCGCGCGAGTGGTGATGCGTGGGTCGATCGGCCGGGTGCGCTCAAAGCGATCGAACGCGGATATGGTGCGTGGCGGTTGCGCATCGTGACTGTCCCTTGCGCGGAAGAGACTGACGATCGTGAGCTGGACAGCCAAGGCAGGCGCAACGGTGGCTCTCGCAAACGCCCGGGCGCTCAGGGTCCGAAGGCAAACTCGAAAACTTGGCGCGAGCCTGCGATTGAGTGAGGCTGTACGCTGGGTGTGTGACCGACCGCAAACAATCGCCGTGGCCAGGCGCCGACTTGTCGGGCACTGACTTTCAGCTCGAGGACTCCGCGCCCACAAACCAGCGACGTGATGAAACCGGACCACTCGCCACAATCCCTGTAAAATCTGCCACCAGTGACGGCGCGAAGATCGCAGCCGGCGCTGGTGGCGGTATCGCGTTCTTAGCACTCATTGACTCGCTGATCAAAAATCTGTCAAGTACCGGCATGACCGCGGCGGATGTGACAGAACATCTCGGACCAGCCCTTGGAGTTCTATACAACTCGTCGCCTGTGGTCGCCTGCATGGTTGGTATGGGCGTGCTGCTCGTGAAAGGCTATCGAAGCGAGCAGGACCACCACCGCAGGCACAATCGCCGCTTACAGCGAGCTATCTCCGCGTTGGGAGAATCGTTTACCGCGTTCGGCCTTGCTATCAAGCAAGAGGTGACTAAACTACGTGGAGACGTGAATGGACTGAACGACACGCTGGCGACCGTGCGCAAAGACGTGGAGGCACAGATTACCTCTGCAGTCACAAACGCATCGCGCGCAGTCGGCGATCGTGTGGATCGCAACGACGCCGCGATCGCTGAGCTTCGTGCAACGACTATGCAGCACGGTCAGGCCATTGTCGAACTGCGCGCAGCACAGGTCGTGATGGAAAAACGCGGCGACCCGCGAGCGCACGCAATCGTTTCACCGCACACGCCACTTGAGCCTGCCGCGCCTGCAACAATTCGACGACCTGGGAGACAGCGATAATGAGCGACCAAACGACCGGCAACGACGAGCAGGGCGGAGTGGCCCTTTTAGCTGACACTGACTTTGATCCCGAGGTTTGCGACCGGGCAGCTAAGGCCGCTCAGACAAAGCTACGTCGATTGCGTGCGACTCGTCGCCACGACGCGGACTACACACCGCGCGACACTTGAGATAGCGTGCTAGGTTTTTGATGCGTGATCCGCGATGAGCGCGGTACGTTTAGGCTGTGAGCCTACGTACCGCGTACCGCGTCGATGCACCATCGTTGAATCTGCCGCTCACGGACGCGGCGGGCCGTAGGATTGGCGAAGCCGAGATTGCGCTTCGGACCAATGCTAACACCGGCGCACTTGAGTTTGTCGCTCCGCTGACGTGGACCGGCGTCCGCGAGTATTTTCACGCGGATGGGTCTGTCACCCGCGAGTTGCGTCGGCCTGAGCAAGTCAAGTCGCCTTCGCATATGCGCGGGCTGCGATTGATTACTGCGACTGCGGACCATCCGCGTCTTGAAGATGGCACGCCCGTCTATCTTGATGCTCGCGGTGGACCTGGCGCGAAGTCCCCAGACGGCTCCGCACTACGGCCAGCGAAGGACTACGAGGTCGGCCACGTCGGCGACGAAATCGTAGACGGTGAGATTGACGGTTACTATGTGCCGCTTGGTCGCGTCGCGTGTACGGACCTCGTCACGCAGCGACGCATTGCGGGCGGCCGTACGCAGACAAGCCTTGGATATACAGCTCTGCTCGATGACACGGGCGGCACGTGGGACGGCCCGCACGGGCCCGAGGAATACGATGTCGAGCATGTGCTTGACCACGATGACCCGCGTGTGCTCGAAGCCGTGGACGCAGGCATTCTGCCGACCGTGGACCGTCTCATCGGCGGCGAGATTATCAAAGTTCCGATCCTTGGCCCGAACCATTTCGCTATTGCGATCTGGGCGGGTCGCGGCGAGATGCAATCTGAGATCGTTGACTTCATGCTGCCTGTGCTGGACAGCGTCCCACGGCGTGTTGACTCAGGTAGCTTTGTGCGTCGTGTGGCTGACTCGGCACCTGCGCACACTGACACGCGGCTCGTCCGCGCAATGCAGACCGCGCGAATCGATCGCATCGCAACGGGTCTGCCTGCTGCAAAGCGCGGGCTGCAGACTGCACCGCTGACAGGTCAATACGATTTGTCGCCGTGCGCTGCATGTGTAACGTGGGGCATGGAATGCGCGGAGTGCCTTGAATCGGCCGGCCACGAATGGCTAGGCTGGATTGACGGCACAGACGACATTGCATTCATTGCAACGGACGGGCTGGGCCTGTGGTGGTCGCAGCGCTCGCCGGACGGCGGCGTAATTGGTAGTCCCGTAGCGTTCGCGTGGCGTGGCGCTATGCACTCGCCTGTGCTTGCGCCTGCTGCAGAATGCGAGCACGAAGCCGAAGCCGAAGGTTCGCGCCCGTGCTTCGAGATCGTGATTTCTATAGAGGACGCGGTTAGTGAACACTCCGCACGTCAACAGTCGCCTGGCAAGTTCGACAAGTTCCTGCGATTCGCGATGCCAAATGGCGTGTCTCTTCTGCTTGGTTGCAAAGGTACAGGTCCGTGGCAAGTCCAATCGGTGCGCTTTCCTTCGGATGAATGGAAACCCACAGTTGCGAAAAAGTGGCTTTCAGCTGTTGGTCTGTCCTCGTCAAGCTTTGAGATTGCACCGGAGGCTGACTCGGAGTCCGCAGATATCTCACCGGACGATGTGAGTTTCGTTGCGCAGGAAAAATCTGCAACGTACGCTCACCCCGTACGCGGCGATGCAGCCGACCTGGAGTTTTTGACAATGCGAAAGATCCTTATTCCCGCTCGATTCGCTGACGCTGCCAGCGCCCTTGCCACCGCCGTCAAGGCGCCTATCCCCGCGAAGGTCGCAGATGCTGCTATGCTCGAGGTTGAGTTGCCCGAAGGCGCCGATCCCGTGATGCTCGCGGCTGGTATGCACGCACTTGCTGGCGCGCTCGAGAAGATGTCCAGCGCGATGGGTGAAACCGAGGCCGCTCAGAGTGAGCTCGGTGCGGACTATGCAAAGGCGCTGCAGGAGCTTGACGCAAAGAAGGCTGAGATTGACGCTGCGAATGCCAAGGTTGACGCGCTAGTCGCTGACGCCGAAGTCGGTCGCGCCGCGCGACTCGAGCAGGTTGTGGCGATTGCTCGCAAGGCCGGTCTCGTGGACGCGGATGTCACGGGCAAGTCTGCGGACGAAGTGCGCGCCGCGGCGTGCGCCAAACAGTATCCGTCTGCCAAGCACCTTGATCAGAAGTCCGTGCTTGACAACCTGTGGATTGCTCTGCAGGACCGCGTGACGATTCCCGCGGTCGTGGCTGTCGCCGCTGCGGTTGCTGCTACGCCCGCACCGGTCGTCACCCCCGCGCCCGAACTGCGCCCGGCTCCCCAGCCGCGCAGCGACAACGACGGCAAGACCACCAACCCCGCTCCCGCTCCGAAGCGTCATTCGCTGCACTCGTACTAAGCGATTGATTCTCACTTCGCGCTAACAGCCAGACTCAGGAAATACGACGATGCCGACTTCGCAGTCCCCCCAGACTTATTATGGTAGTGTCCCCCCGCCCGGCGGCCCCGGTTACGTGTGGGCGACTCGCCAGCACATGATCATCGAGTCGGCTTATGTCATGTCGACCGGTCCGCTCGTGTCGCAGGTGACGCAGGGCGACGGCGCGACCGTGGACGGCAGCGCAGACGTTGGTGTCGTCATTGACGGCGCCATCTACTCGGTGACGACTCCGGCGACCGTGGCTGCACTTGTCACTGGTCTCAATGCGATTCCGGCTTTCGCTGCAATCGCTGTCGCGTCGAATCCGGCTGGCACCACACTGCGCATCACCTTCCTCGATTACGCGGTGCACACCGTCACGTCGTACAGCCCCGGCACTCCGGACATCACCGCCATCACCAATACGGTGTCGGCTGCGAATCCGGTTTACGTCAAGCCTGGCATGGGCGTTTGCATTGATACTGCGGCTCCGGGTGGCGCTGAGATCCTGACCGTCAAGCTTCCCACCACCGCGGCTGAAGCTGCGCGCTGCGTGGGCGTTGTGGGCGCGCCGATCTTCGGGTACAGCCCGGACGCGATTAGCGCGGACGGTTATGACCCTGAGCTTGGTATCCCGCCGGGCAAGCCGTTCGCTCTGCACCGTGAAGACTACATTCGCCTTGCCACGACTGGCGAGATTACGAAGGACGCTGACGCTGCCCTCATTTTCTCCGCTGCGAATCGCGGTATGTGGATGGTTGGTACCGCAGGCGGCGGGACTCCGCAGGTTACTCGCGGTGACGTTGTCTTCAACGGTACCGACCTTGTGGGCCTTGCGATCGACGGTGGCACCCCGCTGGCTGTTGCTAGCAATACGTCTGACGACCAGACCGCGACGGACCTGATGAACGCGTGGAATGCGAACGCTGCTTACGCTGCAATCGCAACTGCCTCCATCGACCTGTCCGGCACCCCGTCCTACATTATCCTGACCTTCCTGGATAACGCGGTACACACCGTGGCCGCGTACTCGCCCGCTACCGCGGACGTTACGGGCATCACAAACACGACCGCCGCGGTCGCCGCGACAGCAGCGGTGGTCCCCGGTGTGCGCTTCGCAAAGGGCGCCCCGTCTTCGCTTGGGTCCGCACCCGCCGAAGTCGACCTCGACTAATCAATCCGACCGATAGACCTGACCTAGAGAGCACAGGAGCCAAGATTCAAATGTTCACTCATAATCTCACCCCCGGCATGACCCCCGTTGCGTGGTCGCGCGATAGCCAGGGAAACCCGGTCAAGGTCTTTCGCAACGTCGCTGACGACGGCTCTTACCAGCTGTCGAACAGTCGCGCGCACCTTCGTACTGTCCGCGACGAACGCGAGGACAACGGCCGGCGCACGCGGGCTCCGCTGCACTCGCTTATTCGCGACGTGAAGGCTAAGGATGCGATCTCCGCCATGATGCGGATCAACATTCCGGACGCCGTCGCTATCGCTGACGAGTATAGTCGCGGGGCGTATGCGAATCGCGAGGACGCGATCCGTATGGAAGAGCAGTACGCGGACGTTCTCAAGACGTGGCGCAACGACTATCTTCGGTCGCGGCGCAGTGACGCAGACGGGCTGTTCCTGCAGCTCGAGACGGTCGCTTCGCTCGGCAAGATGATTGAGATCACGTACGCGACTCCGACGATTGAGGACGCGTTCCCGATCACTGTGGTCGGTACGGTCCTCGAGACGGCTCGTGGTATCGAGAAGGAGATTGTCGAAGAGCTGCCGGTGTTCGGCATCGACGTTTCGATCTCCGGTCTACCGACTGCATCGCATCGGCGCGGTGAGCGGTGGTACAACTTCGTGCACGTCAAGGCGGGCGCGCGTATTCTCGACACTGAGATCGCACGCTTCCGTGAAATCGCGGGTCGCTACCCCGAGGACTTCGGATTTGACCTGTGGGAAGATAGGCTCAAGGGCGCGGCTATGTCCGTCCAGCGCGGCGTTGCTCGCACCATCGCGTTTGGTCGTCCGCAGAACTCTGTCCCCGGCCTCTTCCGCAACTCCGCGATCCCGACGCTTCCGACGGAGTTCACGTCTGCAACTCCTGCGGACAACCTGGCTGCAATCAGCGCTCTACTTGCAGCTCAGTTTGCGGCTGTGAATAGCCGCATCGACCTGCAGGCTGACTCGCTCGCACTCTCGCCGTTCGCGTTCATGTTCCTTTCGCAGCAAGTGTTCAACGCGTCCAACGCGTCGAATGTCTTCACGATGGAAATGGTCATGCGGGCCAACCCGTGGATCAAGAACGTTTATCAGATCCTCGAGGCTCAGCCGAATACGGATGACGCCGCGAAGCTGATCGAACACGGTATGGATGCGACCGAGGCCGCAATCAACTCCGGTGGTATCCGCGTTGCGGGTACTCAGCGCAACGCCATCGTTGCGTACCGCAAGGATCCGAAGCTGGTTGAGATCATCAAGGGCTTCGACATCGAGACCACGGTCTACCCGCCGGTCGCCGACCTGACGCAAGCCAAGGTGGTTGAGAGTGTCGGTGGTTTCATCGCGCACGACCCGAAGACGATTCTAATCGGTTACGAGACCAACTAAGCACCCGGGCGAAAGCCCGCCCCAAGCACAGCCCGCGGCCGAAAGGTGCGCGGGCTGTCGCGTTTTCGGGGTACGATAGACGTGTGCCTGACTGCAAGCTTTATCGTCGCATCGCTGTAGCTGATTTGCCTGACACAGACTGGGTTGCAGCACAGGCGATCCCTGCTGCGTCTACCCCTGCGACGTTTGACGACGTGCGCAACGTGTATTCGCTCTGGCCTGGTCGTGCTGCGATTGAGCTTGTGCCTGTGTGGTGGAACGAGGACACCGCGCCCGCTGGAGTTGGTGTAGCTGTGTACGACGACGGGGATGTGACGTTGCAGCCCGTCGAAATCAAACAAGTAGCTGCGCCGAATACAGACCCCGACGTGAATCCTAACACGCCTGCGCCGACCCTCACGGTGGTTGTCAATGCGACGAGTCTGCAGACCGAGCCTGCGTTTGAGAAGCAATCGCTACTCGATACGAGCGCTGACGCTATGTACATTCGTGTGACTGCTCCAGATGCTGCGGACGCGCCCGCTGGTGCGACGCATCTTTATCTGCTCGCCGAAGTCACTCCGTAACGCATCGCCCGTCGCAAATCGGCACACTCGCACCTGACTTGAGACCGTTGTACACAGTCCAAATCACACACGCTAGCTTGTCCACAAGTGCGTGCACTTCGTGGGCGGACGGTTGGTAGAAGCGCGGACCGTACACAAGACCTAGTGCGGTTATCGGCTTTGCGCCGTGTAAACGCCACGTCATGTACAGAAGATGATTAGCGCTTGGTGGGTGTCGCATTTTCGATTGCTCGTAGAAGTGCGTTGCTGAAATTTCGCTTAGCGCGGAGCACGTCCGCGATGCGACGATCAACAGGATGATTGGCGACGATACGCAAGACCGTGACGGGTCGCGTTTGTCCGATGCGATCCGCGCGGTGCACGGCTTGTGCATTTCTGCCAGGGACCCAATCTTCATCAATGAATATCACGTGAGCCGCGCGCGTGAGCGTGAGCGACTCAGCAGCCGCACGAATCGACAACGACACGCCCGCTGCAAAACCCTCGCGTCCACGTCCAGCCGATTCCGCAGTCCACGCGCCTGCTTGGAAATCACGACGGATGCAACCACGCCGCGCTGCGGTCGTGTCGCCTGTGATACACGACCACCCGGGGCGTTGCCCCAGGTCAATGACGGGCGCGACATGCGAACTGAAAACTAGCACCGGCTCGCCCGCTGCTTCGAGCTCGTCAAGCACGGGGGCAGCCGCAGTTGCTTTAGCAGCGGCGAGGTATCGTCGCACTGTAGCGATCGCAGGGTTCGCAGCAAGCCGTTCGATCGTATCCTCGTCCGCGTCGTCATCAAGTGCCGCCGCGAGCGCGTCCAACGCTGCAGTTACACGGCGAGTCGCGTCCGCTCGCGCGTACTCTTGCAACACGTCGCGCGGCACGTCGACGCGCAGGTCTTGATATATGACCGGCGGCATGTTGGTTGCGATGTGGTCTTTCGTGCGACGCAGTACCGCTTTCGCTAACGCGGGTCCCACCCATGCAACGTGGTCGCCGGTCCACGTGACGCGATCAACGTACTCACCCGCTCGCGCGGCTGCATCGTCGATCGTCTCGTCTGTAATCGCTGCTAGGCCGCCCGCTTGCGCCGCGACAGTCACGGGCTTGCCACCTGCGCGTCGCTTCGGTACCCAGATCTTTTCTACGTTGTGCGAGAAGAGCTTTGGCAGATCAGCCTGCGGACCAAGCGTGTCGTGAGCACGTCCACACGCATGCAGCAAGCGCCACAATTCGTTAGGGTCCGCGTTCAAGACGGGCGTGCCGGTGAGCAAGTCGACCTGTCCACGGACCGCACGCACGCCTGCAGCCCACGTCAAGAAACGACCAGCCTGCTGCGACTCGCCTTTGAGTGCGTGGGCCTCGTCGCACACGAGCCGCGCGCCCGTCGTGACCTGCGCTCGCAGGTCGGCACCCATCGCAGGCAACGACTCGAGCGTGCCCACTAAGACCTCGCCTGGTTGCGCAGGGACAGCGGAGCCGCGTTTTTTGAGTGCCCGCACCGTGAGGTCTGGCCGCCATCGTGCGACCTCGTCTAGCCACGTAGGGACCGCGTTACGCGGACACGCGACGTTGACCGCCACACCCGCAGGCCACGACATGCACTCTTGCAGGGTCTTACCTAGACCCGGCGCGTCTGCGAGAATGCCGCCTGGCCACGTCGCTAGACGCACGGAGCCGACCACTTGATGAGCGAACGGTGTGCACCCTTGCGCTTCGACGAGCGCTGCGCCAGGTGCAGCCCACGCGTCGCCCGCGTCAAGCGTGGCGCGAGCGGTCCACGCGTCGACAAGCCCCCGCTCTGCTTCCTCGTCTGCGCCAACGTCCCACGTGAGCGCGGCGAACACGTCCACGATGCGCGCAGGGTGGTCGCCTTGCCACCCCGCCGTGCACTCAGTGAGACCCGCGACGCGAGCAGCACCGACGAGTGCCACCTGTTCGGTGGTCGTCAACCCGCGACGATGCACCACGAAAGGCGACCGCGAATCCGCGGCCGTGACACGCAGCGTTACCACACAATGCCTGGTTTCAAAACATCTTTGGACGAATTCGCCAAAACGTCTACGAACATTTCCCGCACGACTTCTCGCATCTTTGCGATGTCCGTGTCTGAAATAGTTATAGGTGGCGCAATCGTAATAGTTGGTGTGTACAACGCGATTGGTGGCGGTGTGTCACGCGACGCGACATCCGCGAATCCGGCCTCTCGTAGCAAAGCACGAGCAGTCACACCTGGCATTTCGCGTTTTTTATACCGTCCCACAATCACACCGCCTTAGTCTCGGCTACAGACGCCAGGTTTTCCCACAAATTCGTCAAAGCATCTGCGTACATCGCGCACACATTTTCTGGCAGGACGGTGTTTCTGTCATACGTGCTTTTGATCATTTTAGCTAGCGACAGCGCCTCTCGTAAAGCACGAGCGGCCGCACCTGAAATTTCGCGTTGACCGACCATCAAACTACCTCGTTACGCATGCGCCACATGAACTGCTCGTATACTGCCTGACGCATTTTTTCGAGATTTGCAGGAAGCGTCGTAGCCTCTTGTTTGACTGCGAATAATGACGCAGCTTCGCGTGTAGCACTTTGTTTATAGCGTCCCATCAGTTCACCGTTATATTCACAATGGCAGATTCCAACGCGCCCATTTGAGCGCTCAGCTGCGCGTGTATACCTGCAACGAGATCCGAAACGATCGCAGCGTGGTCGACTGTCACTTTCCAGCTTGACGCGTCTGCGACAATAGTAGCACTATCAGCGATAAGATCACCGTTAGTCGCAATCGTGAAGTTCATCGTATTGGAGCCCACCACTTTGATAGGCGTGCTGTCGCTGCGGTCACGTCGCTTGTACTGTCCCACGAGATTATTCTAGGTCGCGTCCGGGGAAAAGCAAGCGCGCCCGCTGCGGTTGACGGACCCGTCGCAGGTGGCAAGATAACCCTGTGATAAGTCTTGCGAGCCTCCTACAGCGCGTCCTGCTTTGGGCGCACCTGCTTGCCTGCCCGGATACTCCGAGCGACCCTGGGGGCGTACAGTGCGCCTCCGTGCAAGCTACGCGCGTCATCCCACCGTGGCGCAACGGCGCAGACGCGGGCGCTGCATTCTTGCGCGCGACCGCACGAGCTGAATCGAATTCCTCGCCTGTCGGCGTGCACGCGGGCGACGCGCATGTCGGCGCGAAGATGTGGGCGGGCGCGGTGCGCGCGGGTTGGCTCACACCTGCGACGTGTCCTGGCCACCGTTTCACGGCCGGCGGGCGCCGTGGTCGTGCGTGGGCTCCGACGCAAGCGTGGGGCGTCAGCGCGGCGTACAGCCTGCGACACCTGGGATGGGTCGGGTGCTGGTTCGGACCGGCCGCGCTGCAAAGCACGCCGCTCGCGGCAGTGGCTGCAGCCGGACATTTGCGACACTGCGCACGTGTGCGACGCACGCGTAACCCGGATGAGATCCGGGTGTGCTGGGCAGGCAGCCACAAGGCGCGGGCAGACGTGCTCAGACGCTGGCAAAGCGAGCGTTGACAACCGCAGCGGCTTCGTTCATGCCAAGCAGTGTATAGCCGTTGGCCAAATAGCGATCCGACCACTCCGCACAATGCGCGGTGTAGGGACGGGGCTCGACATCGTGGCACCGACGCGCCGCTGCGTTGCGAATCCGGCCGAGCAGATTTTTGGCTGCCGGGTCGTGCGGGTCACGGGCCATAAGGGACTGGAGCTCTGCGAGGCAGGTCTCGGCGGTCTCGCGCTCTTTATTGGCGCGGTCCATAGTGGTCTCGGTGGCGGGGTTCGTCATGGCTCAGCGACTATCGCAGGCTTCGATCTGGTCGTCAAGTTTTATTCGTACGACATCTGTGTCGTGTATTACGCGACCGTCTTGCCGACCCGATCCGCAGCGAACGTGCGCAGGTCCGTACCGTCGAACGCAATCAGTTCGCCTTCGCTGTCGTACGGGTCAACTGCGATAATCCAGTCACAACCGCCCTTGTCCACCAACGCGAGCGCCTCATCAGTGGAAAGGCCGAACTTGCCTTGCCACGTGACGCGCAGGTCCGTGCTCGGACGCAAGCACAGGATCCAGCCGTCGCGCGCAGCCGCGCTCACGGCCATCGCGTTTCCGCGCCAACCGCGCGGACTGAACACGTGTGCACGCAAGTCGTTGTGCTTCAACGTGCGCCCGTCAGGCAGCGTGACAGGACCGGAGGCGGGGACTTGAATCTCGGCTGTGGACATGCAGTGTGTCTAACAGGTCGCCAGGTCCACGTCAAGATTTATTTTCGGCGCAAACTATGCGCCAGCGAACAAACGATCTGCGCGTGCGTGTAACGCACGTCGACCGCACGATCACTTCATGGACAACAAGAACGACAAAGGTGGCGAGACCAAGCCGGTCCACAAGGAAGACGAACCGACCAAGCGCGTGACTCCGCTCGGTGCAGACGGCAAGCCGATTTATCCGAAGGGTCAGGTTGATCCGGACACCGTCGAGAAGATTGACGAGGACCGCGAGCAAGCCCGTGTCAAACGGAGCAACATCCGCGGTCGGCACACGCAAGACGAGTAACCGCGACTCGTTTACTCTGATGTAGTCGGTATCGTACCTGCTGAGTCAGGCAATGGAATCTCGGCCGCATTATTGCATGCGCAACCGTAACCCTTGGAGCACGTGTGTGATAGCGGGATACAGGAATCGCCACATGCTTTGGACGTTGGTCCGCAGTGCTTGCAACACGTCGATCCTGCTGTAGACGTGGAGCCTGTGCCGCACGCGGTCAAGCTGAGAATCACCGCAAACAGATACTTGCACATGTTACGAGTATACCGCGGTGTACGCTGCAAACGTGGCGATACCGACCCCGCAATATGTCCGCGATTTGAGTTTGACCGGCGAGTTCAACGCGCTCACCGACGATCAGATCAACTATGTGATTGAGGATGAAGTGGTGTACATGTATCAGTCGCCGGACATGGTGGCCGAAGATCTGCACACGCGAGTGGTCGGCTTACACACAGCGCACATCCTCAAAACTGGTTTGTCGATGGGTGGCAACGGAAACAACGGACAGCAAGGCCCGCTCATTCAAGCCAAGGTCGGACAGCTCGAGAAACGCTGGGGTCTCGCACAAGCACCGCAACAACCTGGCGACGGTCTCGATACGACCACCGAGTATGGGCGCAGGTGTTTACGCCTGCTCAAGTCTCGTTTCCCGTCGCTTCGCACGACTCAGCCCTAGCAGCTTGACGCGCTTTGCTGCGACCGCGGCGGAGCACACGTTTCACACAACCTGTGCGACACCATATTCTGCGACGTTGATAGCCGAGCAAAGCGCGGTGGCTGCAGCAGCCCCACACGCATGTGCGATTGTCGCGACGCGTATTTCCATACGGTTTCACGTTGCAGTCTCCAGTGCTTAGCCGTAAGCTAGTGCGAGCCCGTTGCAGAATCCGATTGGAGTAGATAGTCACCAACAAGATGTGCGAGGATTTGGTTAGCGGTGATCATGTCACTCCGATTTCCAGCCCGCGGCTTTGAGCTGTGCGATCAGTGCGCGCGTGGCGACAAGACGATCAGCGCGGTCCGTGTCGATCTCGCGTGTAGTACCGTCGTCACACCGAAACGTGGTACCGTTGTAATATGTAGGAAGGTACACATTTCGTCGTGCGACGATTTCATTACAGCCCTGCAATGACACGAGATCGTTTTGCAGTGCGCGCACTCGCCAATCCGTGCGCGGGTGGATGTTACAGGAACAAACGACGAGCGCAAGCGTTAGAATTCGCATCACGTTGTAACCTCCACATCGAGCAGTGCGCCGCCCGCCTCCACGCGTCTGCGCAGACGAGCAATTGTCGCGAGTGGCATCTTGTCCAGGCGTAGCCACGCGTCAGCGCCTTGCGTATCGGCTAACGCAGTGCCTTGTGATCCGAGCACAGCGCGGATCACTTCGCGCGGTGCGCTGTTGACGATGACCGGCGCGCCGAAACGATGGTCACCAAGTGCGGCCTTGTGCAACTCGTCCACGCTGTTGGCCGTCGCAAGGAAGAGCACACCCGCGGCTGCGCACATTTCGGCGACTCGCAGCACCGTCGCGGGCGCGGGCTTATCTGTGTCGATGTCGTGAACGATGAGCACATCCGGCTGCAGGTGCGTCAACACGCCTTGCACCTTGGTCGTGATCATTAGCGCAGCCTCGGGCAACCGGACAATACGACCACGGTTGCGCGCTGCGTGTGCAGCCGCGACCTGTTCGATCACATACGATTTGCCGAACCCCGGATCGCCGAGCAGAATCGCTGCCTGACGTTCGCCGCTTTCGATCTCGCGGCTGAGCTGCGCAGCAAGCGGGTGCGGGTGTCCTGTGAGCAATGCGCAATCCGCCTGCGCAGTGACAGAGCCATCGTTGTCGACGCGCAGATCCATCGCACCGTGGAAGTGTTTCCACACGAGGTCGCGCAATGCGTCGACATCGCCGTTCGTGACATACAGCGATGACCCGCTGTACATGAGCACCACGTCTATACCGCCGGGCAGCGTATACCATGGCATGTCCTGATAGTAGGTCGCGCGATAGTACGGTCGCAACGCAGCAGCGAAAACCGCGTGGCACGGCCACACCGAGGACGAGTGCTTGTTGACTTCGAGATGCACTTTCGCGTCAAGCGTTTTGGCGAGACTCGTTGCACCGCGCAGACCGATGATCAAGGGGTCCACCCATCGCGGGCGAGCCATCATGAGCACCGCGCCTGTCAACGTATCGAGTCGCTCCGCGGTACGTGCAACAACGTCGAAGTGTCGCAGGTGTCGCGCGAATCGTAGGATGCGCGACGGCTTTGCAGTCTCCACGGGCGCAACTGCGGACGGTTGCGACGATTCGGCACAGGGTACATCGCAGTCACGTACGATGGATCGAATGGACATTGGTTGTATTCTCGCACATGTTGCGTGTCGTGTCAAGCTGCAGGTGTGAAGACGGTTGCAGACAACTGGGGTAGCATTCTCGCGGGGCTCCGCCAACTCGACGACACCGTGGTCGAAGTTGGCTGGTTTGACCAAGACGCAGCGACGATCGCGTATATCAACGATCGCGGGTCGGCGGACGGCAAGCACCCGCCGCCGCGGCCTGTGTTGACGCCAGGCGGCGAGGCTGTACGCGAGGACGTGCAACGCGCGTGGGCCCGCACTGTTCGCAACGTGATGCACGGAGGCGGGTCCGGCGCTGTTGCGTCAGGTGCCCAGCGCGTCGCTGAGATTGTTGAGCAAGGTGTGCGCGACGCTATCGATGGAGTGCAGCCGCCTAACGCGCCTGAGACAATCGGTAATAAGCATGGCTACACCGCCCCGCTGCGTGGGTTTTCACCAGATCGCATTTGGAACAAGTTGACCACGCGTATCACCTCACCATCAGACGAGACGGTTGACGACGGCTAGGCGCCGCACGCAGCAGCGACCACGACACGCAACGCGAGCGCGATGCAAGCGATCGTCGCAAGCACGGTCAGGATCGTGCCCGCGCCGAGCGGCGTGCACGCTGTTTTACTGGGTAGTTCGTAGGTACGTAGCATGTGCGAACCTTACTCCCGTTTTGACGCGCTGGCAACCCTCGGTGGCGCGAGGTAACGCACGTCGGTCACGGCTGGCTGTGCTGCGTCACGTTTGCACACTTCGCATGTCTTGTCAAGCGGTACGCTCCGCATGTGCCGTTGACTTCCGACATGACTGACGTGCTGCAGATGTTCGCAAACGACGATCTGCTGCCTGCGACTTACTCACGCGCCACTGCGCCCACGTACCTTGGCGGTGTGCCTGTGTCCGGCACGGGCGGCTATGTCGATCAAGGCGTGCTGCCTGCGGGCGAGACAGTGATCGTCCCTGCGACGCAAGACGAGGACGCGGAATCCGACGAGCAGTTGCCGGCCGGCGAACGTGCACGCGCGAGAATTCTTGTTTACACGTCCGTGCAACTTCGTGCGGGTCGCAATCCAGACCTGAGACCGGACCGCGTCACCACCGCAGACGATCGTGTGTGGGAAGTGGCGCACGCCGAAGATTGGTCTGCGTCCGGCAATTACTGGTATGTTGAGTGTGAGCTCGTAGATCGGAATTCACCGTGATGCGTTTCTGGTATATCGTGCATAACGTCATCGCGCACCCGTTGCTCGTCACGGGTTGTGCGTGGGCGGAGCGCTTTCACAATTGGACCGCCGAGCGAATTGACTAGGCGCGCAGCAAGCACATACTACGTACATGCAATTGCACGATGAGTATCCTGGTGATGACGCGCCTATCGAAGTCGTCGCGGAATGGTTGAATGCGAAATTGGCTGCGGATTTCAAGGCACGCATAGACGATTTCGCGTCAAAAGATGTGAGAATTCCATATACCGACGAGTCACCTTTTCTCGATCGCGTCATGACGGAATCTGCGAATCGCGTGCGGGCGAGTTATACAGACGACGAATGGAATGAGATGTGGCGCAAGGGTCTTGAGCTAATCACCGCTGCGCGCAATGGCAACAGCACAGCTGCTGCAGAAATCGTCTCGCGTGCGGGGCCTGCGGGTGCGCTGCTATTCTGCAAACCAGACGACGTGCCTGCGGTACTTGACGCCGCGCACGACTCGTGGTTGCGCACAGAGACCGCAGCGTGGTGACGCGTAACGTTACGCGAGGTCTGCAGACTCGATGTATTCGAGTCGCGCGCGCTTGCCGAAATCGTAGAGACCCGGATCGCACGGCACGCCGTTCGCGCCAGGATCACACGTGACGCGTATCGCACCGGGCGGCACGCTGCGACTTTTGTACTGAAACGGTTTCAACACATTCGAGCTCGTGACTAACGGAATACCCGCGACCTGCAGCACGCCGGCTGCGTTCGAGATGTCCATGCGCCACATACCATCACGGTCGTCACGCGGCGACCACCGAAGCGTTATGCGATACCGGACGTTCTCGAGAATGATCAGACCCGTGACGACCGTGGGCTGAATCGACATCGACTCAGGGAGTGACAGTTGAATCGTAGCCACTAGCCATAACCCTTCTCGGTCGTTTGGCTGCCGAGCGCCATCGAGTCCGCATCCGCGACGACAGGCAAAAACGACAGCGATACGACGCGCACGTGTTCGAGTGTGAGACTCACTGACACTTCTGCGCCGTCCGGCGACGGCGTGGTCTGCAGTGTAGAGATCGCACGGTCCGCAAGAATGCGACCAGGCACGACTGCGGTGATGAGTTGGCGTCGCGCTTTGAGGTCGGCGAGAGCTTGCGCTTGCAGCAAGCACCGGTCCGGCTGCGAGAATGGCAGCGGCAATGGGATCAGTCCCGTCGTGAAAGGCTTGTCCACAAAACACGCCTGAATGCTGCAGCGCTCTGTCTCGTCGAGGATTGAATCCGCGGGGCCTTCCTTGCCTGACTGGATCGGGTGACGTGCCACTTGCCCCTGCGACTGATAGTCGACGGACATCAGCAGATCAAACACGATGAGTTCGTCGATACGCGGCAACCCTGTGAGCGGGTCTTGCGGAATGAGCACACCCAACTGTGCAGGGTTGAGACCGAGGTACGACACCGAGGAAAGCGTACCGCGACCGATGCGGTTGCTTACGTCGTGACCGTGCGCATACTACACGCATGCACCTTACAGAAAAAATTCGATTCATCACGCATCATCGCACCGAAGCCGATCGCGACGCCGCCTTGCAGCTTGAAGATTACGACACCGAAGAGATTATCTTCGAGTCCAATCACGAAGCCTTCGGGCCGATGGCGGTCGGCTTCGTGCGCGGCCTGGACTACGCACGACGAGCGTGTGGTCTACCCGAATGCCAGGTCGATCACTTTGCAATGATTGACGACTTGCAGAGTCAAGTCGTCATAGACGGACTTAGTAAACGATAGGCGACCGTGCCTCGCGCATACCCGCTGCAATCTGTCGCGGGATTTCCTCGCGAAGCACACGCACCACACCCTCGCGCACCATGCGAGGATCCGACTCAACCGGGCCCGAAAACTCCACGTGCACATTCATCGGCTTTACGTCGATGATGGACACCGCAATCGGCGGCGGCGTGCCGCGGCCTGCAACATCTCCGAAGCCCGCGGACTGCAACAGCCCGTGATGGAAGTTACCCGGTAGCGTGCCGCCGCCGTCGACCTTGTCACGTAGTGTTTTTTGCGTGATCGACTTCGCTGTCGCAGCAGCTTCGTACTGCTCGCGACGCGACTTGCCCGCCATCGCTTGCTTGATACCCTCGCGTCGGCCTGACTCTTCTGACAGGCGGTCGATCTCGCCTTCGACGTCCTTCTCGAATGCGCTATCCGGCTTGTGCTTCGGCGGGCCTTTAGCCTTACCGGAGCCCGTCGTTTTCGCAACGTCAAGCTCTTTCGATAGCTTGTCGTATTCGGTTTTCTCGCTGGGCTTCAAGTGCTTGCGTCGACGATCAAGATCCTTGAACTTGCGCATTTTGGCCCGCTCGTTGAAAGCAGCCGTGTCCACATTCGCTGTAGACGATTTTGCTTTTTGCTTTTGTGCCATTGCGACCGCGCCGCCGCGTTCCGCTTCTGTACCTTGTAAATGATACTTGCCCGCTTGCATGGGCGCAGACGAACTGCTCACGCCGGTCTGGCTATTCATCGCGTCAAGGTCGTCGTCACGCTGCTGCGCGTCACGTCCCTTTTTATTTTGCTCGAGAGCCACACCGAGCAATTTGTCGCGCACGCCGACAAGGGCGTCGCCGACTCCAGGAATGTGAACAAGTAATGTCGCTAAACCTTGAGCAATTTCAGAAATTGCAATTGTCGCTGCAGCAGCAACGAGACCCCACGGGCCAACGATTCCTGCAAGTGCGATACCGACACCCAAAATCGCGGTGTTCGTACCTCCAAGCGCATTGACCACAGTCAATAACGCGTCAACGAGTGTAATGATTACGTCTGCAACGTTACCTGCAGATGTGGCGATGCTCTCGAGCTTGCCGGGTAGTTGATCTGCTGGACCAATGAAATCACGAATGGTATGCCACGTCTTGATCAGTGCATCGCCAAGCACTTCGCCGATGCCTTTACCCGCCTCTTTGGATGCTCCGAAAAATTCACCTAGCTCAGCGATGACTTGGTTCAGCGCAGGCATCATGCCTTCGCCGATTTCTTGACCGACGATCGAGATTCGGTTTTCAAGTAACTGGATCGCGTTCGCAGTCGTCTTGCTGCGCACGTCATATTCTTTTTGCACCGACGACGCACCCGCAACCTTGTCCTTTGCGAGATCCATCGCTTTCGCAAATCCCTCAACATTCGTGGTCAATGTCGCGATTGGTCCAAGCGAATCACGCCCAAACAACTGCATTGTTTTGGACGCACGCTGTGCGTTACTGAGCTTGCCGAGATTGTTCAACAGTTTTAGGGAAATCGCCATGCGCTGTTCTGCGCTACCAGTAAACTCCTTTGCCACGTCGTCTGCGTTCAAACCAAGTGCCTTGAAAGCCCCGCGCTGGCGCTTCGTGGCTGCTTCACCTGCAGCCATGGTGAGAATAAAGTTTTTCGTGCCCGTCGCAGCAATCTCACTCGTCGCGCCTGCTGCAATCATTGCAGACGTAAGACCTGCGACCTCTTGCCCGGACACATTGGCTGCTTTACCGACTGCGCCGACACGCAGCGTAGCGTCAAGAACTTCCGCAGCCGTTGAAGCCATGGAGTTCGACAAATGATTCATGGTGCCAGCCAGCCCCATGACCTCGTCTTGATTGAGTCCGAGGTTTGCGCGCAGCTTCGCAAGACCGTTGCCTGCCTCTTCCGACGTGATATCGAAAGCCACCATGGTCTTTGCTGCGTCCTCCACGAAACGCGAAAGCTCAGCGCCCTTGATACCCGCAGAACCCGCAGCCGCAGCCATGTCGGCGAGGCCTACAGGTGTCACCGCGATGCGAGTTGAGAGCGTCTTGAGTTCTTCCGAAAGCTTTGTATACTCCGCCGTGATTTCACCGGTTGGTCGTTTCAGTCCGTCAACCACTTTGGCCACGTCCGCCATTGCTGACTCGAATCGCACTGCACTGCTTACAGACGAGCTCAGTGCGTCGCCAATACCTGATACAATAGAAGTCGTCGCGCCGGATAACAGGTTACCGCCTGCGGTGCTGGCCATATTGCTAAGGAAACCACCTGCCTTTTTGCGGCCGCGACCCATCGCAGAATTGAAACTGTCCCCCATGCGCTGACCGAAAGACTTGCTCTTGTTTGCGTACGGGCTATCGCCACCTAAACTACCGATACGACGAGGACCAGACTTACCTGCTCCCGCCGCACCAAAAGCTTTGCGCTGTGCACCTTCGTACGCTTTACCTGCGCGCTCGGTTTCTTTAGCAGATTCACGCTGAGCTCTAGCGTGATCACGCGCGGCTGCG
>OFRG01000017.1_pt1 | contig 59591 bp, 77 predicted proteins | sample 1543071 | NCBI WGS metagenome assembly OFRG01 (sample SAMN07774222, study PRJEB24372) | wastewater metagenome | isolation source: WWTP Verbania (Effluent) | place: Italy: Verbania | collected 2015-12
AACCGGCGGCGTGTACGAGAAAGCGCAATCGCGCGCTACGTGGCTCCGGGAATGCTGTGCAGGCTTGCTGCATAAGCTCGCAAAGCATCTTCCCGCAGTGCGCATCCTGGTGAGCCTGTGCGCATCGCGTGGCGTCGAGGTCTAGGCGGAATTGGTTCATGGTTGCACCTGCTGCTTAAGTTGCCTGCTGCTTAGCGCTTACCCACAGTCATAGGGCGGCGACGGGTATTACGAGTACCTAGTTCTTCTCTGAGAGCTGAGAGAGTCAAAGTCTCAGAAGATTCTTGTCGGACAAGCGTAATCAAACGCTGAAAGCCTTTGAAACCGCGCTCTTTCGCAGAAACGACACCGTCGGCCCGCAGCTTCATAATTTCAGTGTCGCTAAGCAGGTCGGAAAATTGCTCACTCGTCTCTGCCACCTGTAGATTGCTGCGCGTCGTGTTCATGTAGCTAGTATCGGCGACGCTAGCGAAAAGTCAACAGGGAATTTCAAAGAATTTTCTAAGTCGGCGGAAAGGTTCGGTTCTTAGTTGCTCAGCCGTAGTCGGCGCCAGCGACTTGCGCGTGCTGGCTTCGATGTCCGACCACGACCGAGAAAGCACACACTGTCGCAGTAGACCTGTCGCGCTCGGCCTGTGAGTGGGACGCCGCATCGACGACAAAGCCGCTCGGGTTGCGGCGGAGTATCTTCGCCAAGAATCGACAGGATGCGAACGAAAGAGAGGTGTGGCACCGACGGGCAGACCGTAATGCTGTTGCCGGCAGCGAGCCAATCGGCGAGGGTTTGCTGTGTCATGTATCCACCCGCTTGACGTGACTCAGATATGGCACGGCAACTGCATCAGTCGCTTCGTCGATGACAACGCGTACGGAGTCGATGTAGCGACCGCGCGTTGGCGACTGTTCGTAGTAATACTTACTCAGCACGCCGATCTGCCCCGCGTACTTGCTGCGGTAGTCGAGCACCTGAACGCGGCAGCCGATCGGAAGCTGTGCCATCACACGGGCTTCGTTGACGCGCTCATAGAAGACGCGAACAAACGGACCAAGCGCCGCGACGCGTTCGGACTGCTCGACGGTCCAAGGGCGCGACCATGTAAGCGCTTCGGTGACAAGCGTGTTGACGTCGGCGATGGTGGGCTTAGTGGGCATTGCCGTACTCTTGCTGCCACTGCGCCTGAGCTTCGGCGTCGGCCTTCGACCATGCAGCTTTAACTTCAGCATCGCGCGCCTGCTCAATCGCGAACTGAGCAGCCATCTCATGCGTCAGCGCGAGCACTCGACCGCGCGGACGGCTGATCGCGTGACCCGACACGGTGCCGGTTACTTCGACCATCGCACCGATGAGCCCGTAGATTCGGCCCTTTGGGTTACACGGCGCAGCATTCATGATCGACTCGATGATCGTCGCGATGTACTCGGCGCCGGACTCAGTGCGAATCCGCATCTTGAAGACCGGCAGGCCGCCGCTGAAACTGTCCGTTGTCCAGGTCTTGACCACCACACCCTTGATCGTCTGCTTGCTCATGTCTATGATTATCGGCACTGCGCCGAAATTGTCAACAGACTTTCTCAAGTATTTTGCAAGTGGCCGCAAGTGCTGAGCTTTCCAGCTACTGGATACCCAACTGCGCCTTCACTTGCTTCTGCAGCGCCATATCCGGCCAGAAGCCGAAGCGAGCTTTGAAGCGGACCAGCGGCCAGCCGGGCTTGTAAGCCGGCTTACCCTGTGCAGCCTGATCGCGGTTTATGCTCAGCCATCGAACGTACTGCGACTTTAGAAACGCCTCACGGGTGCCGGGTGTCGATGTCGCTGGGGCAGCTTCCCGCGCGACGAAGTCAACCTCTTTCTTGGTCTCGTCGGGCAGATTCGGCTCAGCCGTCGCTGCGCCACAATAAGCACACGTTCCGGTCCTCTCGACATCGATGGACAGGCAACCGGGACAGATGCGCGGCAACGGAACGTGTAGCTTAGCAACGCCGTTTCCGAGGCGCAGCTTCGGCGACCAGATCGCGTCGGTGGTGAAGGGGAAGTTTTCGTGATGTATCAACGCACCATGCCGATCGAGGCTGCCGCTGTGACACAGTACAACGGGCGAAGGTCGCGGACCTGACACAGTCAGACCCTGCCAACTACGCGCCAATACAGTCTCCTCATCGTCACCATACCACACCCTAACGACACGTCCCTGCCGCTGCATCCAGGCGCCCTTAGATGCCGTCGGTGCCGCGTCGATGAGGCAGCACAGCGGCCGATACGGTGGCGGTTCCAGCGGTCGCCCACTCTCAACCGGGGGCCAAAAGTCGCGCAGCTCAGGCAACACCCCGTCAAGCACGCGACGACGCAATAGCAGCGCTTCTGAGGGGCCTAGCTGTGTCACCGGGTCCCGCAGTATTCGCCACGCTTCCAAGGCGTCTTCTGTGCGGGGCAGAAGCATTTCAAACGATGCCCTTGAATCGAAGCCTTCGTCGAAGATGTTTGATCCTGCGCAGAGAATGTCGATCGCAAGCGGATGCCCAACAACTGACAGACCAACGAGCAGCCGGCGCCGCTGTGCAGTCGTCATCGTGCCGTCGATGTGCGATGCCGAAATGCCGACGCTGCGAAACCGCTCGACGAGTAGCTTGCTGTGGTCGATGCTGTAGGCGCGACATATTGTCGCGAGCCCTTGTCCGCGCTTCTGCCAAATGCGCACTACGTCGCCGACAATGCCGGGACGTGATAGAGCGGCTTCGGTGTCATCGCCTTCGGGCGGGGGCTCGGTCCAGTATAGCGGCGGCAGAATGACGGGACGTGATATAATGCTGCCGTCGGGGAAAGGTATTTTGCCCATGAGCTGCTTCGGCGTCGCGACTTCGATCTGGGCATCCGCGATGTCGGCGAGTCCTCGGCCATCGAGGCGATATGGCGTCGCCGTCAGATAGACGATGTAAACGAACTTAAACAAGCTCTTGAATTTGTTCAGAATCTCTATGTACGTTGCCGATTTGACACGGTGCGCTTCGTCTACAAACACGACCGCGCGCTCATGCTGGGGCACGATATCGCGACGGGCCAACGTCTGCGCGCTGCAAAACTGCAGCATCGCCGTCGGGTCAGTAGCACGTCCTGCCTTGATATAGGCCGCCTGCATCTCCGTCGATGTAAACCTCTGTGCAGGCTGATCTAACAGTGACTCAGTATGCGCACAAAAGAATACTTGTGCCCACTTATGCTTAAGTGTGGGTACAATCAACAGCTCGGCGATATAGGTCTTACCTGCGCCTACAGGTGCGACAACTACCACACGACGCTTACCACTTGACCACAACTGCTTGATTTTGTCTACAGCAGCGGTCTGATATGGGCGGGGGGTGCGCAAGTGGTGGAGGTAGCCTATCTAGCTACTTCGTGCGCCAACCGTCGAAGACGTGGTAGAGGGTATGGCCGAGTAGCTGAATGTAGGCGTAAAGACGGCGGAGTAGCGATGGCTGCGGTAGTGTGGGCAGTTTCGGATCTGGTGCGTTACGATGCGCCTCGACCGCGGCAGTAACAGTCGAGGCTGTCGTGCCAGGTGGCACGATTACAGTAATCCTGTCGCCTATTTGGGTGACGTTGACGCAAGAGACATCGTCTACGCACACGCTTGCATGGTGCGCCTCTACTGCATCCGCTAGTTCCCGCGCCTCTCGCAGCTTCTGCTTCGCGGCATAGGCACGCCGCTTGCATGGGCGACCGCAGTAGAGGCGTTGTTGGCCGTGAAGAGGCTTGGCACAAACTTTGCAGTGAAGTGGTGTGGTCATTTGGTCACAAGGTGCCTGTACTGCCGAATCCGGCTACACCACGCACAGTATCCGACAGCTCGGAATCGCCCACGTCAACTAGCGCTGCACGTGCGACCGGGGCGATCACAAGCTGTGCGATGCGATCGCCGGCCTGAATCGTGACCGCTTCCTGGCCCAGGTTGATCAGCAGAACCTTGACCTCGCCGCGGTAGTCCGCGTCGATGGTGCCCGGACTGTTGAGGACCGTGATGCCGTGCTTGGCGGCGAGTCCGCTGCGTGGGCGGATCTGGCCTTCATAGCCGGGCGGAATGGCGAGCGCGATGCCGGTGCTTAGAAGCCAAGCTTCCTGCGGATGGATAGACAATGATGTCCAATCATGAGATTCACGACGCCAGCTTTCTGTCGTCGCCTCTTTACCGTCTGCACACAGATCCATTCCAGCCGCGCCCTCGGTCTGATACGCAGGCAGCACGGCGTCGGGATGCAGACGCTTAGCATTGATGAAGACGTGAGTGGGCATCGCTACACCTCCACAGCTACTGTACTCCAACCGCCCCGCCCTGTCAACCCCTACCTTATCGAAGCCGCACCACACCCGCGGCGCTAACTTCAGAGGTTCACAATGGCACTGATTACGCCGCTTTCAGCACTTCCCGCCTCCGGCTCGACGCCGGCCGGCACGCTCACCCTAAGCAATCTGCAGGGTCGTCTAACCGTAGTTCTCACCAGCGGTGGCGCGGCTCAGCTTGACCTGATTACCCAAACCGAAGGCGGCGCGTGGGCCTACGTTCCGGGTGCCCGGCTCACCGTCAGCAGTCAGGCTGATCTTGGCGACGGCATCGGCTGGCTGGACTTCGACAACGCCGCGACCACGACCAAGTATCACTGTGTGCTCGTCGGTGGTAGTGCGGCGTGCTCGGTCTACCTGTCGTCGCTGACGGGTCCGGGCACTTCGACGGCGCTGGTGGCCCACGCTTCGACGCACCTTGCGGGTGGCGCGGATGACCTGCTCGGCGCTCCCGGCACGGTCGGCGGTGTGACGCCAGGCGTCTACTGCGGTACGTTTGGTCCGACGTCGGGCAATCAGAACACTGTGCCCTCGGTCAATGGCGACACTTTCGCCCTGCTCGCCGCGTCGCAGACACTGACGAACAAGACCCTGACGACGCCCGTGCTCAATGGCGCGACCTCGGCCAGCGGCAACTTCAACCTGAGCGGAAGCACCGGCACGTTTCTTACGCCCACCGGCGCGGTTACGCTTGGCGGCGGCGCGGCTGCGATCTCGGCAACCTCTTCGGCTGCTGCGATTACGCTGACCGCTGGCGCCGCTTCGACGTGGTCCACTTCGGCTGGTGCTCTCTCGGTGAGTGGCGCAAGTGGCATCAACCTACAGCGCATCGGCCTCACGCTTGCAGACGTTGGCGCGACTTCGGCGACTGCGGTGACGCTTGCCGCGAACATCTCGCTCGCTGGCGCCGCCGGCTCGGGCGGTCTGTCGCTTGGCAGCATGACCGGCGCGACGGCTCTCCCGACGGGTGCGCTGTCGTGGGCTGGCGCAGCTAACCAGAATATGTCGCTGGTGGGCAGTGGTACGGGCACCGTCACGATCAACAACGCTTCGACGATGTCGATCGGCACGTCGGGCACGACCACGATGACCCTCGGTCGCAGCGGTCAGTCTACCGTGCTCGCCGGCAACGTGAGCTTCAGCGCTGCGACTCGCGCGGCTGCGGCTGCATTCACCATCGCCGATCCGGGTAACGCTGGCGCGATTCCGGTGACTACTAACGGTGTTTGTGCGCTGACCTCGGCCGGCGCTGAGACGCGCACGCTGGCGATTCCGACGTTCATGGGGCAGCGGCTTAGCATCGTGTGTGACACTTACGTCGGAAACATTGTCGTGACCAGCTCTCAGGCTCTAAATCAAGCCGGCAACACCATCATGACGTTCGGCGCTGTTCGCGACTACATCGCGCTGGAAGCTATCACTGTCGGTGGGGCTCTGAGATGGCAGGTGCTTGGTGTGGATGGCGTCGCCCTTAGCTAATCCCTGAGCGTAAGCGTTCTCGTGTGCGAATCCGGTGGCAATTCGCACACACCAAATCACACTTAGCCATTTCGGCTAAGATCCTATTCCAGCTATCATTCCTTCGAGCACTCACGTCAAATAGCTTGTCTCCCCGGACATGGTCAAAATCCATGCATTCAGGGGGATATCGGTTGCCACAATCATGGCACGGTTGATCCTTTAAATCGTCTATTTTTTGTTTACGCAGCCGTGTGTATGTTGTGTGCCGATTCTTTGTTTTGAACAAAGAGTTGTAAAGTTTATCCTTTGCCCGACGGTCAGCAAGCCTCTCAGGAGTCCACGAAGATCGAGGGGATTTTAGACACTCTTTACATGTGTGCGCGTTGATTGCTCCGTTTTGATTTATACGAAACGCTGTAGGAGGTAGCACCCTTTGACAGCCTTTACAGCGGTGGTTGCTTGTTTGCTGACAGAGGAAGCAAATTGATTCTGACATGCTACAAGGTAGCACCGTCATTTGTGCGGGTGCCCAACAATGGCGTCGCGTTGAGCTAGTCGGTGGCGGACAAGTCCGCCTAAAGACCAATCTTTTTAAGCGCTTCCTCGACTATCACGCTTCTCGTGGTAGGTATCACCAGCAAATCCGGCATCTTCGCCAAGGCTAAGAGCAAGCGATCGATCGCTTGCTCAGCCTCTCGCTTTATCCTATATCCACATACGTCGATCAGAATTAGGCCGCTCTCCGGGTGGTTGAACTTCTTAGACTCAAACCACACTTCCGTACACGAAGGCACGTGTACTACACGCCACGGATTGCTTGAGTAGCCCAGATGAAGCGCTCGAAAGTCCGAGCGCTTCCAACTCACTTGACGACCTCTACAAGAACGCCGCGCTTGTAGATGTGCGACACACGACCACGAGTCAGCAGAGTAGCGGCAAACCGGCGAGCCGACTTGATCGAGGTGAAAGAAACCGGGGCCTGAACATTGCCGTCGAAGTCTAGGGTGTACATTTGGCGTCTCCTGTTCGCTGCCGTTGATGATGTAATTATCGCCAGTGCTGCGCAGAAGTCAACACTCAATTCGCAAGTATTTTACAAGCTCGCGAAATCAATCGATTCTTAGTTGATCGGCTAGTCGGCTCTACCTCTTGCTCTTGGCGAATCCGTTCTGCCGTCGGGTCTGCGTCATCAATTTCGATGAGGGCAAAGCGGGATGGGGTAGGGTTTGTCGTGGTTTGGGCTGGTGGTTCGACATGTCCAGTTGTCGGTGACACCACAACGGTTGTGCCGAGAGTTTGTTGCAAGGCTTGTTGTGTAATGCTGGCAACCACCTGCGTAATCCGCTGTACTTCGTTCTCCGTTGCGGAAACACCCCGAGCGGGTGACACTGACCTGTTGCCATTCAGCCCAACTGTAACGGTGTCTGCTGAAACTGCCGCGGCAAAGCCCGCCGCCTCCCAGCTCACTGGGTTGCCTTGCTCGTCGGTGGGAATGACGGTGCGAGATGCCCAGAGTTCAAGATTGGCTTGAACCCAAGGTGAGTAGTCGGCGAGATGCCCGGTCGGTTCAAAACCTGGCGAAGAAAGCCAGCGCCAGTCGCCGTTTAGCGAATCGAGACCCTGCCAATGAATCATTGCAGACTCGCCACCATCGCCACCCATGTCGATCTGGCCGCACGTCGGCGAAGCGGCGGGGCTCGGGCTGAGCTGGCACAGGTGTTACGGTAGGCGCAGGCGTCTGCCCCCGAATCCGCTCCGCCACCCTGCGCTCGGCTACAGCGTCGAGGACGGTGGCGAAATTGGCGAGGGCATTTGATAAAGGCGCGTTTCGCGCATTACCCGCGTGTATTCGATAAGGCCCTTGTGCAACCAAACCGAGATCCTCTCTGCGTAAGCTCCACGGGCAGTGGTCGTTGCCGCAGTCTGTGGGTGGCGCTCTGTCCCACCATGCGCGAACCACATCCCTCGGCATCGCCGCCTCACCCTGGGCGCCATCGACGAGATCGTACAGCGGCTTCAGCCCTTGGTAGACGGTCCAGCGGGTGAGGATGTCGGCGCGTTGCTGTTGCGTCGGTGTTTCACGATCGGCGGTGCCCCAGCCCCATTGCCAATTTCGCGTACGGATACAGACGCTGTCGATGCTCTGTATCTCGATTAGGGCGGAGACTCTCTCCAGAGTGAAGTGCCTATTGATCCGCGCCCACAAATCCGCCCGAAAGCCCTGCGGCTGCGTCGTGGGCGGCTTCGGCTGCCCTTCAAACTTCGCGCGCAGGGCTTCGTACTGTGCGCGCTCCTGCGCCTCATCCACCTTCCGCTTAGACTTCGCCAAATCCGCTTGGCGCTTCAGCTCGGCAGTCACCTCTTCGGGCGTGGCTGCGCGAATGAGGTCTGTGCCGCAGAAGAACGCATCCTCGCCCCATTCCGCGATCAACTGGTCGGTCCAGTTGCGCAGCTCTTTCAGCGTATAGCCTTCTATGATCGGATCTTCGTCGATCTCTTCGTAGACGCGCCAGACGTTCTCATCGATATCCTGATCGATTCGTCGCATTGTTTCACCTCCAGAAGAATCATACCTCACTCGCCGCGCGAAGTCAACAGCCTCGCCACATCGACGACGATGTCATCAACCCCGCAGTAGTCCGGCGCCCCGCTGAGCTGATAGAACGCCTCGAAATCGGCGGGGTTCTTCGCACCCATCTCACGCAAAGCATCCGTTTCCAGCTTGAAATTGCCAAGCTGTGTCGCGATGATCGCATCGACGATCATCGCCTGCCCCTCATCCTCAAATCGGCCCTCGGCCTCATAGCGATGTCGTCGCGGCAGCATGACGGCAATTCGACGATGTCCTACCTGTGCGACGGCGTCGTAGTAGCTGCGCACTGCGGCGGCAATACCTCGACGCACATACTCGGGCGCATACAGTTCGGCATATGTAGCCGATAGCGCGACTGGGCACTCACTCACAACCACATCGACCTTGCCGAAGAGACTGGACTCTTCTTTGATCTGCTTGCCAAGGATGTAGTAGGCATCAAACGCGCCAACAGGCCGACCCTCCCAGGCCCATCGCTTCACGTATTCGTGCGCGATCTCTGTGTTGATACCGCGCTGCTTAAATGCGGCATAGAGCTGACTGGCAACTGTCGATTTGCCGATAGAGGGGCCGCCGTAGACTTCGATGACGTAGGTTATTCGAGGCATTTGTCGCCCCAGTGTGCGTTAACGCGACGCACCCACTCGATAAACTCCGTAAGTGAGTAGTTCTTTTTAGATAAGTTGCACTGATTGCAGCATGGTACACTGTTTGCTAGCGTGTATCCCAGGCTGTTATCAAGACGGTCAATGCCGTTGTATAAAAAGCTAGACCTTTGGCGAGTAGCTGCCAGTCGGCCGGAGAATGACACTTGACGAGGTGGAATATTGCAATAGTGGCAATTACTTGTCACGATTGCGACATTCCTTCGCAAACTGTTTTGAAACACATTGCGCACATTGCCGCAATCACAGCGACATTTCCACAAGATGGGGCGAGAGCCCAGCGACTTCGTCTGCCTGCGACATACACTTGGAGGGAAGATCAAAGACAACGCCTAGCGGCCAATCCCCCTTCTCCACCTTCCCACCAGGGAAGTTCGCCTTGCCCGCTTGCCAGGTTGGGCGCAGCTTGTGAATCAGGACGACGCGGTCGAGGTTGGGGCTAAACAAGGCGACGGCACTGTATCTGCGCATGGTGTGGTCCTCAAGTGTTGGCGACCACGCTACCACGACATCGTCGTGATGTCAAGGCCGCGCAGCAGGGCAGCCGCTGCGGTGCAACAGCTACGACGCAGCAGCTACTAAGCGGCAACCACTCATCCACCTATTGACACCGCGTCGTCGTCGTGCTACCTTGTGACTCCCGGCGGTGTCGCGACTGCGACGCGGCTCAACACAACGAGGTATGTCCATGTCCCTTGATGTCGGCGCAGGTGATATGTTTGCCAGTGCAGCGAAGTTCTTTCAGACCCCTTTGCAGCAGTTTCAATTCTTCGACAAAACCAGTCGATTTGACTACATGAAAGGCCGACGCGAAACGTGGCCCGAGACAGTGGATCGGGGTATTCGTCATCTCGGTGAATTGGCCCCCGCGATGCGTCCCTGGCTTGAGACCGAGGGCCGCGAAATGATTCTGACGATGCAGGCGCTTCCGTCGATGCGCCTGCTTGCGATGGCGGGGCCTGCCGCGCATCGGCAGAGCCTGTCGCAGTACAACTGTTCGTACCTACCCGTAGACGACGTCTACGCCTTCGTTGAGATGCTGATCATCTCGATGTCAGGCTGCGGCGTCGGCTTCAGCGTTGAGCAGCACAACATCGACAAGCTTCCAGCCGTCGCGATGCAGACGGGACGTGGGCACGTTGACGTCTGCGTCGTCGAGGACAGCACCGAGGGCTGGGCGACCGCGCTGTGGAGTGGCCTAACCCGTTGGTGGTCGGGCCATGATATCACCTTCGATCTGTCGCAGGTTCGTCCCGCCGGAGCTGTGCTGCGCACCAAGGGCGGTCGCGCCAGTGGTCCCGAGCCCCTGCGTCGTCTCCTCGCCTTCGTGCGCGGTGTCATTCTGTCGCGGCAGGGGCAGCGGCTACGCAGCATCGACGCCCACGACATCGCCTGCGCCGTCGGCGACGCGGCGGTGTCGGGTGGTATGCGACGTACCGCGATGATCTCCCTGTATTCACAAGGCGACGAGCTGATGCGGGCGGCCAAGACCGGCGACTATCCGGCGATTCGGTGGAACGCCAACAACAGCGAAGTCTGGCGGCAGGACCCGACCGACGCCGACATTGACGCGCAGATGCGTGCAATGATCGCGGGGCAGAACGGGGAGCCCGGCATCTTCAGCGGGGCAGCCGCTGCGCGGACGATGCCGGCACGTCGTCGCGAAATGTGGCAGACGGATCTGAGCATCGACGTGGCGTCGTCTGCGGGGACGAATCCGTGCGGGGAGATCGTGTTGCGTCCCTACTCCCTGTGCAATCTCAGCATCGCAGTCGCACGCGCAGACGACACCCTGACGACGCTGCGTCGCAAGGTCGAAGCAGCCGCGATCTTCGGCACGATTCAGGCGACGGCGACGCACTTCCCGGGGCTGCGTCCTCAGTGGCGCCGAAATGCTGAGCAAGAGCGTCTGCTTGGCGTCGATATCACCGGGCAGATGGATTGCCCCCTGTTGACCGGACCACAGGCTGAGGCGGTCTTTGCCGAGCTGCGGACGCTGGCCCGCGACGTCAACGCGAAGTGTGCCGAGACGCTGGGCATCGCCCCCGCCGCGGCAATCACCACGGTGAAGCCGGCTGGCAACAGTGCAGCCCTGCTGAATTGCAGCAGCGGTGTGCATGGTCGTCACGCACGCTTCTACGTCCGCAACGCACGCGTCAGCGCGCACTCGCCGGTGTATAAGGTGCTGCGGGATGCCGGGGCGCCTCTGTCGCCCGAGAACGGCCAGACCGAAGTGGACGCGACAACCTGGGTATGCGCTTTCCCTTGCCGCGCCCCGGACGGCGCAACTCTGAAAAATGATCTGTCGGCTCGTCGCCAGCTTGAGCACTGGCTGCTCAATAAGCGGCACTGGGCCGAACATAACGTGAGTTGTACGGTTACGTACCGCCCCGACGAAGAGGCCGAGGTCATCGCCTGGGTGAAGACACACCGAGAGGAGATCGGGGGCATCAGCTTCCTGCCGGCTTTCGATGCCGCTTACGACCAGATGCCGTATGTTGAGATCGACGAAGCTGAGTACTTGCGCCGCGCGGCAGCCTTTCCCGCGATCGACTGGTCGCGGATCGCGCTCTATGAGCAGACCGACACGACCACGTCGTCGCAGGAAGTCGTCTGCACCGGCGACCGCTGCGAGCTGAAGTAGGTGGTTCCATCGTCCGCGGCACTACTACCCGCGGCACTACTACCCGCGCAAACCCGCGTTGTGCTTGTACTATGCGTAGCGCACACTGCTTGTTTTCGAGTGGCAAGCCGTGCGATAGTCTGCATCGGAGGTAGACACCGATGCGTTCAACGAACCTAAGCCTAGCCTTCTCACTCGTCCTCTTCGCCTGCAGCCCGGCAACCCAGCCGACGCAGCCAAACCCACCACCCTACTGCGGCTCCGACGACAGATCGAAGCCGTGGGACGCCGACTGCGCGAACCGCTGCATTCCAGACGAACAGCTCTACGTCACCTGCACCGAGAAGCTCGGTCGCGTCTTCAACACACGGCAGGGGCTGTCGCTGATTCAATCCTACGGCTGGACGTGGGAGACGTCCGCGGCGTCGTCGCAGCGTTGCGGCGACTACACAGCCCGCGTCTGGAAGCTGACGCCGCTTCTGCCGCAGCCGACTGCGGCGACTGTGGCAGTGCTGTTCGGCCGCGTCACGACGACGGAGACGTCGGGGGAGTGCAGCGACCGCGTGATGACATCGATGGCCGTGGCGACGGATCGAATCTACTACGTCGCCACGGAGGTGCTTTAATGCGCGGCTGGGCAGCGATGGTGGTAGGGGTGCTGGGGACGGTGGGGGCTTGCGGACCTGACTGGGATTTGAGTGAAGGCTTCGCACTTAGCATAGACATCAATCCCACTGAATATGTTGGCGCCTTTACCGAGAAAGCGATTCGAGCGTCCTTTTCGTCGGCTATATCACAATTAGGCGGCACGGTAAGTAGCAGTTCGACACAGCTTATTAAGGTTGCCTACATGGAGACTTGCGCATGCAGCCAGTGTGGGCCGAACACTGTAGCGATAGCTAAGCCCAACACCGACACGCTATTCTTCTGTCCGAAGGTCAAAACCAACCAAGCTGCCTTTACCGACGCAGGTGTCAAGCATGAGCTGCTGCATATTCTGGCTAAACGGGGGGATCATCTGCCGTGTGAGACAGGAGGGATGATGGCTGCCGATTTGGCCTGTGCAAAGTCGCTAGGGACCTACAATCAGGCCGATCGAGCGTACCTGTGCTCGGCGGGGGTTCTTGGTGGGATATGCCGATAGCCTAGTAGGTAAAGCCTGTCACCCATACCCAGGCAGCATCGTTGACGTCTGTAAGCTGATAGTCAATTGTGGCTGCCCCCACGCTATCGGCCCCGCTCACAAGCTGTAAGTCAGTGCCGTCGCCACCTAAGCTGATACGCGCAACTGATCGCCCTGTGTCGAAAGTTTGTCCCTGAAACGCAGCACCGGCACGACTGGCTTGAAAAATATAACTGACTTGACTTGCCCCTGTGGGAGCTGGCCCCGCAAAGTTCACTGTCGCGGGGGCAATGGCATGCCCCTCATTCAGGACAAGATTGCCGTCTACAGCGCCTTTACTCTGTAAGTAGTTATAGCTGTATACGTTGTCATCTTGCTTATACCAGACAATGCCTAAGCCCGAGTCTGTGTAGAATGTCGTAATGAACTGATATTGCTCGTCGCCCGTCTTATACCGCAGTCCCGCATCCGGCGCAGTCGTGGACACCGACCAAGTGATAGCACCCGCGACTACGTTGACATACACGTAATAGCGTGTACTAGCAGCAAAGGCGCCACCAGCTAGCGCTTGTGGATCAATCACCGTCGCCACAGTGTGCGGCACAACCGTCCAGACGCCGGCGACCAAGACGACGACGGCGCCGAGCGGCTGAATCGTCATCGCTGTATTCGACGTCGCCACGACGCGACGACGCAGACCTCCACCATAGGTCAGATAGCGCAGGGCTTCGGCGCTGTTTTCCAGGGCCTGAAAGCCAGTGTTGACGCTGAGCGCATTCGCCAGCGTGCCGTCGGTGGGGCCAACAAAGGTCTGAACAATCTGGGTAGGCGTGGACGGGGTAATCGCGGTCATGCGTCAAGGTAGCGGCGACGCCGCGGCAGCTCAATCTACTACGCCGACGACTGTGTGAACGTGGGTGTAGAAATCAGGCAGCCCGCCCTCCTCATACACCACACCAACTCGACCAGCGATGTAGGTGCCAGGATCACTGACTACCTCAGACCACGACTCGTACGGTTTGCCTGTGGTTTCGTGTGCGATGTACTGTTCACGAGTGACAGCACCCACGAGATAGGTATTTGTCATACCTACCTCTACCCGCCGCCGCCCAGCAGTCGTCGCAGCTCAGCGACTTCGCTGCGCAGGGCGGCGATGTCGTTGGCGGCCCGTTCGTCGCGCTCGCGGTCCATGTCATTCTGTCGATTCTGCGACAGCAGAATCAGCGGCGACTGGAAAGTCGAGACGACGGTGAGAATCCAGTTCAGAAACAGGAAGGGGTATGGATCGCGCGGCTGGGCAGCGACGGCGTTGACTGCGACCCACAGCAGACATGCCACACCGAAGACGCCGATGAAGGCCCAGCTGCCGCTAAACGCAGTGACACCGTCGGCCCATCGCTGGGCACGTGTGCGTGTATCTGTGGTCACGACATCGCCCGCGGCGACAGCCACAACGCCAAGTCGAGGTCGTCACGCAGTCGTCGAAGCTGCCGCAGGGTTTCTTCGACGACCGGTTGCGTCGGCGCAGCATATGACCCACCGGCTAGCACGGTGACAGCGTCGTCGATGTTCTGACGATAGGCTTGCGGCTGCGCAGCTCCACGCGCCTCTATGGCCCGCAGCAGCAACAAAACCGCCGACGCAGCCTCCTGCCCCCACACGTCCCGCAGTGCTGTCGCGCAGTCGCGTAGCGAGGGCAGTGACGATGCAGCCGACATGTAGGCGACGCAGAGTGGCTCGATCGCTTGGGCTCCGACCTCGTTGCTGCGTTGCAGCAACTGCGTCAACGCCGTCCAGCGCTTCGCAGGGGGGGCCTTGCCATCGCAAGCAAGGGCCATCAACGCAGTCAGGCTATCCGAGGTAGCCCCCTGCGATGCAGGGGCATTATCTGCGCGTTTAGGGGCCTCTGGCGCAACGCTGCGACCCCGCGACACGATCGCGTTGATCTGTTCATACAGCGCCTGCGCGGTCTCTTCGTAGACACCGGCCAACACTGCGGCGTCTGCGGCGATCAGGCCGAGCTGCTTACGGGACGCGGCAGCGACGAGTGCGCGTTGCGCTACGGCTTTGGCCTGCATCGCGGCAGCTTCGCGTGACAGCGACTGGACGACGGCTGCGGCGTCGAGGGCGATGCGTGTAGTATCGGTGCGTGTAGACTCAGTGCCCACGCTACGCCTTCCCCCGCCTCGTCGTCACGATGTCGCCACCGTGACGCGCAGACGCACGCAGCATCGCGCTGCGAACTTGCAACAGCGCCGTGTCGAATGCGACGTCGAGGGCGGTGCCAGTCTTGCCACCGTCCACGTCGGCCCGAAGCTTTGCGAAAATCTGAGCGATCTCGTCCATGTGTAAACCCCTATGGTTGTTGCTGCGTGGCTGCCGTGCTTACGCGGGCTGCACGTCTGCCACTTCGACGACGACGCCGGTGGCGAAGTCGAGGCGCCAGTCAGCCTTCGTGGCGTCGATGCCGCGATCCTGCAGCATGGCGATCAGGCGGCCGGTGCAATGCCGCGACGTGGCTGCGAGGTTCTGTTCGGCGAGCAGGCGCATGCCCTCAAGGGCGCGAAGCTCGCCGAGTTCTTCGGCAGTTAGGCGAATGGCGGGGCGGACGGTGGTGGCGGGGGAGGTAGGGTTGGTCATGGTGTTCTCCTGCGACTACAGCAGACCGCGCAGCACACCGGCGACGATGGCCGCGCGTTCTTGAAAATTGGTTGTCTGAATCGGCACATACGGGACGTCGCCGAGTTCCAGCAGCAGCTTGACCGCGCCGTCGATGCGGTGAACGCCACCGACGTCGAGGTCGCCCTCAGCACGGACGCCGTCACGCACTGGCACAACACCGGGCCGGACAAAGAAGACGGCGCCCTCGCAGCGGCGCACCGCGTCGCCAATGCCGCGGACATAGCGCCGACATGCGGCCGAACGCCACATCGCAGCGGCTGTGCCGTGGGCCGCGTTCTCTGCAGCGTATGCGACGTTGTCGAAGGCGCGGTCGCTGACGTAGCGCGAGATGCCCTGCCCGACGCGCAGCTGCGCAGCAAAGACGTTCTTCTGAAACCGCGTCACCGCGTCGAGGTCAGTGCGCAGCTTGTCAAAGCCGCCGCCCATCTTGGCGATCTCGATGCGGGCGATCTCGTCGAGAATGGGCAAATTGTAGGCGGCAGCGATATGCCGTACAAGTACTGACTTGCCCGTTGCATGGCTCCCGACGACCTCAATGCGAAGCGGCTTGCTCGGGGCGCTGCGGAGTGCGCGGGTCTTAGCTGACATCAGGATGTGAACCTCTCGCTGCTGCTGCACTGCGTCGCCACCGCCACGCCGATATCGCCGTCAGGACGATAGCACAGATGGCTAGCGACGGGATGCGCGTAAACAAGGTGTGATAGGTGGCGAAGAGAATGTTGGCCAGCGTCCACAGCTTATCGCTGCCTCGCCACTGAGCGACAAAGACGAGGGCGACCGGCAGCCATCCGACGGCGCTGACTGTTGCAGGTGCGAAGCTGGGCAGCTGCAGCAGCGTCACGACGATGCCTCGCCGCCGCGACCAAGTCGATCCCGCGCGTCACTGCCGCGTCGCCACACCACCGTGCCGTTGTCGGCCTGTACTTCGCCGATCGCCGCCTTCACTGCAACGACGTGGCCGACAGGGAAGATTGTGTCACCGCGCACTGCGACGACTTCGGCGACGTGTGGGCTGCGAGGCTGCGAGGTGTCTACGTCGTCGCCGACTGCAACCTCGCCAGGTCGTCGCTGCCGCACGTCGAAGGTGACGTCACTTACGCGGTCGCAATGCACGATGGTGACATCGCTCAGACCTGGACGTAGCGTCGTCGGCGTGGCCGCGGTGGGGCCGTTGCTGCGGACGTTGTAGCGACCGCGCAGCCGAGCAGCTTGACGACCGCTGCCCGGCACGACCGTGTGGCAGACGTCACATCGCTTCGGCGACTTCGTGATGACGTGGTCGCAGTTCAACATACATAGACTCTAGCACGTCTGCGACGCGACTGCAAGTACTATTTTGCTAGGCGCTGCGCCTGCATTTGTGCGAGCATGTTGCGGCAGAGGGCATCAGGCAAATCTGTAATCGAGAGACGGATCGTACCTATTTCGCAGTGGCGATGCGGTCGAGGATGGCAGCGAGTTGCTGCCGCAGCGTCGAGTCGAGACAGGCTTTCAGCCAGGCATCGTCGCGGATGTTGCTCAGTCGAGCAACCACGGTGCGAGCAGCCAAGTGCTGCGCAGTGTAGTCGCTGTGCTGCTCGGCGGCTGCGTCGAAGGGCTCGATGTAGTCGCTAGCACCACGTGTACCCCGCTCGTTGCCACGCTGATCGAAGAGGCGACCTGACGCCAGCTTCACGTAAGGCGACGTCGCCGGCCCGAGAACTGCGACGACTTTGTCGCGAGTTCGTGTTGACGGCCAGGGCACGGCGCTGAAGGTTCTCTGCGGCTGCGCGATGACCACGTCGTCGCCGACGCGTAGGGTAAAGCTCGTGGAGTACGAGCGAATCGTGATTTCTGTGCGTGTGCTCATGTGCTACACCTTGTGTTGTAGTGCTCGACGACGCCGACGCCGATCAGCCGAGTTACCGCCACCCTGATAAACCTTATGCTGTAGCCAGGCTTGGTCGGCGACCGCATCCAGACTCGTTGGTGGCTCGACCTCTACACAGAGGCGTAGCACGTCGGGACTGGGCATATTGAGCTGAGCGTACCACCCAACCTTGCGTCGCTGTCTTTCGGTGCGATCTGGCGCGGCGTTGATGTAGTCAACAACCTCTCGACGTTGCTCAGGATTCAACACATTACACCTTCCCTTCTCGTCGCAGTTGCAGAAGCAGCGCAGACACCGCACAGTCGCGGGTGCTGTTGCCGGTACGCGTCTCGACGACGCCGCTGCGCGACCAGGCCCAGCCACCGCGCGGTGCGCGAAAGACTGAGCCCAGAACGCGACCCTGATGCTGCACTTGGCCGACGTCGTCGATGGTGACGGCGACTGCGGCGCCGATGCCAGGCTGCCAGGTGAAGCGGACGGCGGCCATTAGCGCACCGCCACTTTGATGGCTGATCCGTAGGCAAAGACGCCCCGCTTTGCCATATTCTTGATCATCCGGTTAATCTGAGCTTTGCGATACAGCTTCTGAGAGGCTCGGCCATTCCACACGAGAACCCACAGCGTCGTAAATTTCATCGGCTTGTTCATACTCAAAGTATCGTCCGGCCGGCCCAGTCTGTCCACAATTATTTTCAACTATTTTGTAAGTGCTTGAAATTGCACGCAACAAAGTCGCACCTGCCACCGCCTCGCCTATTTATCCGCCCACGACTTCACCACCAAGTCGCCGTCCCGAGCGTCGCCCGGCTCTACAGGCAGATCAACCACACCGGCCCACCGCAGCCCAGCCGCGAACCAGTGGCGCACGCATCCAGCGGCAGCCAGGCGATGATCGGCAGCGGCATCGACGTCGGCCTCGTCGTGGGCCATAGAACCGCAACGTGCATCCCATACCACCGCGTCTGCCGCTGCCAGCCCCCGGGCGACGAAGTAGCGATCGTGTTGATCAAACTCTTCAAGAATCTTGTCTAGCGCCCACTTGATCGCATCGGCCTCGGTGCGCAGCCACACGAAAGCGACGGCGTCGGTGCCCTTGACGGTGAGGCGGCCGTGTGTCCGCTGACACTCCTCACACCACGCCGCTGTATCGCGATCGTATTTATCGACCTCTTTGCGCAGCCACAGACGCCCACCCGTGACCAGCGACCACGCCGCGCCGTAGTGCGCCCCGTCGATGACGACGTCGATCTCGTTGCAGCGGCGAATATGCGCCTTCTGAAAGCCGAAGAGGCCAACGTAGCGACGTCGCCAAGCTTCGCGAATTAGGTTCCACTCCTCTAGCTTCAGAATCACCGGCGGCTTCGCCGTGTCGCCTGCGCCTTTGAGCCGCGCGACGCTGCCGAGATTGAGGGACGTGTAGTTGCCTGTCTTGGCCGGCTGCCGCAGCGACTTGACAAACTTGTGTTTCTTGTGGCGCTTGTCATACCACTGAAAAAACTCGGCCTCTGTCGTCGCTGCGTCGATCTGCTTCGTCGCCACGCCGAAGTCGTAGGCCAGCTTCAGGTGCGCGTCGCGGTCAAGGTTGAAGTCTTCAAGCAGCTGCGCATCCTGTGATGCTTGCGCAGCAATGCGCATGTGCGCCTGCGAGAAGTCGGCGACGATGAAGCTGCGCGGTCGTGCTTCCCACTCTGCAGCGAGGCGCTCGTACCAGGCGATGCGATCGGCGACGCGAGAGGTGTCTACAGCATTGCCGAAGTCACTGCCCTCGGTGTCGTCTGCGTCGTCATCGTCGAGCATCGCATCCCAGCCCTGCACCACCCTTGGCATCGATGCCACACCACGGCCCACCTCGGCTGCGAACGGGTCTGTGGCCTCGCCACGCAGTCGTGCAATCGCCCAGCGCAGATACCCAGCCGCGTCGGCGTCGTGACCGACGAAGGGAATGCGCGGCGACATGGCGGCGGGCTCGCCGACGAAGCCCATGGCGCGATGTATCAGCGCATTGATTTTTGGCTGAGGATTCGCCGACTGCTGCAAACTCGGCTGACGACAACTTGACCTGCCATGACCACGCCCCGCAGTGTCGTCGCCGCCGCGATTCTCACCGCCCGCGATCTGCGCGTACTCGCCACGCACTCGCGCATCGCGACGCAGTCGCCGTCGCACACCCTCCATCCACTTCAGGACGACACCCATGCTGCGCCAGTCAAGCAGGGCGGATATCCAAGGCAGGTGTGACCATCGCGTCAGCACCGCTTCGGCGACGCTGTGGTCGGTGCTGTCCGCGTAGCGATCATCTTTTTTCTTGAAGGCGTAGTCGAAGCGTTTGCCGAGAATGAATAGCGGCTGCTTCCGCGGCTTGGCTTCGTCGAGTTCGTAGAAGAGATGTGGCTTGCCGTCGATGTCGTAGCAGTTGTCCAGCGACAGCGCGACGGCGACCACCTGCGTCTTTGACGGTTCGATGCCGGGGTAACGCTGACGGAACGGGGCGATAGCTAGCTCGCGACCACGCCGCCACATCTCGATGTGGTCGTTAAGCATCGCAGGGTTGACGGGCAGCCCATTGAACTCGAATTCGACGAAGGCGGCGACTGCGTTGCATTCGGCAAGCGCTGTCGGCAGCATCCCCGCGGCGTGGATGAGACCCCCGATCCACTTGAACAGCGGAATCATCACCAGCGCGTCGGTGGCGGCGTAGTTGATCTGCGCGTTCGATAGACGCCAGCGCCACTCAGATTTCTGCAGCCGCTTCGACACCGCCCAGACACCCGGCGCAGCCGCAGCAACAGCACGTTCCGTCAGGAAGCCTAAGCCGTGGCGTGTGCCCTGAATGCCGGCCCAGTACAGCTGGGATAGCAACATCGTGCAGCGTATGCCACGCATCCGCCAACCAAAGTGAATGCGCAGCCACAACGCATCAAACTTCGCATGGTGCAGAATCTTCAATCGAGTCCGCGACTCGACGAGGTCGCGCAGGACGTCAAGAAAGCTGCCCTTGACATACGGCTGCGGGGCGTCGCTGCGACGCTGCACGATCCCCTCGTCGCCGTACAGCCGCAGCCGTGCAGCTCTATCGTCGCCGACACCGCCCAGGTCTGCAACTAGGCAGACACCAGACGGAAGCGCAACCTGCACTAGGCGTATCGTCGATGCAAAGGGATCGAAGCCGTCGCGGTTGGCGTCGTCGTCAACGGTCGGGGTGCCACCCGCCGCTGCGCAGTCGTCATAGCCCTCGGTGTCGAGACCGCAATGGGTGGTGGTTGATAGCTCGGTGAGGGCTGCGACCCAGCGCGGATCTGTGACCAAGACGACGCGGTCGTCGAGGGGGACGTCGGGCTCAAGAGAGGAGTCGAACGTCAGCTGACGACGAGAGGGTTTACGGGCCACGCTGACACCATAACTCGTAAGCTGAGATACCCACAGCTAGCTCAGCGTGTGACCCAGCTAGGTGGCGTCGCCTCGACGATTTGATGGTCGATATCATCGTTGCCAAATTCACCCATCTCTACCCCGCGACCATGATGTTTCACGAGCAAGCGTTAGATAAGCGGCTTCAGCATCTCGTCGCAAGGGTACGATTCAGCATGCCGGCCATGACTGGCCCGATAACACTGTCGGGGTGACTAGAAAGTGTGTCAGTTGGCATCGCTGCAGCCGCGTTCGCACATCGAGTGTGATTGTCGTCAGGCCGCCGCAGACGAGCAAGCTATGCCAGCCGGGCAAATAGGTCTCGCCGAAGCGAGCTAGTCGCTCGGTAGGTTCAGGTGCATCGAACACAGCGGCTCGACCGCACGGAATCGACTGCAGGTTGCTGCCACGCCGATACCAAACTTCTCGTCGCCCATTGACGTATGACGATTTCGTGACTTCGGCGAGTGGCTGCTGTTCGACCCAGTGACGCAGCCAATTCGCAGCTTCAGGACCGATGCGACCGATCAGTTGTGCGTGCATGTAGTCTTCCCTCGCCGCGCAGCAATCGCAGCTATGTCGGCCTCGACGTCGCGCAGGATGATCCAGAGCCGGCGAAAGCGTCGCAGGTAACGACCAAAGCGCAGCAGCTTCGACCACTGCGCGGTGTTGAGTTCACGCCAGGGCATAGGCTAGTGCAGCGGCAAGTGGTCGGTCAGCCCGACGAAGACGTTGTCTCGATGCGGCCCAATCGCCAGCGCTGTGACTGTGCCAGGCGGCACTTCGGTCAAACCATCGTCGATGACGAGATGCGCCGTCAGGCCGCGAAGCTGAGCTTCTGCATGGAGATCGTGCAGTTGCTTCTCCGTCGTCGCTTTGACGACGATCTTGCGGAAGTTGCCATGCAACCAAGCAGACTGCTCTGCGGTCAGAGCGGGAGGTCAGTGCGTACTCGCGTAGCCACATCGACGCTGCGTGTGCAACCTGTGCGCACTCTTTGCCGCGTCGTAGCTTCAGGTCAGCCCGGATGACGACGACTTGCTTGATGGTGGCGTCACTCATTGTGACGACACTACCACGTTCCGTCGTCGCTGTCAAGTAGTTTACGCAGCTGACACGACAATGCGGCGGGCTCGATTGGAGTCGATCATGCAGTCACACCCTCAGTGTAGCGCACCACTTTGCCCGTCGGTCGTTTGGCGAAAGCGAAGTGTGCATCTTTGCCGGGCGACAGCGTCGCGGTGATTTCGACTTCGGCGCCGCGAAGGCTGGCGAGGCGTCCATTTGGGCCGATCGGAGCGGCTTCGAGCATGGCTGTCGGCACCGTGCCCCACGCTAGCCATGTGCCAGTAGGCGTCGTGACCTTGATGGTCATCTTGTACCCGACACCATAAACACCGTCCGACGACTTCGCCGACACGACAACGCCGCGGAAGGTCTGACGTCCGGTCGGCGCTGCAACGTGCTGCTCGACTGCGCGGGGCGTCGCGGCTTCGGTGGCGATCTTCATCACAAGCGCGATCTGCTTTTCCGACAAGTCGCCAAACTGGCGAAAGCGCCTGGCGATGTCAGCGACGATATTGTGCTCGACGGCGAGAGCTGCTTCCAGCCCCGGGTGTGCAGCGAGGAAAGCGGTGCGGATGGCAGACCGCACTGCGGTCGCCTTGCGACGATCCGTCTCAACCTCGAAGGCGCTGCGATCGGCCAGCATCTCGTACTTGGCCGCGCAGTCTTGTCCGACGTGTAGGTGCTCACCTGTCGCTTCATGACACCACACATCACCGTAGATGAAGTTGGCACCACAGATTGAGCACTTACTCAGACCGCCAGTGTGGGCGAAGGTGTGCTTCTGCCGCAGCTCCATGACATAGTCAACGTTGTAGGGCGGCACGGGCCAGTTATTGACCGTCGTGGCGAGGTGGTAGCTAGTCACATAGCGGTAGTCGGCCGGGATGATTGCGGACGGGCGGTGGATGTCGGTGCGCTTCGTGGTGGACATACCCAAAGTATCGTCAATGCCCTGCAACCTGTCCACAACTATTTCATGCCTATTTCATAAGCGCCCGATTTCACACGTAACAAAGTCGGCGCTGTTTCGCAGCCACAGCCCGCCTACACACCCCACGGCGCAGTCATGTGGCCGCCGTCCACCAGCGCCAGCAGTAGCCGTCCCGTCGTCGTCGCATCAACGACTGCGCTGTGTGCGGTTCCCTCGACGATGACGCCGTGCTGCGACGCCATCGTGCTGAGGGAGCGAGCCCCGCGGCGGTACTGTGGTAGCCGACTGGTCGTCCCGGCCCACGGCATCACATCGATGTGTCGTCGCTGCAGCTGGGCAGCCTCGTAGCAGTCGCCGAGGCCGTGTCGCCAACATTCCACTCGCAGGCATGGCAGATCGTATTCGTCGCCGTTGTAGGTCGCGACGATCGGCGCCGCAGTCAACGCTGCGAGGAGATAGGGCAGTGATATCGCCGACGTCGGCGCAGTGATGACGTCGTCGTCGGCGATGCCGTGAATCCGCGTCGCTTCACGTGGAATGCGAACACCCGGATCGACGCGGCTATGCTGCGCCTTGGTAAACCAGACGCCGTCGCTGCGTGTGAAAGTGACTGCCGCCCATTCGACGATGCGAGCAGTGGCCGGGTGTCGTCCGGTCGTTTCGAGGTCAAAGACGGTGAAGGTTGGGGATGCTAAGGTGACATCGTGGGGCATGCTGCAAGGTGACGCAGCAGCGTCAGCCTACGCGGCGCTGTAGACGCAGGCGCGGGTGGCGCCGCTCGACTTGATCAGTCCCTCAGTGCGCATCGCTGAGAGCGGCAACGGGGCCGTCAGCCCGAGCTTCTCGGCGATCTTGTTGCGGGAAAGGGCGCCTTCGCGCTTCAGTAGCGCGACGATGCGGTCGCGGATGTCAGTGTTCTTCGTGCGGGCCATGTCGGTGTCCTCGGTGGTTGTTGTTGCGTGGTGCGGGGGCAGCGGAGGCGTGTGTGAGCGGCCATGTCACGCTCCTTTGGACTCACACGCCTCTCCGCGACACTGTGAGGCTAGAAGGGCAGATCAGAGTCAGGACGCACCGGCCCACCCTGCACCGCAGGCGGTGGCGAGGTCGGGTTGCGGGGGCTGCCGCCACCCTTGGCACCGTCGCCGAAGTCCTTCTTCGGCGGACCAGCCTTCGACGCAGCCAGCGAGGCGAGCAAGCCGCTGCCGCCGAGACGCTTCATCAGGTCGTCGGTGGCGACCTTGGCGGCGGGCTGGGTGATGCCGCTCAGCGGGACAACGCGACTGGTAATCGGGGTGCCGCCGTTGTTGGGTGTGAAGGTCTCTTCCTGAACCTTGACGTTGAGCAGCTTGGCGCCGACGCCCGACACCGTCGAGTCGTTCATGCGCGCAAGGAAGGCGGTCTCGGCCGCAACAGCCTGCTCGGCCAGCTTGGGATCACTGGGGTTCTTGGTGAACGCGTCGAAGGCAGCATCGACGTCGTCGAAGCGAAAGCCCATAAAGCGCATGTTCGCCCAGGTGTAGGGCTTCGCGTCGGGCGACAGCGCCATGTCGGTGACGATGTTCTTGCCGGTCACGTCGTTGCCGGACAGATCCTTGCCCTTCAGCACGACGAAGAGGCAGCGCAGCGAGTCGTTGCCCTTGTCGTTCGTCACGACAGCGTGGTCAACGAGGACGGCGTCAACGGGCGGGACCGTCTTCGTCTTGTCGCCCTTGATCTGCGTGATGAAAGCGTTGTCGCGTGGATTGTGAGCCTCGGTCAGCTTCAGTGAGGCGCCTTCGGCGAGGGTCGGTAGCGTGATGGGGGTGCTCATTAGCTCATTGCTCCTGTCGGTGTTGCGTTGTGGTGTTACGTGGGCGTTGTCAGTTTAGCACAGATTGATGATTGTTGCAAGTGGAAAGTGAACGTTACTTCGACGACGACGCCGCGGCGACACCGCCACTCAGTCGCAGCTTGGCAGCGTCTTTGGCGGCGATCAGGGCATTGCGTTGGTCATCAGTGAGCAGCGACGCACCCTGCCGCGACGTCAAGGCGTAGACCTCCTGCAGCTTCTCCATCGTCGCAGATTCGGCGATGGCTTTGCAGCGACGAGCTACCCAGCCGCGGGAACCGACAGGGTCTTCGCCCGACTTCGCCCAGTTGGCGATAACACGTCCCGTCTCAGGGCTGATGACCGCCGGAATGCGGGCGCTGAATAGGCCGGTGCGGTCTTTGCCGGTGCCGACGACAGCGCAGTGCGTGTGATGATCGATCGACATCTGCAGATCGAACTCGTACTCGGTGCCCTCACGCTGCTTGGCTTTCAATCCGAGCTTGGTCACGTGGGTCTTCTCGCCGCCCTTGCCGTCGGGCACCTTGGCGATTTCGATCTTCTGTTCTTCGCGCAGACACGCAACGATCGGAATCGGAGCGCGGCGAATGCAGTCAAGCACGCGTTGATGTGCTGGTCCCGTCACAGCCCAGTCGCTGGCACGTGCGCCAAGCCGTCGATTCCAGTCGAGCACGCCGCCCTCGCCGTCCCATTCGTGGGACAGGCTGTCGAGTACAAGCACCCGCTTTTTCGCGGCGACGACTTCGGCGATCAGCTTGATCCAGCGATCGGGGTGATAGGGTGGGTCGAAGACGATGTGTGTGAAGCGTCCGATCTCGACGGTTTGCGCGGGCTCTCCCGTCGTGCTGCCGCCGACCATGAAAGCCGCATCGACGTAGTACTTGGCCGACTTGTTCTCGGTGTCGGCGACGACGACGTCGCTCCAGTCGGCTTCAGTGGCGCCCTCGATGAGACCATAGGCCAGCATCAGGGCGCTGAGGGTCTTGCCGCTTCCGCTGCAGCCGGTCAACAGAATCTTCGGAATGACCGCTTCGCGGGTAGCTTGAATTAGTTGAAATTCACCCATGTGAGGTGTGCCTTTCGTGGTCGTCGAAAGTCAAGTCAAAACGGTTGGCGATGCGAATCAAGTAGACAAGCACGTCGCCCAGCTCGCAGGCCAAGTGCTGCTTGTCGATGGGGGTGTTGTCGCGGATATGCTTCTTCAGCAGTTCCATGACTTCACCGACCTCACCGGAAAGCCCGGCAGTGATCACATAGAGCGTGCTGATGTCGGGCCGCTGATTGAGCGGGCGAAGTCCGGCTGAAACGACAGCCATGACCTGGTGTAGACGGTCTAGGGCAGACATGTTACCTCATGGTAGTAGTGGTGGGCGACCCATTGTACCACAGCGACGGGACGTTGTCAAGTCTAGTCGAAGTGAAAGCCCAGCGTGAACAGCGCGTCTCGGTCTACCAGAATCAGATTGCTCAGCCAGCGCGACAGGTGCTCGTACAGCGCCAGCGCGTCCGCGTACTCGGCGAACTCTCGATCGCGGCAAATGCTTGTGTCGTCCGCGCCCCAGAAAGCGATGCGCACAGACCAGAGCGGTTTGATGTAGAGTGGTGCGAGGCTGACGAAGCCCTCAACAAAGCCACCTTCGTCTGCGCACGTAAACAGCTCGTGCCACTGTACGTCGCCAAGCGGCTTGCGCTTGGCATCGACCAGTATCGAAGCAGAGCTAGACATCCAGGCATAGTTCGGATACCATTCGTTACATGTAGGTATGGCGCGACGAGTGACGCGGTGTATAGGCTCGGTGGTCACAGCAGCACATCCCAGAACCGCGCAGGCAGAGCAACGTTCCGTAGCTCGACAACGCCGCGAAACAGAGGTGCGATATCGTGTGGACTGTAACCAGCCAACCCACATCCGATCTCGGTGACGAGAAAGTAGTCGTTTGGGTGCGCCTGTGCGTGCTGTATGAAGTCGTCCACATACTTGCTGATGTCGCGCAAGCATAGACTCACGCGCACATCCGCGGGCTTTGTAGGTATCGCGTAGGTCTGACCCGCGCGTCCAGCCGCAACGGACTTGCGCGCACCCCATTGCTGAGCTGTCAGAGCGGCACCGCGACTGTGTCGTCCGGCTTCGTTGCTGCCGAAGACGAAGACTTCATGTGGCTTGAGTGATGTGATGTGGTTGGGTGTGATCTTCCGAGGTCCCTTCGTCGCCAGTTCATCGAGCCGCAGCCATCGCTTGATCGCTTCAGCAAAGCACGGCGCCGGGCAAGCTCCTGGCCTACGTTTAGCGACGAAAGCAGCCGCTTCGGTGTAGCTCATGCCCGCATAGCGACAGAGATAGGCGATGACGACCGCAACGCTACGGGACTTGCCTGCGCCGCAGTGTACGAGGACGCAGCCGCGTCGAATGTGCGCCGCGATAAACGCGGTGGCGTCGTCGAGGTAGGTGTCCAGATCGTTGCCGTATGTCTCGCCATTATCAGGACGAACGCGGCTAGTTTCACCGTCAGAGATGTTGATGTGAAGGACAGGTATGCAGCCAACAGGGATCAGAGGATGCGGTCCTAAATCCGGCAGGCTGCTTCGCGCAGGCAAACGGATGCTGCCCAGAATCTCTGGTGCCCCCGTCACCTCGTCCCACGGCGACGTGCTCAACACTGACACTACGGCGACGAAGCCAGGCGTCGCCCGCGATGCGACGTTGCCGATGGCGAGACGGTCGGTGATGAAGCTGTAGTCGTTGCCGCCGAAGTGCATGGCTTGGATCTGCGCGGCAGCTTCGCATTCAGTCGGCTCAGGGGCGTCGGGCTCAAGCGGACGAACAGCTGGGGTCCAACCGGAAAAACAGCGCAATCCCGCCGCATCAATCTCCTCGCCATCTTCGTCTATCCATACTCCGCCACCCTCACGGTCCCCCCACCAATACACCTGCTCTGGCCAATAACCATCATGCTTGTTCGCTAGCCACGCCTGCACCCAATGCTCATCAGGCGGCGCCTCGCTCATCGGTCGCATGCGCTCGAAAATAGGTAGTCTACTCATCGCTGCACACCCTCAGCGTATCGGCGATGGCGCGACGCAGCGACGACTGCTTGTCAGTGTTGCCCCACCAGCCGTTGTCGGGGTCGGCCTCGTTGACGTGCGGCGACGGCACGACGATATGGCCGTGGCATAGGTCTAGCAGTCGCATGTCGTGCAGACGGGGATCGATGCGGCGGAACGCGTTGGCGACCTTGCCGCCGAGCAGCACGACGAGGTCGAAGGCCAGCGGCGACGACGCAGCCTCCAAGCCGTCGAGCACGCCGACGAGATACTTCGCGCCCCACGCAAGGTCTGCGTCACTGCATGCGCTGCCGGGCGGCAGCAGATCAACGGCTAGGTCGATTTGCAGCCCTGCATCGACAAGACGCTGCCACGCTGTCGGCGTCCGCTCGGCGCTAAGCCCCGGCAGTGCGCACATCTTCTGCCACGTCCACGGGCCGATCCACGGCGGATGCGGTGTGTCGTGGCGACGAAACTGCCGCAACCCGACTGCGAGGACGCGGGGGCGGCGGGGTGGGGTGATAGGGGGGTAGCCGACAGATGCGTTATTCCACTCGATGCTACCTGACGTTTCCATGTGTGCATTCTCCTGCTCTGTGCGTGTGTGTGTACTCTGCGTTACTTCAATGACTCGCTGCGGATAAGGCGCAGCTCCTTTTGATGTGATAAGAACCTTGTAAACCACATCGACCACCTTTTCGAGAAGCGATATTTACGCCTAGTTTGCGCAGATGCTGCAATATTGCCGACGGTGATACCTGATACTTTTCACCCAAACACCGTAAACAACCCTCGTTAGCGAAGTAGGCTTGAATACACAGCGCAAGTGTTTCAGATGTATATTGTGGTTTATTCCCGATTCGACCCTCTGCAACAGCAGCAGCAAAGCCTTGTCGGCGCTTGGCCTGATTCACGGGATCACCCAGACGCGCGCTGCTAATCCGAATTAAATCCAAGTTCGTGTATGCCTGGCGAATGCTCGCGGTGCGCTTATCGTTGGTGTCTTTGCGTTGAAGACCGGCTAAGCGTTTTTCTCTTTGGTCTGGTCGACTCCATATTTGTCGTAAAGCTGCTGACAGCTTCAAGCGTGTGGCAGCTGTGGGTGTGCAGCCTGTAGGACCTACACCGCCTTCAGACGTATTTACGAGCTTAACACCTAAAGCCTTGTAATGCTTAATCCAGTGTATTTCACGCTCTCGCCAACCGTCGGGTTCTTCTCCCGATTCGATTTCCTCGATGTCGGGTTTAAACCCACTAGACAGCAGCTTCCGCAACCAATGCGACCTGTGATTCACAAATAACCAGTCGCCAGATGCTGTAAGCCGGCACGCATCTTTTACGTGATTATACAGTCTAACCTGTAACGACTGCTTCGTGTAGCCTACATATCGTACAGGCTGTGTGACATCTAAAGCCGCGGGCTCTTTCAGAATATAAATCCGCCAGGTCATTTTAATGCTTCGCTTAAAATTAGTCTAAGCTCTTTTTTAGAGCGAGTCAAGGCCACAAATTTTAGACAGGTCGCCTCACGGCGCTGTCGCTCATGCTTGAACGTCGCTGACAAGTCGGGTTTGTGATAGTCGAGCCACCAGACGCGGTCTGCCTCAGACCCCTTGGCGCGGTGGACAGTTGTCAGCGTCACCATCGCGTCGCGGTTGTCGCCGTCGCCGAAGAGGTTTTCAAGCTCAGACTTCAGTGTGGCGATGTCGTCGCTATCTGGTAGACTGTCTGCGATAGCGACGATGACGTCGCGGCGATCTGCGGCTTCTTCCAGGGCTGCGTCGTCGTCGAGTTCACACGTTCGCGCGATCACCTTGTTCGTGTAAGCGTCCACCTTCTTTAGCAAATCAGTCACCGACGACGCACGCATAGCATCGACGAAGGCGAGCAATCCGCGCCCGAGGTCTTTGCCCTGAATACGTGCCGGAATGCGATTCTTGAACAGGTAGTAGGCTGCCTTGACGAGCGGCGCCTTGGCTCGGCAGATGACGAGGTCGCCGGGCTGAAACATAGACGCCGTCAGCGTGGGATGATGTCGGTTGGTTAGAACACCATCGATCTCACATGTGCAATCTAAGCCATCGTCGCCGACGTTGTTACAGCTCAGCTTTCCCTCCTCGTCGTAGCGTTCAAGCAGCCCCACGTCTGCGCCGTCGCGGGCTTCGATGCTCGGCACCAGCGTCTGCGCTAGGGCGATGTGTGACGTCGGGCAGCGGTAGCAGATCGACAGCGGCAGCTGCCGCGCCCCGACCGCTGAGATGATCTTCGACATCGAGTCAGCGTCTGCGCCGCGAAACGACATTATCGCTTGCTGTGGGTCGCCCACCCCTACAAACACACATCGGGGGCGTTGTGGTGACGCAGCAGACGACTGCTGCGACCCACCGCTGATCAGTCGCAGCACCATCTGCCGTTGCAGGTGGTCTAGGTCTTGCAGCTCATCCACGAAGAGGGCCTCGCCGTCAAGTCGCCACGACGACCCGACAGCAAGTGTAGGCAGGTAGAGCATATCGGTATAATCGACGATGCGGTGGCCAAATCGAATCGACTTGCGCAGTACGTCCCGTGACCAGCCGATGAGCTGCGCCGGGCTGATGCCGTTGACGTAGATGTCGTAGTGCTGCATCAACCCTTCCCACACGAAGTCGGTGTCATCGACCAGACCACGCAGGGGCAGCACGTCATTGACCGCCACATCGCCAAAGGCCCCTGAATCACTGTTTAGGGCGCCTTCGACATCACCCCCCTGCCCTACCCCTACCCCACCACGTAGGTGCGCCTTTTGACGGCTTCCAGGCACGATGCCGTGCATGCGGGCGAGGTCAACCAGCTTAGCGACCTTGAAGCGAAACCATTTCGGTATGCGCCCGGCATCGACCTCGGCGCCGATAATGCGGGCGAGCTTGCCGGGTCGGCTGTGGCCCTCGACGGCGATCTCGGGAGCATAGCTGCGTCCGCCCAGCGTCTCCGTCCAGGCTGCGTTGCCGAGGCTGTGCAGCGTCGAAGCCCTGGCACTGCTCGGCAGCTTCACTTGCAGCTCGTCAGCGTTACGCTTCCCGAATGCCACGACGACGGCGCGGACGTCTGGCATGCGACGACAGCACTCAACTAAGGTGCTAGTTTTACCCGACCCGGCTGACGCTTCAATGACGATGTGTTGAAAAGGACGACCTGATCGCAACGCAGCGACGGCGTCGGCGACTTCGGTGTAGATGGCTTGCTGATAGCGAGACGGTGTCGAGGTCATCACTATGACCCACGCTTCGCAGCAGCAACGTGACGGGCTACAGCGTCGAGGTCAACGACACCCTGTCGATTGCGCGGTGCCCTGTCATAGGGCTGTCGTGTCTGGGCAAGAGCATGAAGCTGCCGCTTCTTCGCGATAGCACGTTGCCAAGAGAGTACAGCCTGGAGATGGTATGATGACCCAACCGCACCTGCCGCAACATAGTTGACTGGTTCGTCGGTCAGATCAATGCTCTCTGATGTGTTCCCGGGTGGCTTCTCCAACCAGTCTGGCCACTGCGTGGCGCCCAACGACGTCATATAGTCAGCAACGCCTGCGCAGCCTTCGGGCAGTTCCATCTCAGCGACGCCGACGCCCAGCAACGGTCCTGAGGTGAAGATATCAACGTCCCACGGACGAGGAACACCGCAGCACTCGATTTTATAGCGTTGTTTTGACAGTCGCCAAGGCGTTGACGCCCAAATAGCCTCGAAGACTGAGGCATCGATGTCCCACTCTAGTTCATCGCGGGCGATGCCGCTGCGGTTGCGTTTGATCGTCTGTGTGTAGCGCGGTGTCACCCATGAGGGGTCAATGTAGGTGACTTCGCGGAAACGCACCTCGACGAGGTGGCTATCAACGATTGACCGTTGCGGTGGCGACACAGCGACGTAGCACTGTCGGATCGATGTTAGCGCATAGGCGCGGTGTAGGTGTTTCTGCCACTCGTCAAAGTTGACGAGAAAGCGTTGTTCAGTTTCGACTTGTTTGCAGGGCGTTGTCATTGGCGTAGACCTCCAAGCGGAATCTACGCTACCACGACTGCGCGGCAGTGTCAAGCGGGACGTTGCGGCAACGGCTGCGTGTCGGCGTCTACACCGACACGACGGCTAGCTCGGTCGAGATGTGGACGAAGTCGAAGACGCTGCCCGCGTCGTTTTCCTTGACTAGCACGACCTGCGACTGCACCCTGCGGAAATCGTAGGTGCCCTGCGCACATCCGCCGAACTGTGCGACGTCGAAGCTGACCGGATTGGTTCCTGCGACGGCGTCACCACCCAGCGGCATCCAGGCACCGCCGATCAGCGACGTCGAAGTCGCCTCGGGCGCCCAGTAGTACGGACGCAGCCCAACAGTACCGGCAGTGACCCGACCCTCAATCCAGAGAACCTGACCGGGCGACAGGGTGACGATAGAGGCACTGGCCACGCTAGCTGGGGGAATCACAGGAATTGCGGCGAGAGGTGTGATCTTGGGCATAGGGGAAGGTAGCGCGTCGGTGTGGCGAGGCGAAAAGGTGTCTATCTACGACTAGGGCAACACGAGGAAGCCTAGATAGAACTTCCGATCGGGGCGATCCGCGAAATAGTTGACGATCAAGTCCTCGGGCCTCTTCGCGCACGGCCTAGCCCCGTCGGCAACGTCCTCTTCCCACGTACCGTTGGCCGCGCCGTCGAGCATTTCCGCTGTCCGGTCCTCCAGCGTGATGCGGTACACGTCGAAAGCGGGCGCACCGTCGCACGTACCGTTCGCGGTGAAGCCCCACTCGCTGACGATATCGGGCGCGAAGTAGTGCCACTCCAGGCCCTCGTGGCAGGCGATGTGCAGGCGTTGCTTCGGCAGGCAGCGCGGAACGCAGTCGAACGCCCAGGGCGCGACCACGACCTCGCCACCGCAGAAGGGGTTGTTCTCGACCGGGCTAGGCTCTCGGACTTCCCTAGGCCAGGGCGAGAGTTGGCGCGGTCCGACAGGACGATCGCAGGCGAGCAATAGGCTGAGTAGGCAGAGAAGGGTACGCATCTAGTCCCAGACGATCGTGTAACTGCCACCGGACATACCCGTCGAGACGGCGTACAGGCCTGTGGAAAAAGTGGCGTTGATCTCCACCGAGTTGAACGGCGTCGAAGTGGTCGTCGTCAGAGAGACGATGACCGTGCCGGTGGCGCTCGTGTTGTCGTAGAGCGTGATCGAGCCGGCAACGTTACTGCCGCATATCACGCGACGTAGGACGCCAGCGCCAGACTTCAGCAACTCGCTGGTCGCCGCACCGCGCCACTGAAAGCTGGACCCAGCAGGACGGCCCGTCGTGTCAAGTCGCATTGTGCGCGCGTTAGCGCCGTCTTGTCCAGCAATCAGGACGGGATTGCCTGATACGGCTGTGCCCGTCGCGGCGGCGCCAGTAACAGTGGCTGGGCTGTTCGGCGACACCGCGACGACCATGGATGGGTCCGACGCAGCCGCCGCCGTGCTCGCAGCTTTCACCGCAGCAGTATTCGTGCCGTCGGTGACGCGCTGATAGCCGGATCGCGCAGCGGCGTCCATCGTCGGCATCGTATTCGTGCCGTCGGTGCTGCGAGTGTACCAATAGGTCGCAGCGGAACCACTGCCCGCGCCCTGCGCGGCGGTTGCTGGCACGGGCGCGGCGCGAAGCTGGGCATCCGTCAGGGGGCCTGAGACGGGCAGCGTAATTGAGGATGTTCCCAGGTTAACGTCCAGCTTCCCGCCGACCAGCGTGGCGGGAAGGCCCGCCCCCTGCAGCGATGCCGTCGCAGCGCCGGTCGGGAGGGGCAACGAGGCCGCCGAAATGGGTACGGCCGAAGCCCGAAGTTGCGCGTCGGTGAGCGGTCCGCTGACGGCGACCGTGTTGGTTACTTGCGTCTTCTGCGTGCCGTCGGTCTGCTGCGTCGCGATCGTGGACAACGACGTGTTGCCCGTCGTCTGATTCGCCGCGGTTGCTTGTGACGACAGCTTCGTGTCGATGCTGCCAAGGGACGTGTTGCTCGTGTCTTGCTTAGCCGTGGTGGCCAGCAACCCGCTGCCGTCTTGAATGTACCAGCTCTGTAGAGCAGTGCCCTGCTTGCCCTGGTCAACCGTGCCGCCTCCGCCTCCACCGCCTGATGTGGGCAGTGGGTTGCTGGAGCTGATGACAGCGCCGTCAACCAGAATTTCTACTTTTTGAGGACCCGGGGCTGTGCCTGACATGGTGTCAAGGTAGGTGCGGCGGAAGTGAGGCGACTACGACGCTACCACTGTCGCGGCGTCGCGGCTACAATGTGCGACGGCGTGCGTCAAGGGCGGCAAAAGGATCATCCCCGTAGTCGATGTAGGCGGCTAGACTACGTGGTTGCGGTGCGACCTCCACGGGACGTTTGTGTGGGCAGTCACACGCGCTTGTCGTCGCGTTGCGGCAGCAGGTGTCGCGAGCGCAGCAGTACTCGGGCGACTTGCAGCCGCCGATGCCGCTGCAGTCCGCGGACACCGTGGTATCGATGACCGGATGCTTCCACGCGGCCCACGCGTTACGTCCCAGCTGTGTCGCAGCTGCCCCGGCGCTGAAGCAGAGTAGCAGCACAAGACCGAGTCCCGACTTCTGCGCGAGCATTCGCACCAGACCATGCACGACATCGACCTTGTCATGTACCGCATCGACGCGGTCATGCACGACGACGATGGCTTTGGCGACGTTGTCCACCGATGACGCGACGCCGCCCACCGTCTTTGCGACGTCGTTGACGCCACCCGCGATGCCGTCAACGATCTGCTTCTGTTCCTTGGCTGCCTCTTCGCCGCGCTTCGCCAGCGCATCGGCGATGAATTGTCGCGTCTGCGCGCCCTGCTCAATCGCCGTGGCCACACGACGCTCCGTCGCCGCCTGCTGGGCGGGATAGGCTACGCGAATGTACCAGATCGCGAACGCGATGAAGCCGATCAGCATCAAAAAGAAGCCGACCGTCATCGGCCACTTCTCCGCGTGCTTGGCAGCTAGGTCAACGGCGGCAACAGCAGCGGGGTCGATCGCAGGTGTAGTCGCAGCTACAAACGCAGTGTACATTGTGTTTCCGTGTGGGTTAATTTGTGCGACCGCTTACACCAGCATACAGGTCCAGCATTTCAATACGTGCGCGTTCTCGTGCCACACGCAGATTGAGTCGATGCACCTGTCGATCCTGGCGAGCGGTCTGATACTTGAGCAGGGTGTCAGCGTTTTTGACCAGGGCCATGTGCGGCCCCGCATCGAAGTGGCCTTCGTCGTCAACATCCCCCGACGACTCAAGCGCCTGCATGATCTTGCGTCGAGCGACGAGGAGGTCATCGACGACGTCTTCCAGATCCCGTGGCAGTGCTTCGGGCGGTTCCTGCGTCGCGTCGGCGACTTCAAGCGCCTGCACGACGGCAAGAAATGCGTCGTATGCAACGGGACGTTGTGCTACGTTCGGCCACAGCGTGTCGTAGATCACATCAGGCGCAACGCCTGCACGCAGCAGTTGCAGTACCTGCGGGGGCAGAGGTTCGTTGGGTGATGGCATCGACGACATGACACAAGGTAGTTGCAGGTGGCTGCACGGTGGGGCTGTGGTGGCTGCGCGGCTGCTATGCAGCCGCCTGGCGTGACCGCGCCGTCACTTTGCCCTTGACTTTCTTCGCGGCTTCGACTACCTTGTCAGTGTGCCCAAATTTGCACGACGCAATACTTGTCAGCTTACTTTATCCCACATGTTCACACATTGCACACATCAATGACGCTTGCGATGACAGATTAAACTCAATGATATCAAGCACCTTTGCACTTTTGCAGGTTCCTGCCCAGCGCTAAGCCCCGCCTCTTCGTCCGCTGCACAGCGGTTGCACAAAGAAGTGTGCAACCTACATCACCTACACAACATCGTCGCTGATGCTACGCCACCGGTCTGCCATCCGGGTGCCTCGACGTGTTTGGCCTAAAGGGTGGGGTGGCCCGGTGGTCCAACCACCTACAAATACCCCCCTAATAAAGGAAACAAGCCGGGGGGCTTTTCTGATTGTAGGGGGGTATGGGGAGGTGGTTGGATGAGTGGACGATCGGATGGTCGGACGATCGGATAGTTAGCTGGGTAGGCTGTAGGCAGGCGCAGTCAGATATGCACTATCGCGTATTGACTCTTCGGGCGGCCTGTGGCACCATAGCTGCATGCTGAAGATCATCGCGACACTAGCCCTGTTCACGTGCCTCGGTTTCCTCGACGCAGTCATCACCCGCGACCTGTGGTGGTGGTTCATCACCGGCACCTTCGGCGTCAAGGCGCTGACGCTGGCACAGGCTTGTGGGCTGTCGCTGCTGGCCACCTTCGCCACGCTGCGAGCCCGTCGCAACGACACCACGGCAGAGGACGTGGGCGCCTTCATCTTCGCGATGTTCTGGATCTGGGGCCTCGGCTACGCCGTCTATCACATCTGGTGCGTGTAGTCGTGGCCTACGTCAAAACCGTCACCGTCGAAGCCGCCTCGCAGCAGCAGGAGCTGGACGAAAACCACGAAGTCGTGCAGGCAGCTGCGCGGCTGGCGGGTGTCAGTGCTCATGCTGTGATGTCGCATGTGCGCTGCCTGCGGTTGTTGCAGTCAGAGATGAAGACGCATGCGAGCGGCTTCGTTGGTGTGTCGCTGGGTCGAGTCATGCTGCCGGGCATGGACCGTAGTGTGCTGCGTCGCGACGGCTGGCGTGCTGCAACGATCGGGGCTGACAGCATCGTACCTGAGCTACCGCCCGGCCAGATTCACGTCACCGACGGCGGCATGTCAGAGCGGCTTGAACGCGAAGCGATGACACAGGAAGAAATCGACCGCGACGTAGTGACCCTGCGGCAGTTCTGGGGCATGCTGGACGATGACGTAGAGGTTGTCGCGCAGATAGCGCAGACAGCGCAACCGGACAACGCGCTAGACGCAATTTCGGACGCGAATTTGCCGCCTTCAGATGTGGACCCGATGTCCGGGTCGTCCTGATGCGGCAAGGGGCCTTCTTGGCTGATTTAGGTGGCTACAAACGAAAGTTAGGGTGCGATGGGCACAACAGCTGCAGTCTTCTTGATTCTCTACTTCTGGCACGGCGAGATCGCCGTCAAGCAGAACCCACACGATGATGTTCTCTCACTTGCTGCGACACCCGTTATGCAAGTACTACCTATGCCTACATTGGCTGCATGCGAAGTCGTGGGTGCGGCTGCAAAGCAGCTTATCGACGCGGCTGCACCGGGAAACGAGCCGGATAGAACACTGCCGCGTGTCAGTCGCCCTGCGCAGTTTCGCTGTGTGGCTGTGTCGCGCTAAGGATAAACATGGGAACCCTCAGCGATTTCGTATCCAAGATAGCGTCAGATGCGCTAGGTCGCATCATCGCGGCAGCTCCGGGGCAGTTTGTCAAGATCATGACCTCCGCCGCGTGGTGTGAGGTCACGCTGGACTCATCGCTCTTTGCGGTGCTGCTTGCCTACCTCAACCACGTAGGCACAGAAGTATGGGCACCTGCCACCAAGTATGACCACAGCCTTCTTGGCGGACGCACCGTCATCAAGTATTCCGATGTCGGATTTTTCCTGGTGGAGAAGAGACTTGTAGCACTGATTCGCCGCGAGTCCCCTAAATCGCTCAGCTACCATGTCGGATACCTGCGAGGTTTTGATATCGAGAAGCTTCTGAACAAAGCCCTGAACGTGTGCCCACCTAACAAGTCTGGCCTCTGGGTTGCAGTGTCAAAGAAAGAGGGCGAAATCGGGTGGCAGTGTCAGGGCACCCTTCAAGAGATGCGAAAGGTGTGGCTTTCCCCAGCTATGTCGGCACTCGACAACGACATGGCACAGTGGATGTCCAGCCGTAAATTTTGCACAGAGGCAGGTTTGCCTTGGCGTCGAGGCTGGCTGCTATGGGGCGCTCCCGGTAACGGCAAGTCATCCGCCATACGAAACCTGGCTATCAAGCACGGGTTAAACCTGTGTGTTCTTTCACTAGCTTCGCTCACAGACAGAGAACTGTCTACAGTCTGGTCCAGCATCACACATTGTACACCCTGTGTCGTCCTCGTCGAGGACATCGACGATATTCTGAGAGGGCGACAAAACATCCGTGACCCTCAGAAAGGCTTCACCTTCTCGACGCTGCTAAACTGCCTCGACGGCGCTGCAGCAATCGACGGCGTGTCCGTCGCCATTACCACCAACGACCTGGAGGCTATTGATTCCGCTTTGGGGCGGCCCCGCGACGATACCCACTGGAATCAGCTCAGCACACGTCCCGGCCGGCTTGACCGCTGCATTCGTTTCGACAACCCTGACTTCGTGGGACGGGTAGAGATTGGGAAGTTACTCCTCCCCGAGGCAGAGGCGCGCGACTTAGCTGCGCAGCACGATGACGTCTCGCTAGTGCAGTTTCAGTCCCTGTGTCGGGATCGCATGTTTGCCCGTATGCAAGGCGGGCTAGCTGCCGCTTCATAGTTGCAGCTTCGTGCCTACCGCCGCACAGCGCCGACGCGCTGACGCGGCGACACCCCGACGCCCTGACGACCGAACGGGCCGGCGATGGCGGCGGCGAGGGCGCGCTTGGCTGGCGACGACTCCATGACGTCGCTGTAGTTGGACCAGACGGGGTTTTCGCGGCGCCAGTTTAGATATTGGGAAGCTGTATCGACTATATCTTTCCGTGACCCCATCGGGAAGTGTGCCATTTCACCGAGAAATTCGTCGAGCCATGATGGTGCTGGGCAGCGAGGCGACACGACGTCGTTGCAGCTGCCGGATGCTGGGACGTAGACTTGACCTGCGCGAATCTGCGGCGAGGCGACTGCGAGGCGTGTCTCCTTCGGCCCGACTGGGGTGACTGCGGTGATAGGTGTCTGCACCCAGTCGCGTTGCTCGGTTAGGTCTGCGATGATCTCGACGCCTGCGGCCTTGTCCTCGATGAGGAGATCGGTGGGCGTCCACTGCCGACACGTATCTTTGATTACACGTAGCATATCGGGGTATATCCACGGCTCTGCTAACACATCGACTAGATATACCCTACCATCTTCCAGCTCAGCCCACACTGTGATAGCTGTGCGTGCGCCGTAGCCGCCGCTACCACGTTCGCGCAGCTTCACGCCGCCTGTATCCACGCTGACTACAACGCGGACGGCTTGCTTACACATGCTCATAACGTCGGCGTAGTCGTAGTGTCGGAACCACTGTATGTCAACGATTGCGCCCGACTGCGGCACCGGGCGACACATGAACTGGCCCCACCACTTGTGGGGCGCAACCTTCATCAACGCCGCTCGTAGCTGCTCTGACGACTCCGCCGTGAAGCGCTCGGGCCACAGCACGTCGCCAGCCTTGCGTCGGAACACACGACGTTCCGCTCGGCGACGTGGTCCCCCAGGCACAGTGACGACCCACTCTTCGTCAGCTTCGGCGAACTCGGGCAGGGTGATGACCGTCCACTCACGGTCGTCGGCGAAGTCGCGCTTGACGACGCCTACGACGTCGTCCTCGTGATACCGTGTGTTGATGACGATCCAAACAGCGTCTGGGGCTAGTCGGGTGCGGAAGGCGAGGAGGTCGTCGAGTAGATGACCACGCTCGGTCGCAGAATATGCGTCCTGCTCTGACAAAAAGTCATCGATTAATAAGCAGCTTGCGCCGCTGCCGGCTGGCGCGCCACCCCTGCCGAAAGTCTTACAGTTTCCGCGACGTTGCCGCGCTGACGCACCATCGACGATGATTTCAAAGACGGCTGCAGCGCTGCTATCTCCGGCGACACGGACGCCTGGAAATACCCGTTGGTATTCAGGTGACTGAATCGCGTTGCGAATCTTGCGGCCGACGCTGTCGGCAAAGTTCTGACTATGCGTCGCGACGATGATGTCGTGAGTGGGGTGACGTCCCAGATACCAGGCTGGGAAAAGCTCCGACGCGCAGGTCGATTTGCCGCGTCGGGGCGGCATATTGATCACCAGGCCCCGAATCTCGCGACGCTCGGCTCGCATCAACGCATCGCAGACGACTTGCACATGCCACGGCGACGCGAAGTCGGACTTCATGAAGTGGCCGAAGCGGACTAGATCTTCGCGTGCGTCATCTGCGTCCTGCTGACTCAGCGCTTCTTTCTCAAGCTGTGCCTGTATCGCAGCATACCCCTCGACGGCGCCCGCGACGTCGGCGCCGATGCGATGTCGTCGCTTGAAATCTGCGGCGACGCCGACTTCACGCACTTTGACGCCAGCGACGTGATGCTTGATTCGCGTCTGAATGTTGGCGACGTCGTCTTTGTCTACCTCCGTCGCTGACACGACGAGGTGCGTCAGTCGAACCAGTTCAAGCGCATGCCACAACGGCATCGCCAGCGAGTCGGCGACGGGCGCGGTGTCGCCGTAGGCTGGGGCTGCTGGGACCTTGTCGCGCTGCTCTCGCGCACGCAGCAACAAAGCAACGTCCCGTGCGACAGCCCGGCAGCGACCGAAGGCGGCGATTAGAGCACTGAGGGCTTTGTGCTTATGCGGCTGCGTCGTCGCTAAGTCCATCGCGACGAGGTTGATCTTGTTCAACCACTCGATGACCGCATCGACGCCAGCGTCAATCGGTGGCGGCGGCGGCGGGGACGTGGTCGTTTGTCGCACGACAGGGGGTTGTCGTCGTCGCGCAGGCATCGGAAGCAGGCGAGGTGGCATAGCTGAAGGTGGCGTGATGAGGGTTGTGGTTGATGCTTGACATCATGGCGGCGACGTGGTAGTGTTGAGGGCATGTCGCACTATCGCATCGTTGTTTTGTCTGCGCCTTGGAACACGGGTGAAGCCGCCCTGAATAAGCTGGCGGATGATGACTACGATGTAGTTGCTATCGTGCCCGGTTATGTGAGTCCTGACGGCTATGTCACGCCCGGCATGGCTATTGTGCGTCGTGGCAGCCTCGGCTGGGCGTCGATCTTCGCCTGGGTCGCAGTCGTCCTCGCCTCCTTAGCCGCAGCCGTCGTCGCTGTGCGGTATGGTGTGCGCTAATGTCGCAGTCGTTTGTCATCGGGATTGGTGGGTTAAAACGGTCAGGCAAAGACACCTTCGCCCGCGTCGTCGCCGACGTCGCCCGGCGGCAAGGCTTTGCCGTCGTCAGCCTCGCATTCGCAGACCCGCTGCGTCAGGCTGCAGCGGCGGCCTACGGCGTCGATGCTGCCATCTTCACCGACGACGCACGCAAAGACACCATCTGCGAAGCTTGGGGCATCACCTATCGGCAGATGTTGATCAACCTCGGCGAGGCGATGCGCGGCGTCGATGTTGACCACTGGGTCAAGGCGTGGCGGCAGTCGGTGACGAAGTGGCCTGCGCAGCACTACGAGCCCCGAGCAAGCCTATATGCAACAGGCACTTATCATCCCGTCCTTGTCCTCGTCCCCGATCTGCGCCGCGTCAACGAAGCCGAGGCTATTCACAACGCAGGCGGCATGACAGTGCTGATGCGTCGGCCCGGTGTCGAGTGGGACGGCCACGAAAACGAGATGCCTGCGTATCTGGCACAGCATCGTGACACATCAAAAGCGCAGACTTTGGACTGCTGGTATGCCGACGACGACCCCATGTCGCTGTCGGTAATCACGGCATCCAGTCGTCGCTTCTACGACACCGCTATCGACAACCCCGTCGCAGTCGGCGCCCAAGCCACCGAAGACGACACGGCGAAGCTGCGCAGTCAAGCCGTCGCCATCGTCGCCGCCATCGAGTCACTGTCGCAGGTGCGTCGTGGCCTATAGCACTCGCGTCGTCTGCGACAGTATCGCGCCGCACGGTGTACGTCTTGTCACCGTCGAGGCGACGTATCCGCGCTTCGTCCACAGCGAACTACTGACGCACCGCGTGTTCAGTCGGAACAGTAGCTCGTCGCGGGCGATTCCAATCGCCAAGATGATTCAGCGCGTCATCGACGATCCGGTCATGCCTGTGTCGTGGGGTCGAAATCAGCGGGGCATGCAGGCAGGCGCTGAGCTATCGGGCGACGAGCTAGCAGCGGCGCAGGCTGCGTGGCTGCGAGGTCGTGACGCTGCCGTCGAGGTCGCGCGCACGCTGGCCGCAGCGGGGCTACACAAACAGGTCGTTAACCGGGTGCTTGAGCCTTGGATGTGGATCACTGTGCTCATCACGGCGACGGAATGGGACAACTTCTTCGCGCAGCGCTGCCACCCGGATGCGCAGCCCGAGATTCGTGTCGCCGCCGAGCTGATTCGCGACGCGATGGCTGCTTCGACGCCGACGTTGCGGCTCGGCACGATCGCCTCTGACGACGCTTCGTGGTGGCATCTTCCCTACGTCACCGACGAAGAGAAAGATGCGTTTGAGCTGATTGTTCTGCGGCGTCTCAGCGTCGCACGGTGTGCGCGCGTGTCGTATTTGACACACGATGGCCTACGTGATATCGCTGCCGACCTCGACCTGTATCAACGGCTGCGCACAGCCAAGCCACCACACTGGTCGCCCTTTGAGCACGTCGCAGAAGTCCTGTCTACACCGGCCCACATCGGCAACTTCCGTGGCTGGCGACAATACCGCAAGCACTTCCCTGACGAAAGTGGGGTGCAGTCGTGACGCCACGGCTACAGCCGTGTGTCTTCTTCACCGCTGACACACATTTCGGTCACGCCAACGTCATCACCTACAGCAGTCGGCCTTTCGGCAGCGTAGAGGAGATGAACACACAGCTAGTCGAGAACTGGAACGCGACGGTCGGGCCACGGGACGTCGTCTATCACCTCGGCGACTTCGCACTATGCAAACCCGCGCAAGCGCTCGACATCGCGGCCAAGCTCAACGGACGCAAGTACATTGTCTGGGGCAACCACGACAAGGCCCTGCGGAAGAGTGATGTAGCAGCTCGCTTCTTCACCGTGCTGGAAGCGCAGACGATGATAAAGGTGCCCGACTCAGACGCAGGCCCTGCGATGGGCCACGTCCAGCGCATCGTGTTGTCGCACTATGCGATGCGAATATGGGATAGGTCACACTTCGGCACATGGCATCTGTTTGGCCACAGCCACGGCAGCATGCCGGACGATCCGACATCACGCAGTCTCGACGTCGGCGTCGATGTGTGGAATTATCGCCCGGTGTCGTACGAGCAAATCAAGGCACGCATGGCGACGAAGACCTGGCAGCCCGTTGACGGCCACGTCGATAGGTGAGCACGCAGAATTTCACTTGCGCTGACCTATCGCCTACGCTACACTCTCGGCATGAGCAAGGAAATCTTTGAAACGGGCCATTCTGCGGATCTTTACGAGGGTATCTACGCGGTGGCTAAAGTCGTGCTTGCTAAATACGGCAGAAACGCTGTCGTAGATGATCTTGTGGCTGTGGCCGTGGATCTCGGGCTAGTGGAAGCACTCACTGCAGCTTTAGTGCGGCTACGTCCGCGGCGATAATAGCCCACACCAACCTACACCAACGCACTGCGCAGTCGCCCGATCGCAGCCTTGAGGACGCTACGCTTGGCGATGTCAGATAGCTGTGACGCAGCTTCGACGTCGCCGCCACGCGTTCCATACTCTGCGCCGACGACGCCACGCTGCAGGGGTGTCAGCGCCGATAGCGACGACTCGACGTCGTCTAGACGCTGCTTTGACGCGGTATCGTCGTCATGCTCGGCTTGAATCTCGACGAGACGCTGTGCCACGGTCTGACTGACGTTGTCCGCTGCACCATCGCTTCGCTTACGTCCCGTGGTCAAGACTTCTTGATGTTCATGTCCGAGATGCAGGTTGCGATACAGCCGCACCCGCTCGACGGGCATCGCCAGCGTCGCAGCGACCTCGTCATCGGGTGCGTTGTCGAGCTTGACTGCAGTGATGCGTGCGCGTAGCTCGGTCGATGTCTTCTTTGCGGCGACGGGGATTTTGACGAGGGACTCGTCCTCGAATAGCTTCCCGATCTCACAGCGCACCCACCACCGAGCATAGGATAGAAACGACGTCACGGTGCCAGCTGCGACGAGGCCCGCGTCGAATTTGTCGAGCGCCCGCATCATGCCGAGCTTTGCCGCCTGCACGAGGTCGTCAAGCGGAACGTGCCGTGCCTCTGTCTTGCGGGCTGCGGCGTAGGCGAATTTGTCGTGTGTGGCGAGGTATGCCGCCGCGGCGGCGGGGTAGGGCCCCGCAGCTAAGCGCGTTCGTTGCGTCGCAGTCAGCTTCGCGCGGTCAAGAGGGCGATCCAGCCGCAGCCGCTTGACTTCGACGTCGCGAATGGCCAGCACACGTTCAAGCTCGGCGCGACGCTTACGTGCCGCAGCCAGGGCGCGGGGGCTGGTCGCGGGCTTGGCCAGCCGCTTCGTGCGTGGCCGGGGTGTGGGCGTTGTAGGTGTGGGCGTTGTAGTTTTTTGTGTCATGTTCGATGCATCCCGTACGGCTAACCTACCTTGTCAGCTACGTGGGCGCAAGTGGTTTCACATATCTCTTGACAGCGCCGGAGGATACATGTATCGTGTTCAAGTAGCCGGCTGCATATTCCACGCTGGCGCCAGGAGATAGACCGATGCGATTTGACAGTTGGGACGAGTTTATGGCCGAGCAGCGACGGTCGAGGCTGCTCGGTCGAATCAGCGACGCAGTGACTGCGGAGCGTGCTAAGGGCGCCGTCTATCCACCGCGCGACGACGTCTTCGCCTTCACAGCGACACCGCTACGCGACGTCAAGGTCGTCATCCTAGGCCAAGACCCCTACCACCAGCCGGGGCAGGCGCACGGGCTGGCGTTCTCAGTGCGGGCTGGTGTGGCGTTGCCGCCGTCGCTGCGGAACATCCTTCGGGAGCTTGATGCTGATCTATGGGAGAATCAGTGCTGGGGTTCTAGTTCAAGCTTTCCGCCTAACTTAGGCGACCTGACGCCGTGGACGCGACAGGGTGTATTGCTGCTCAACACTGCGTTGACGGTGCGACACGGCGAGCCCGGCAGCCACTGCGACATCTGGCAGCCGTTTACCGACGAAGTGCTGCGGGCGGTGGTTGACAGCGCGGCTGCTGCGCCGCACTTCATTCTGTGGGGCCGAACCCAATGTATGCTGAGCTGCGGCGTTCGCCGACATGTCGCCTACATTCCGACGCGATTCGCTAAGGTCGGACAGTTGGTTACTATCGACTGCATGTCGGGTCTGTGGCGCGTAGATGCTACCTATACGACATTGTCCACATCAACCGCAATTGAGCGCAGTCGCGACCACGCAAGACAGCGTGACTACAGCGACGCGTAGGAGAGTACATTGCGTTTAGTCTGTATCAGCGACACCCACAACGATCTAGATAGTGTCAAAATTCCCGACGGCGACGTGCTCATTCACGCGGGCGACCTGGCGATGATGGGCACTCCTGGTGAGACGGCAGCCGAGCTGATCAAGCTCGCGCGATTGCCGCACAAGACCAAGATTCTCATCGCAGGCAATCATGATTTTCTGCCTGAGCGAAATCCCGAGCTATTCAGAGCGCTTGTGCAGGATGCTGGTGTCAAAGCGTTGACGTACGCTCAGGCCGCCGGGCTCTCACTGTTGGCGACCTTCGCGGTCACTCGCATTCGAGAGCCGAAGGAGCCGAGCGGCGCAGCGTATACCCTTTATGTCGTCAACCTGCTAATGATGTGGGGCTTGGGGTGCGCTTTCTACCACATCTGGTGTACCTAACAGAAAGCGCCGCTGCAATGCGGCTCGCTGGCCGAGGGCTTAGAGCGACGGGAGCCGGGATCAATACCCGGTGATATGTCTGCGGGAACGCCCGCAGTAACTCAGTTGAGACAAAGGCCCGCGCGACAGGACGCGTTAGATGTAGGCGGAATCCTACAGATCCTGTATTTGACCACGGAGAACAAACATGCTTGTACGTGAATTGATTGAGCAGTTGAGCAAACTACCACCAGATGCCGCGGTGCGATTTGAAGCCGAGTGCTTCTTCGACGATATGGAAGATCGCCTGATTGGCACCGTTGAGCGCGTTCATTCAGGTTGGGACAGCAGCGCCGTAATTCTTCACTGCGATGGAATCAGCGACGAAGATCGCGCGTTGATGAATGGAGACGACGAAGAAGACGAAGAAGACGAAGAAGACGAAGAAGGATAACCGCTAACTACAGCGACGGCACCGTGCCACACTCCCACGGAAACAGCAGCTCAGCCGCTCCCAGCACGACGTTTGCACTGCCGGACCCGCTGTTAGGGTTGATCAAGCCGATCAACTGAGGCACAGCAAAAGTCGTGCCAGCCCACCGCAGATACGTCCCTTCACCCTTCTCACCGACGGTGTTCGCATTACCCACGTTGTTGGACTGCGACGTACCGGCAAGCCAGGTAGGCCGCTCATAACGAAGCGTCTCCTGCTGATAGATCGTGGTCGTGAAATAGATAGAAGGTGGCGTGGTCACGGCGCCGGGCAGAGTCGCCTGCGGACCTTCGACTGTGTCCAGACAGACACGATACGTGCCGGGCAGCCGGCAGAACAGCGTCGAAGCCGGAACGTCTAGCGACAGGTAGCCTAGTGGTCCGCGCAGTACCGAGGCCAAATCCGTCTTCGTTGCGCTGGCTAGGCCGGTGCGACAGTAGATGACGCACGGATCGGGATCGATGAGAGACCCACCGACGGTGTATGACAGCGGCATGACGTCGAGATAGAACAGGCAGTTTGGCAGTGCCCCACCGACCGCGTAGGTCAACACCCAGAACGCATCATCGACCTCGCTGAATCGCCCCTGCATCCACACGCCGCCCGACGGCAGAAGCGCCGCAAACGTCGGCGACGCGTCGGTGCCACCACCATAAACCAACGTCCCGTCGTCCGCCGAGGGCACGCGCGTTGTCGAGGGTGAGCCCGAGACGAAGCCATCGCGCGGGCTGTAGGTGATACGCACGGCGCCGGCCGCGTCAAATTGAAAGCAGAGCTGGCGATAGTAGACCGTGCCACCATCGACGATGCCCTTGCCCTTGAGCACAAACCACGACAGGTTGTTGAGACTGGCTGACGACGTGATGACGTCGCCTGTCTGCGCGTAGACGCCACCTGAACCGGTGGAACTACTCAGCACCGTCCAGTTCGCGTTGGCTGAAGTAGTTGACGAGATGGCCGCCGCCTTGAATGTGTACCAGGCACCTTGAGCTGAGATCACGCTGTGATTTTCGACGAAGATCGACATGGTTTAAGGTGCGGGCTGAGGATGTCGATTTATGCTTGACTTCGTATAGGTGTTTGTTGCATGCTGGTGGGTATGGATAAAGTGACTGACGAGTTGAGGCAATAAGGAGACCCAATGCCCTGTACCTGCGACAAGCCCCACACCCACAACAAAGCCACCGATTACGCACTGTTCATCGGCGCCGCGATTGTCGGCCTGCTGATGCTACTTCTGTTCGGTCTGATCGCAACCAACGTACACATCTGCAGCGACGAGATCGCCGCGGTGTTGACGATCGCGCGCAGTCCGGCGATGACCTGGCAGTGGCTGGGCCTGCTGATTCGTAGCTACGTAACCGTACCATAGAGGAGACACCGATGCTCACAGTTAACCCTCGCCCCTCCGGTCTTTACTACCTCTATGCCGCTGTCGCCGGGCACGCCTTCGCGTGGTACTGCCTCTACAACCTCTTCGTGCTGTGGCTAACACAGCATGTCGGCGAGGCGGTGGCGCAGCAGCACTACGGCAACCTCGGCCTAGCCGCATACACGCTGCCCCTGCTCGGCGGTGCAATCGCCGCGCGCACGTCGCCGCGTCTGGTCGCGATCGTCGGCGGGCTCGTCGCCGTTGTCGGCTACTGCGCGGTCGCGTTGACTGCCCACCACATCACGTCCCTTACGCTCGTTGCGCTCGCCGCGATCGTGCTCGGCTGCGGTCTGGTCAAGCCGAACCTATCCGCGATGGTTGGGCGCCTGTTTCCGTCGGGCAGTGAGTACGCGGTCGCGGCATTCGCGACCTACTATAGCTGCATCAATGGCGGCAGCTTCGGCTCGCCGCTCGTCGGGGGTTGGATGGCAGAGCATGTCAGCTACGGCGCCGCGTTCGCTTGCGCAGTGTTTGGTGAGCTGGTCGTAGTCGGGGCACTGCTACTCGGTCGCGATGCCCTCGCTGTCGTCGAGACACCGTCATCGCTGGCAGCCCTTATCGGCCCGGTTAAAGCCGATGACGCGACCCAGCCCCAACTACCGAAGCTAGATAGCCCACTCGCTGCCGATCACGTCGGACACGCGCCCGACGTCGATGCTCACAAGCGCGCGAAGCTGATCGCGCTATGGGTCTTCTTCGGCCTGGCGACCTTTGCCTTCTGGCCAGCCTATGCACAGAACGGGTCTGGGCTGATGCTGTGGGCATCGAAGCACACCGACCGCGTCATTCTGGGCTACAACGTTCCGGCGGTCTGGTTCGCGACGGTAAATAGCATCATCTGCATCTTCTTCACCGTGCCTCTAACCCGACTCTTTTCGCGACTGCCGCTCAGTCTATCGACCGTCGCTGGCTACGTTCTCATGGCTGCGTCATTCGGAACGTTGCTTGTCGCGCCGACGATTGCCGGGCATCCGAGCTGGTTGACCGCTGCGATTGTGCTCTCGTCCTTCAGCGAGGTGCTAATCAGCACGGTCGGGCTCGCGCAGGTTGCGAAGCTAGCACCTCGGCATCAGATGTCGATGTATATGGCGATCTGGTTTCTGACTGTCGCTGTTGGGTCGAAGCTTGCTGGCATGCTTGGATCGCGTCTGTCTCTGCGTGAGTGCTTCGGTGTGCTGGTGATGCTGACCCTGGCTGCCAGCGTCGCGACTCTGCTACTGCGTCGCCGGCTCGACGTTGCCACGACACTACCTACGATACCTCGGCCCATCAAACAGCCGGTCAGCGCCGACACTGGAGTATCCGAATATGCTACCTAGACGCACAGTACCTACACCACGCCGCGATGCGCCCGGCGCTGACCTACATCACATGATGTACAACCATATCGGCCGACGTGATACCACCATTGACGCTGTTTGCGAGCACTGTGGGTTGCAAGAGGTCGATATTACACCGACGGCGATGCACAAGACATGCCGCTTTCGGTGGCCAGGTGGCGAGCTAACCATCAACAAGCCGGCATGCCCTATGGGCTCGGCAAGCAAGAAGGATGCCAATGCGAAGCGATGACGTTTGGGAACATGTCGAGGAGCCGCTGATCGACTTTGTGCGACAGCATCCGTGGGTGTCGTTGGGTGTGGTTGTCGTGGTTACTGGGTTGCTACGAATGATCGGAGGAATGTAAATGTCAGACAATCGATGTACTACCTGTGATCTACTGCCTACCGCGTGTAGGTGTAGTCGGCTTGACCGATGCGAAGAGTGCAATGGTCTGATCGTCGAAGGCTTCTGCGCCTGCGACGATGTGCGAGAGGATGAAGACGAAGATGAGGAGGACTATTGCGATTGCGGCGTCTGCGTTAGCTGCCAGGCTGAAGAAGACGAAGACGAGATCGATGACTGCGACTGCGATTGCTGTATGGATATTTGCGACGATAAGCGCTGTGACACATGCAATCCAGGCGCCGACGACGATGTTGAGGCTGATATCTGCGATGACCCTGACTGCGATATCTGCAGCTAGACCACTCGCCACTCACCACGGCGCACTGCGGCGACCATGACAAAGTCGCCGGGATCGCCGAAGCCGCGCGACGCGGTCAAATCGCGATGACCCAGCACACCGATTCCAGTGACGTCCCGTCGCACGCCAGCATAGGCCCCGGTCGCAACACGCGGCAGTGACAGCTTCGTTACGATCGCATCAACGACGGCGCCCACCGTCTCAAGCTGAGCCTCGAATAAGCTGCTATCCGATTGCTGCACAACCTCGATGCCGATGGACAGATGATTCCAATCCGGCACGTGATATGCCGCAATGTCCATCAAATCCGCCAGCACATAGCACGTTCCGTCTGCGTCTATCAGCATATGCGCACCGGCTATGCGGCTGCTATTGCGCCAATAAGATAGCGTGCTGGCTGCGCGGCAATGCTTCGGCTGAGCCGCTTCTGTGCGTATGCGCTGTGGCGTCGGATGGTCGCGATCGGGGTATCCGCCTGTGGTGTGCAGTATCACACATTGCACCAGCTTACGCCGATATGTGCCACACTTCGGGATAGGTAGTGTCCAGTCTTTATCGTCGAGATAGTTGACTACCTCAACACCCTCAACCAACTGAGGTATTCCGTTGTAGAGAAGACCGGGCATTAGTTGGGCAGTGTGGTAGAGGGTGCGCGATGTAGCTCGGCGGCCACATCAGCGGCTGCGGCATCGGCCCGATCAACCAGGGGCTGTGTCTTCGCGACGTCCTTTGCGGCTTGTGCTGCGCGGGCTGCCTTGTAGGCTGTAAACAAATTGCGTAGAATCTCAAGAATCGTAGTGAACATTGATGACCTCGGCGTCGGTGTAGGTGTTGCGGCTGCGCGTCGGCGTCTGCTTCGTAGTCGTTGAAGCTGCGACCGCTCGCGCAGTGTAAGCATTAGGGTGCTGGCTGTGCGGGCTGTGGAACTGAGGCGGGTGCTGGTGCCGATGCTGGTGCCGATGCTGGTGTAGGCGCCGGTACTGCAGGTGCAATAGGTGTCACAGTCGGCACGGGATTTGCAGGCACAACAAGTGCCACAGGTGCAACAGGCGCGGGCGAAACCACAGCGGGCGAAGCCGGCACAGCCCCCGCAACCACAATGCCAACCACGCGGCAGGACGCAATAGCGCCCGCAGTAGCGGCTTCTGCGGCGAGGCGTAGACCCGCGCTATCCTCCATGCGCGACATGGCCAGCAACGCGTCCTGATGCGCGTGCTGCGCAGCGGCAACGGGACGTAGGCAGGTATCGGCGCGGCGGCAGTTCAGCAGCTTCGTCTGCGTCGGCTTTTCGAGGGTGCCCTTTGGGCATAGCTGAGCGGCGGCAGTGACCAGAAGGTCAAGCCGCTGCATCGCGGTCAGGTGGCTGTGGCACGAGGTAAGGAAAAGTAGGATGAGGGCAAGTGCTATGCGGCTGGACATGCCGCAAGGTAGGGGACGCTACGCGAGCTTCTGAGCCATGCACTCGTCAAAACGAGCTTCGCTGCAGAGCTGGTTGTTCTCTTTCGCGTCGCGAACACCCAAGGCGACAGCCAACGCCGCGCGAATGCCCGTCACTTCGGGCAGGGCTTGGCCGACTCGCGTATTCGCGTAAGTACGCAGATAGATTTCGTATTCGCTCATTACTTCATGACCTCGACAGTCAGCGCCGCCGGCTCAACCTTGCGAAGCAGGAGCCGCGCGATCGGATGCCCTGACGCGACGGTCGTGCTAGTGCCGTTGGTGCGCAGGTTCAGAATCTCTTCGGAATCGCGGCGACCAGACAGCGACGAGATCATGTCGCTGCCGACGAAGATGTCAGCGATGTAGCCATCGGGAATCTCGATGCGATAACCTGACCATACCCGGCGCGTAACGTCCCGGCTGAGCTGAAAGTCCTGTGGATCGCTGGCGCCGTTCTCACCCTGCCGCGGGTTGTAGAACAGGACGACAGCGCCGTCAATGACCTTCGCCGGGTAGACGATGCGGCGCATCTGCGTCAGCTTGACCGTCGGCGCCGACTGCGACGTGGGTAGACCGCGGGACGCCAGCGAAGCATCGATGTTGTTGAGTCGGTGTACAAGAGTGGTCAGCGATTGGGGAAGCGCGGTAATCTCAGCCGGCAGTGGTTGCGCGGTAGCAAGCTGTCGCAACATCGCGACTTCGTTCTGCATCCACTGCAGGCTCGTAGTCAGACGCGACTCTGCGCCGACAGCAATCGCGCGAACCTCGACGATCGAGCGAGCAAGCTCCTCGGCGCGGGCGACGTTGTCATTGGCCTGCGCGGGCGGCAGTGGTGCGTAGGGTTGCTGTGCAGTCTGCGTCGTCTGCTCGACGGCGGCAGGCTGCAACACACCCAGCTCGGTCAGGTCATCAGTTTCGACAACACCCGCGGGCGCGGGGCCGACGGCGACATCTTCGCCGCCGACGACAACAGGTCCAGTCTGCTCGGTTTCGGGTGCTTTGGTCTTGATCGTGGGGATGGTCATGCGGGCCATTAGACGGATTCCTTCTGGTGCGCAGTGATGTTGACGATGGTGGTGGGCGTCACGACATCGAGCGGCGGAGCGCCCATACCGATGTCCTCAACATCGACCTTCGGTGGGCGCCCACGCTTTGCCGTCGGCTTCACGGTACGGTAGCCCAGAAGCTCATGCTCCTGAACGATGACGAGCTTTTCATTGCTGCCGTCGTCCATCGGCACGTCAAGTTCGATTGCCTGACGATTGAACAGCACTTCGTCGCCGACGTCAACGGACACAGCAACGTGCTTGCCGTGGGCACCGACGCCACCGGGACCGACAGCGACAACAGTGCCGCGATCGGTGGCTGGACGCAGAGCGGTGTCAGGGATGTGAAGACCGCCGGCGGTCGTCTTCGCGACGGCGTTACGCCGCACGTAGACACGATTGCCGAGGGGACGGAAAAGGGGCTTAGCAGTGGACATAGCTGTACGACCTCAGACTTGTTAGTTTGAGGTAGTATAAGCTAGGCTGATGGAAAATGCAAGAGGAAAGCGGATGGCAGTGCAATTGTCAGACCCACGTGGTATAGTAATCACATGCTGCCGAAAGACTTACTTGGTCAGACCTATCGTTTATCCTTCAAAGTGCCCGAGACGGCGGGCGTATACTTCATCTACTGCGAGGCTAATGGAAAAGCTTATATTGGCTCCACTGTACGTATCTATAGCCGCCTGTACGGACATCATGCTCAGCTCAAACGCAAGCGACACCCCAACCCACATATGCAAGCGGCATACAATCTGTATGGTCGGGCCACTTTCAAGTATCTCACATTGGAGACTACAGAGAACAAAGACCCACAACACCTACTTGATCGCGAAAATCACTACATAGCTATGGTTGACCGTGACATGCTGTTCAATATCGCCGTGCCTGCTGTTCTGGGTGGGCCTGTCGGAATAAAGCGTTCACCTGAGCACCGTCAAGCCATCTCAAGAGCCCAAACGGGCAACAAGTGGGCGCTGGGTATGCGCCACACCGATGAGTGGAAAGCTGCGAATAGATTGCGCTTCAAGGGAAAGAAGCATACACCCGAACAGATCGCTCGGGCTGTCGCGGGTAGACGCGCTGCGTTTGAAGCTAATCCAACGATGTCTCAAGGAGAAAAGAACGGACGCGCTAAACTGACAGCCGAGCGGGTACGCGAATTGCGGAAGCTGTATGCTGAAGGGAACCACACCCAAACAGCCCTCGCTGAGCTGTTTGGGGTTGATCAGACGGTAGTGTCTAAGGTCGTTTTACGCAAGAGTTGGCGACACTTAGACGACTGATCACTGTTCACATCTGGACAAAAACGAGGTCACACCATATCCTACACCCAGATACCGCTCAATCGCCCACGAGAAGCGGTTGCGGGTGTAGACGTCCCAATCGGACGGCGAGAGGTTCGTCAGGAACTCAAAGCCAGGGTCGCGAGCCACAACTAGACCGGCCGCGCCACCATGCTCCTCATTCAGACACTCGGCGACGTACCAGGTGGTACGGTCAGCCGGGGCCGAACCCGTGCCGATCAGCTCGGGGGCAACCACGATCTGCTTGATCTGACCCGAGGTCGCGATCCAGTTGTCGCCCTGCGCCGCGGTGTTGTTGGCCTGACCAGGGGCCAGGTTGCCGACGCCAGCGGTGCCGGAGAACACGATCGACTTCAGATTGATTGCGATCTGAGCAGCCTGATACAGCGTCGGAGGCACGATCAGGGTGTCGGGCTGCAGGCCCAGACTCAAGCCGTCTTCGTTCAGGCGACCCATCATGTCCTGAACCACCGAGCCGACGTTGATCGAGGTCAGCGCCGTCGCAGTGTACAGGTTGCTGTAGGTGCCCGAGACAGCGCCGTTAACGCTGATCGGCTTGGTCGTCGAGAAAGCAAACGTCCCGGTGTAATCCAGAGTCGTCTTGCCGTTGCGCAGCAGACGGGCAAGCTGGATATCCGGGGCCTTCATCGCGGCGCGGGCGAGCTTCTTCGGCACGTAGGCCAAAGTGCCATAGATATCCTGATAGAAGTCCTTGCGCAGGACGTAGTAACCGGTGCCGTAGTTCTTGATGTCGATCTTGACGCTGTTACGAACCAGCGGATGGAACGGACGATCCTGTTCCGACAGGTCTTCCGCCTGCGCCGTCGCCGGGCTGAACGGAAACACCATCGTAGCCGGAATCTTCTTCGACATCGGATCGGTGCCGCTACCCTCAGCCACGACGGGCCGAACGATCGCGACTTTCTCCGACCAGATGTTGGTGATCGCGGTGACGGCGTTTTCCAGACCCGCCATGACCGTCGCGTTGTAGAGGATGACTTCCTGAGCAGTTAGCTGCCCACTATTGATGATGGACATTTGACGTGTGCCTTTCTGTTGTGGTCAGCTAGGGTTAGACCATGCAGTTGAGGGCGACCAAGCAGGGACGTCCCTGAATGTCGCTGGTGTTGTAAGCAAGCAGCTTGCCCGCCGGAGGACCGTCGGCGCTGTCACGGCTGATGGTCGTCGCAGACGACGCAAACACGATGTTGCCCACGTCGGCCTGGGTGCAAGGGTTGGTGCCATCGTTGGCGAAAGCCGCGGTATCGGGCACGCAAACAGCGGTCACGTCGCCAGCGGCGCCGCCGGTGTTGTCGGCAGGCTGAATCACGAGACCAGCCATGTTACCGGTCAGTGCGTTGGCAGCCGCGGGAATCGCGCCATAGCCAGCGACGAGCACGATCATGTTGCCCTGGTCAGCGACGACGTTAGCCGCCAGCTTGACCGGCACAGTACCGGGGGCGAGGTTCTGCCCGTAGTTACGGGAAATCACAAAAGAATTGGCCATTGTTCAGGTCCTCTGAGGCTGCCGAGCAGCCTCGTAAGTGGTTAGTTACCGAGCCTGGGTCGCGTTCGCGATAGCCGGGTGCGATTCGCTGTTGGGTAGACTCGCCGCGGCATCAGTGCGGCTGAGAATGTCAGCGACGTTGATGGACAGTCCATTCAGCGCCATACGCTGCGCGATTTCGGCGGCGCGATCCTGCATCTGAACCGGCGACATCTCGGCGCCACGCGGGGCACCGAAGCGAATCAGCGACTGCTTGGCGGGGGTCTGCGACATCACCTGCTGCGGAGCCTCGACGGTGCGCTCCTGACCGGGACGTGCAATGCTAGCCACGGGGCCGATCTGCTCACGCTCGACAAGGAAGCGCTCGACCTTGGCCTTGTTCCATGCGTCACCGACGACAGAGCCGGTAGCCGGGTCCAGACCACGGAACTTGCGAGCCTCGGCTGGGGTCAGAAGACGCTTGTTTAGCGCATCCTCGATCAACGACTCGGTAGCAGCCTTCTCGGCGGCAGCAAGACCGCGCTGATGCTCGGCCTTAAGACCCTGAAACTGCTCGGCGATTCCCTTCAGGTTGGTAAGCTTGATCTCGACTTCGTCGCTATCGACGGTGCCAAGCTCGCTCGACACCAGGCTGCGCAGACTGCGCGGCAGCTTGCCGACCTGAGCCACGACCTCAGCGAAACGGTTGCGCAGCTCGCCCTCGGGCAGCTTCGGCATGGCATATTCCATGCCAACGTCGGCGGACTCGACAACGATCTCCTGCGACGGAGTGGCGCCCAGCCACACGGCGCGGTAGGCGTTGTGTAGTTCAGAGGCAGTATCAAGCGCGCGCAAGGCAGCGGCGTGGCACATCGCGCGGTGCTCGTCGGAAATGTGCCCCTCTTCCATCGCCCGAGCGTGCATATCCGCGTGCTCAAGCGCGTGGTGAATGAGGCCCCGCATCACGTTGCGGGCTTCGGGGGTTCGCTTCATCGGAATTGCTCCTCGGGTGGTAGCCGTGGGGGTTGAACCACTGACTGTGTCTACGCTAAGGTAGTGTGTCCGATTGTGGGAATATGCACACGACCTATTAAGTGCTTGCAAAAGCGTCGAATCCGCCTGATACGCTGGGGTGCGCAGGGCGGCGAGTAGATCGCGAAGCTGTTGCATCAACGATCGAGCGGCTTGCGCGGCGAAGCTGTGGGCGGGAAGCTTGCGAGCTTGACGCAGGAGCGACAGCGTCCAGCGATCAGAAGTGGTGCGCAGCTCGGCGCGATGAGTCGCGGTCAACGGCTGCGACGGAGCCAACATCGCGGCGACAATCGCCTGTCGATACTGAACCTTTTGCGCCCGCAACACACCGTAAACGCAAGCGATTCCGTTCGCACCAGGATAAACGATCGTTTGCCACTTGACACCAGGCCCAAACGGTGCGGGCTGGTAGACGTTCGCAGGCAACTGCTCAAGTAGAATGCTGTTTTCGGTGATGACCATGCCCTTCTCAGAGGCACCATCGCCGACCTCAGAGACGCGGAACGCGGTGTATCCGTGCTGCTGAGCCCACAGCACAGCGTCGGCCCGGCTGAATTTCCGCAACGGAAACACCAGGGCATAGACGGTCAACTGGGCGTGCATAAACGTTCCGTCGCTGTCGGCCGGAACGTGCGCGGGGCCATCATGAATTGGTGACAGCCGGGCAGCAACCGCGTCAGGCAGTCCGCGCGTCGCAGCCGCATGCAACTTCTGTACCACATCGATGCTGCGTCGCTGCCACGGTGCGACCTTGTCAAATTCCTTGTAGTGCGCGGCAAGATGCGCTTTCATCTTGACAACGTCAGCCGCTGAAATGCCCTTGGCCTGATCAATTCGCGCAGCCGCAGCGACGATTCCAGCCCACACAGTTACGGGCTTGCCGCCAACGATGTCGTGATGAGGAAACTTGTAGGAGCTGAAGCTCTCTCGGTTGTCAGCGTCAAACCACAGAAAGCATTGGGCGTATTTATCCCAATCGATCTTATCTTTGTCGCCGCTTCCGTCGGACGATGCCCATTTCTTCCACCGCGACGTAGCCGCAGCGGCATCCCAAGCGGTCTCAACGACGGGGTAGGCTTTGTGGGGAACTAGAGTGCGGGCGATGGTGGCAGTCGCAGTGCCGCCCGCAGCTCGAACAGCCAGCGACGAGTCATCGTGACCGCCGCCAAAAAGCTCGTCAGACTCGTCATCGACGTAGTCAAGATCAATCGTCTTTTCCAACATCGCGGCGTCGAAGACACCGGCATCGACGACATCGCTCAGCAACGCATCGACACCAGCGTCGGCAGTGCCGCCAATCGCGCGGCAGACGCTCAGCTCAAGTAGCGCGTTCCGTGGCGCATGCAGGGAGCCGCCGATCTCAGCCGGCAGGGCTCCATCTTCAAGCGCAACCCAGCGCCACTCAGTGACCTCTTTATCCGGGTCACTAGCGCCAGTGGCCAGGATGCCGCGACCCTGTAGGTCACAGCGAAAGACGTGAACAATCAAGCCTTTGTCGTCGTGCGATAGATCGACTGGACCCATGTAAGACATACGCGCATTGTGCGCGGCAGCGTCGATACCCGCCTCTTCGCGTAGTTCGCGCAGTGCGGCGGTCGCCGGATCTTCGCCTGCGATGAGGTGTCCACCGGGCGTCGTCCACTTGCCCGTGTCATTGCGTCGGCCCCACAGCATCAGTCCGTCGAGATCGAACACGGCGACGCTGGCGACTTGTGCGCAGGGCGCGGGGACTGGGGAAGCCGCGCTAGCCGCACTAGCCGCGCTGGGTAGCTCTGTGCCCGGCACTTTTGTCAAGGCCAAAATCGAAGCTTCATCAGCCGGAATAGTCTCAACGTCCTCAGCTTCCAACCGCGCAACCATCGCCGCAGCCGCAGCGCGGTCCAGCTTAAGAGCGTTCCGGTTGCTACCGACGATGACCAGCGAGCACTCAAGCAGCTCGACGTTGTCGTAGACGGGCACTTCGGCGCCATCTACCATCACCCGTCGCTCGGTCAGCACGTTGCAGCCGATCGAGACGGCGCGTAGGTAGCCGGCTTTGACCTTGCGGTAACAGGTAGTCGCTAGGCCGCTCGGCCCGTCGTCATCGAATTCACAGCAGATATCGAAGTGTTCGGCGGTCTGATCAATCTCGACGACGCGGCCGATGACCACATCCGGCGGCGGTGTAGGTCTATCGCCGTCACCTGAGTCGTGCATCCACAGAAACACAGGGTTAGTCAGAAACGCCCTGGTATCAATACCCGCCGGCTCGATGATCGTACCATGCCGATCAACGTCCCGAGTGACCAGGCGAAACCAAACCTGACGCTCACCAGGAGTCGCACGATTCAGCAGGGGTGTACCAGTTCGGCGCAGACTATTCGACATACCTACAAGGTAGGTATAACAGCAGGGCTTCGCCTGATACAATTCCCTTGCATTCGCGATGCCGTCGGCATATAGTGAATCTGCACTAAACAGCCGATCAACCGAGGTACACATGGCCCGTATCAGTCCCTTTCTCAAGTCCGCAATCAAGCGCGGCAAGATTGCCCTCGCTCCGAATCAGGGCACCGTCGAGTCGCTACATCGTCGCCAGCTCGTCGAGTGGCACATCTACACCTTCGTCGATGGCAAGCGAACGTCGCAGTATGTTAGCATCAAGGCGACCGTGGAGCGTCTGATGCATCGCATCGGCATGGGGCACCCGCTCGATGCCGCTGACATGGCGCGGTCGTCGCGCCCGCAGACGGACAATGGAAAGGCTGCGGTCAAGGCGTGGCTGGATCGTCGCGCGAAGGTGGCGAAGGCTGCGAAGCAGAAGACCGAGCTGAAGCAGGCGCTGAGCAAGCCGGTAACGCAGTCGGCCCCTGTCGCGCCCGTTGCTCAGACTCCGACACTGCCGAAGCCACCGACGAAGCCCACGAAGAAAGCGGCGAAGAAGGCTGCAAAGCTCACGAAGCCCGTCGCCGCTCCGACTGCCCCTGCCGCTACTCAGTTCGACGAGCCGCACATCATCCTGATGTTTGACGAGAGTTCCAGCATGGAGCAGCATGTTGGTGAGCTGACTCGACAGAGCAACACGATTGTTGACCGTCTAAAAACGGTTCTGGCGAAAGCTAGCGTCGAGATTTGCCGCTTTAGCTATGGTGTCAACTGGACGTTTTCGGGTCAAGTTGGGCATGTCAGCCGTCTCAGTCACAGCCCAAACGGCTCTACGGCGCTTAACCAAGCGTTGAAGCAGGCAGCCAACAAGGCTGAGCTGATGTCTCAGAAGCGCCCCGTGTTGGTGTACCTACTCACCGACGGTGAAGCAACGGATGGCAGTTACAGCCTAGCGGCTCAGAACGCAGTCGCAGCCGCCCTGAAAACCAATCGCGTCACCTTCGCTTGCGTTGGTCCCGCGGCTGCGTCAAGCTTCTTCAAGTCGTGCGGCATTCCTGACGCCTGCATTCGTCAGTGGTCAGGCACCGATACCACCGACCTGTCTGTGGTCACTCAGCAGGCGACGCAGGGAATCAGCCAGTTCGCGGCTGCGACGAAGCAGGGCAAGACGTCGCTTGACAGCTTCTTCGTCGATGTCGTGAAGACCGGCGCCACCATTGAGCGAGCCAAGCGTGAGCTGAGCGACGTGACGAAGACGCTGCGCCGCGTCAAGGTCAACAAGTACATTACCGTCGAGGATTTCGCACGGGACGTGCTTAAGGTCGATCTGATTCCGGGCGCCGCGTACTATCAGCTCGTCAAGGCTGAGACGCTTCTACAGGGTCGCAAGGTCATTCTGCAGCCTCGCAACAAGCAGGGTGAGCTTGAGCCGATCTTTCTGACGGGTCCGGCGGTGCGTCCGCTGCTTGGTCTGCCTGCAGATAAGGACTGCAAGATCGAGCCGAAGAACCTGGGCGACTTCGTCATCTACCTGCAGTCGGCCAGCCCGACCCGCAAGCTGACGCCCGGAACGCTCTGCTTGTACGACGAGACCCATGTGCCCGGTGCGACGGACCCGACGTTCACCTACGCGAAGCCGCGAAAGAAGGCGTAACTATGCGGTTGGTGATTGGTTTTCTAGCTCTGCTCTCGCTCACCAACT
>OFRG01000021.1_pt1 | contig 57313 bp, 65 predicted proteins | sample 1543071 | NCBI WGS metagenome assembly OFRG01 (sample SAMN07774222, study PRJEB24372) | wastewater metagenome | isolation source: WWTP Verbania (Effluent) | place: Italy: Verbania | collected 2015-12
CGGGCGCAGCCCCGGCGACGCTGCCGAAAAAACAATTTGTCGCCGGTTCGAACTTGACTGCGGATCAACTGCCCAAAAATGCCAACGGCCGCATCAGCTACCAAGACTTTATCAATATCCCTGAGGTGAAACAGGAACTCGACCAACAAGGCGAATGGGATGCGTCTACGGGCAAAGCTGAAGGGCCGTCTTATGCGCTGGGTAAAGTCATGCAGCGCGCTATTGATTCCGGCAAACAAGTGATTATGCACGCCGACGGCGGGCGAAAAAAAGTCCCGATGGTGAGTTTTGAAGATGGGATGGGGGTGGATGCCCAGGGCCAACGTTGGGGATTGGTCGGCGACGATTTTGAAGTAACGGACCAGGGCGGTACGGCCAAAGGACCCGCGCCCGCTGCTCCGTCCGCCGGCACCCAGGCCCAGCCGGCCGCCAAGCCCGCGCCCAAGATCGACCCCAGCATCCCGTTCGATGCCATCGCCCAGCGCGTCAAAGACGCCGGGGCCAAGGGCAAGCCGCCGGGCTGGGGCGACGAGGATTGGGTGGCAGAAATGGAAACGGTTGCCGAGGACATCAAATCCGGCAACCAGATCGCGGCCATCCGGGCGCTGCGGCGGTTGGGGGTTGGCGACGACGACCCGCAAATGGTCCAACTCAAGGCATCGTTGGGTAAGCGCGTCACCCCCTATCAGCCGATGCTGGGACCGACCAAGTTGCGCGCCACCAAGGCGCTGCCCACCGGCCAGGTGGGCAAAACGGTCAAGCCCAAGCAAACCCTGTACACCTGGACCGGCCTGACCAGCCGGGGCGGCCTGAACGTCCAGGAACAGTTTGCCAGCGCCGGCGAAGCGGTGACCATTGTCTCCATTTACCCCAATGGCATGTGGCGGGTGCGCAACGCGGCCGGGGTCGAAAGCCCGCAGGCACCCGGGCTGTTCCAGGGCTACGGCAAAAAGGGCGTGCCGTTGTTCATGCCCGACGAGGCCAATACCGGCCAGGACCAGCCGGTGCGCGAAGAAACCTGCCCGGCGTGCAACGCGGTCAACCCCAAGCGGCTGTTCGAAAACATTTGCTGGAAATGTAAGTACCGCTGGAAGTCGCTGCCAACCACGGACGAGCTGCTGCACAACCATGCCATTGCTCGCATCCTGCGCGAGCTCATGGGCAAGAAAAGTTTCAACCGTTACCTGTTCACCGAGCTGATCCGCGAGTTCCGGGTGCTGATCAACAAACTGCAAGCCTACGGCGTGCAGGTGCCCTATTTGAACGACACCCAGATCGCCCAGATCATCCAGACGGTGGCCGGCAACGTGGACAAGCTGCAAAGCAAGGCTATGTCTTGGCTCAGCGAAACCAGCGGCGGCGTGCTGGTCAAGCCGCCGGCCCGGGCGGTGCTGGTCAGCCGCACCGCCCGCATCAAAGAGATTCGGGCGCGCATCAAAGGCAGCTACTTTGGCGAATGCCCACGCGACGAACACGGACACTGCCTCCCCGAGGGCAGTGCTGGCGCGCAGCAGCAGGACAAGCCGGAACCGCCGCAGCTGCCGCCCAGCGCCATCACAGCCAAACCCCGGCGCATGTGCGTGCCCAATACCGATTTCAACCAAACCGAGCTCGCGCGCCAGGCCCGGGAAGCGGGGCTGCAAGCGCGCTCGGTTAGTTGGGACGACCATCCCATTTGGCAAATTGAAGGTCCGCCCAAGGCGGTCAGCCGGTTCATTGAGGATCGCGGAGGCCCGGTGCCCTGCAACGAATACAACGGGCCGACCACCATGGCGCAATACAGCGCCAAGTTCCCGGCCAAGGCACTGGACTACCTGGTCAAAGACCAACAGGGCGCGTCGTACTTTGGTGAATGTCCGCGCGACGAGGGCGGCCATTGCAAGGCCAGCGGCGAAGCCGGCGCGGTCAAAACTGAGGACAAACCGAAACCCAAGGCCAGCAAACTAAAAAAGAGCAAACTGCGGCCCAAGCAAGCCGCCAAGGTCAGTAACAAGATTCGGGCAACGCGCGGTAAAATGATGGCAGCCCGGCGCGTGGGCAAAGGCAAAAAGGCGCGGCTGGTGATGGCTAGTGGCAAGCCGGTGCCCAGTTGGATCACGCCAGCGATGGTGCCGCCGGCGCTGAAAAATGTTAAGGTGGCGGTGGATCCCAAAGCCGAGGTGCTGGTCACCGGCATCAACAAGCTCAACGGCAAGCCGTATACCGGCTACAGCGCTGCCTTCGCCATGAAAACGGCGGCGGCCAAATTTGCCCGGGTCAAGGAGATGATGGACAAGGACCAGGCCATTGCCGCGCAGAATCAGCAGAACCGCCAAAACCCAGCGCTGGTGGACAATGCCGACTGTGCCTGGCTCATGGACGTGCAAGCCACCCGCCCCGGCAGCGATGCCGATACCAAAGGCGTGCAGAAATATTTTGGCAAACCCATGACGCCGAACATGATCGTGGACCTGGGCGGCGGCAAAGCAGCCATTAAAATTGGCAACGAGCAGGTGCGCATCAAGGACCCCAAAACCGCCGCCGTGCTGCTGGAACGCAAGGCTAGCGGCAAAGGGTTAGAGAACACCGACTACTGGCTCAATAGCTACGGGGCCACCACGCTGGAAGGGCGGCATATTGTCCAGCAACCCGACGGGGTTCACCTTCAGTTTACGGGCAAAGAGGGAGTTCACCACGACCATCGCATTGCCGATCCCGGACTGGCCAAGATGCTGACCGACCGCAAAGCCAAAGCGGGCCACACTGGCAAACTGTTCAATACGGACTACGAGCACGTGAGCAAATACGTGGCCGGGCTGGACGGCGGTAAATTCACGCCCAAAGATTTGCGGACCAAACGGGCCAACCTGCTGGCGTTGCAGCATATTGCCAAAACGCCCGCGCCCAAAACTCCCGAGGCGTACAAAGCGGCGGTCATGGACGTGGCCCAAAAGGTATCGGGGGTGCTCGGCAACAAGCCAGCCCAGGCTCTTGAGAGTTACATTAGCCCGGCGGCGTTTGCCGCGTGGAAGGTGGGTGCCAATGCAGACTGAACTAGCCGGCGGCACGGTGGCTTTTGGCGACCCCAGCGCCCCGCCGCCTGACTGGCGCAAAGAACTGCCACCCGATCAGGACGACAACGACGAACTGTCGCCCGAGGAGCGGGCTGCGCTGATCGGCCAGCTGGGGTTCGACCCCAGCGACGACGAACCGGTGCTGACCAAAGCGCTGTGCAAGCCGGGGCAGACGGCGGCCGAAACTGGCTGCACCCCGGCCGACGGGCATGCAGCCAAGTTCCCCAAGACGCTGCAGGCGCACCAGCTGCCGAGCAAACCTCATTTCATGGGCAGCGCCGCCCAGATTCAGGCGAACCAGACCGCTGCCAACGAGCTGGAGCAGTTGGCCATGGCGGGCGACATGCAGGCGCTCATGGCCCACCCCGGCACGCCCAGCCCCAAGGTGCAGGATTACAAATACGATCTGGCGGTCAAGGTCCAGCAGGCTTACATCAACGAGGAAATGACCAAGCCCTGGACGTCCGAATGGGCGCAGCAGAAAATTGCCGGCTACGAAAAGCTCGCGGCGGCCGGCGATCTAACGAAACTGCGGTCCGCATTCCTGGACGATATGCACTTTGTGCACACCAATGCGCAGATGCAATCGCCCATCGAGGAAGCCGCCTACGGGCACATCCCGTTGGTAGATGCCGTTGCCTTGAAAGATGCCTATGCCAAACTGACTGGCAAGAAACCCAAAAAGCATGAGGGCCAGCCCTGCCAGCCCGGCGAAACCAACGAGGAGACTGGTTGCGTGCCCACGCCGCCCAAGCTGGCGCAGGCACCCAAAGATTCCATTGTCAAGACCGGCCCCAGTGAACCCGGCGCGGCGGCCAAACCCAAACCGGCCGCGCTGGTCCTGCCGCCCCGCCCACATTTTATCAGCAGCAACAAGGCCAACGTCGCTCAGAACGAAAAGGCGGTCGCCGAGCTCATTGACCTGGCCCAAAAAGGCGACGCGGCCGGGCTGGCCGCCCACCCGGGCACGGGCAGCCCCAAGGTGGCCGATTTCAAGAAAAAACTACAGGCAGCGCTGGCCAAGGCGGGTGCCAATGCCACCCCCACGGCACCCGTGGCACCCCCAAAGCCGGCAACCCCGGCCCCGCCAGCGGCCAAGCCCAAACCAGCCGCCCCAGCACCAGTTCCGACCGGCAAAATGACCGCCGAGGCGGTGGCCCAGGGCACCGGCTACAGCCTGGACCAGCTGCGGCAGCATTTGGCCCCGGCAGCGCTGGCCGACCCCGCCAACAAAGAAACGGCTGAGGTACGGGCGCGGGTAGCGGGCTATTTGTTAGAGAGCCAAACCGCGCCGCACAACGCCGTGCTGGCGGCCCTGGATAGCATTGACCCCGAGGCGGTGCGCAACCGGGTCACGAGCATGACCACCGGTGACCCCAGCGAATCCATCTTGCAGTTCGCCCAGACGCCGCTCTACGACCTGGCCGTGCTCTCGGGCATGAACCAGGAAGACAAACCGGCCTACGGCGAGGCGACCTGCACGCAAGCCACGCGCTTTTTGAACTTCGGTACGACCACCCGCCCGGGCAGCTACCGCCACGAACTGGGGCACGCCATCCGTTTTGCCTGGTCGGGCAAACACGCGCCCTACGGCAAAACGCCCATGACGGATGCGGTCGACCACGAGTACGAACTGGCGCAGCAGCGCATGGCCGCCAACCCGGCCGGCGTCGAAACCAAACTGTCCCACGAGTTCTACGAAACCACCTACGGGGCGGTCGGCCAACGCTCGTTGGATAACAAAGAAGAGCTCGCCGCCGAACACTACCGCCTTTACCATCGCGAGCTGTACCGCGACCGCCACGAGGGCGGGAACGGCAAATGGCTGGCGCAATACCGCCAGCGCCACCCCGGTTGGGCGCGGCTGTGGGATGCCCATTACGGGGCGTCCTTGCTGGGCCAGCAGTTGAACGGGAGCAATAAATGAGCCGCATGCTAATTTACGACGAGCTGGGCCAGCGCGCTGGCGTAGAGATTGGCGGCCGCATTTTCCCGGCGGCCAATCCGGCGGGGGTCAAACTCAACGAATGGATTACCGATGGCGTGCCCGGGGTCATGGGCAAAGACACCGGCACCATGATCGTGGAGGTGCCGATCATCCGCCGGCCCGCTGACCCTTTGTTCGGGCTGGCCCTGCTGGAGTATTTTGAAGACATTGGCTGGACGGTGCGTAAAGAGGTCAGCGGCCGGCTGCGGCCCAGCGCCTTGCAGACCCGCGCCAAGCGCCTGGCCATGTACGGCGTTAAAAGCTACTTCAGCGAATGCCCGCGCGACGAACACGGCCATTGCCTTCCCAAAGGGCAGGCGGCCCATATCAAACACCCCAAACCGGTCAAGGCACCCCGCGCCGGCAAAGCCAAACCCACGACGTTCATGGATCTGTACGAACAGTGGGGCGACGACATTCAGTTCACCAAAAAGAACAAAGATTCGTTCTACGTGCTGCCGGACGAGGGGTCGGCGCTGGCTACCGAGCTGGAGGAGGCCGGGTTCGAAAGTTGGGGCGAGGACCTGGGCTACCTGGTGACCAACGAAGACATGGAACAGTTGGTCGAGCTGATCGAAAAAACCCACGGGCTGTCCGGCGGCGATGCCAAAGAGTACGAAAAAAAATACGCCGAGGTATCGGACGCCATTCAGAAAGCCGCCGACCTGGAAGATCTGGAGGAGTATTGGGGTGACGGCACCGGGCCAGATGCAACGTCGCAGTTCCACGAGCTGCCGCAGGCGCTGCAAGACAAACTGACGGCGCAGTACGAACTCAAAAAGCAGCAGTTCCAAGAAAAGATCAAACCGGCCGGCAAAAAACCCAAGGAAGCGCACGATTGGACGACGTGGGTTGCCAAGCAGGGTAAGATCTACGCGCAGTATGCGGCAGCGGGCGATTTTACCGGTCTGCAAAAACTGCATACGGAAAACATGCAGTATATGACGGATCACGGTGCTACCGACTACGGGGATCTCCCAACCCTTTACAGTGATCAATTTCCGGATGTTAATCCGGGCGCATTGGACGAGGACGAGTCGGACGACGATGAAAACGAAGAATTTGCTGGAGGTGACCCGGCTACGTCCTCGGCGGCCCTGGCCATTGACGCCGTGATTGGCGATATGGAGACGCAAGCTAAAAAAGGCAACATCGAGGCAACGGGGGAGATCTACGAGACTCACAAAGCGGCGTTGGAAAAAGCTGGTTACAAAGAAGGCATTGGCGAACTGACCAATGCGTTCGAACAACTGACGGCCGAGCTGCACGGCGCGCCGGACGATAACAGCGGCGAACCAGACCACCCCGAAGAAGTTACCGACAAAACTGTTCAAGATATGGGCGCCGCAATCGCCGCGAAATACGGGTGGGATCCAACCAATATCGACGGGGCGACCGCGATCAAAGCGGTGTTTGATTTGCAAACGGCCATGAGCGAGAATGAGGCCGACGAAATCTACGAGCAAGCCATTATTGACCTGCCGGCGGGCGGCGGCTACCTGGGCGCGGTCAATGCCGAGTGGAAACAGGCCAAGAAAAAGCACGGCGGCGGCTACAACATCGACAAGGTCATTAACAAATTGCCCGAGGAGTGGAAACAATGGTTTAGTTCGGCCGTTGCCGACTACCAGCATAGCTACGACGAACTCGGCCACCTGGGCACTGTTGACATTTTGCACGATGCCAACATTGAAAAATTAGCCAAGGAGGGCGCGCCCTCGGAGGTCATTTCGGCGCTCAAGGGCGCATACAGCGACATTTACAAACAGCACCAAGCCGCCGGCCCGGCCAACGCTTACGTCGCGCCCATGCCCAAAAACTCCTACGTCGACACGTCCCTCTGGCCACATACCGATCCGTCGGCCAAATTTGCCGCCACACAACTGGCTGCACTGGACATTTTGGAAAAGGGCGGCTACTGGGAGAACATTCAGAACAAGTACAACGAGCTGGCCAACCACCCCAGCGTGGCCCATAGCGATTATCTGACCCAGGCAGTGCAAGCCTATGCCCAGGCCATGACCTTGCATGGGATCGAGCAGAAACCCATTCAGGCCAAAACCCTGTCGCCCGCCCCGCTGCCGCCCACGCCCGCCCCCAGCGCCGTGGCCGATGTGACCAAAGACCCGGCCACCATGGGTGGCAAGACGGTGACGGCCCCGCAACTGGCCATTGACAAACAATGGCAGCAAGTCGGCGGCCAGCTGGGCGGCAACCCCGGCGGCAAATTCCTGGACCCGCACGGCAAAGCGTTCTACGTCAAATATTCCAAATCGCCGGCCCACGCCCAAAACGAGGTGCTGGCGGCCAAGCTCTACGAACTGGCCGGTTGCGGCGTGCCTGAATACCATTTGGTGCAAAGCGAAAACGGGGTGGGCACGGCCAGCGCCTGGATCGACAGCGCCAAGCTGCCCGACTATAGCAACCCCTTGGACAAAGAGGCGGCAACGGCTGCATTCGCAACCCACGCGTGGCTGGCCAACTGGGATGCGATTGGCGGCCTGGGTTCCTACAACAACCAAAACTGGATTACCAAACCAGACGGCAGCAAACAGCTCATTACCATCGACACCGGCGGCTCGATGGGCTACAGCGCCCTGGGCAAAAAGAAAAAGTTCGACGACAGCGTGGACGAGTTCGGCAACTTTTTGGACTCGAGCGTCAATGCCGAGTTCAACCACGTTTTCAAGAACATGACGCCGCAACAGCTGCTGGCCTCCTGCCAGAAGGTCGCCGCGCTGACCGACGACAACATCAAAGCGCTGGTCGACCAGTACGGCCCCGGCGATGCCAAGGACAAAAAGGAGCTCTACGAAACCCTGCTGGCCCGGCGGGCAGCCGTGGCGGCCAAAGTGGAACAGATCAAACAGTCGTTGATTACCGGCGACGCCATTGAAAAACCCCAGGCGGCCCCCGCGCCGACGCCAGCCTCCGAACCCAAACCAGCGCTCAACCCAGCCGCCGCCGTAGTTGTGCCCGAGTTGCCGACGCCCATCGGCACAAAGTTCCCGGCCAAACCGCAAATGCAGATGGCAGCCAATGTGCAGATGGTGGCCGATCTGGAACAGGCAGCAATGATGAGCCCGGCGGCGCTGCAAATGTTCATCAACGACAACGCCAAAAAGATCAACCAATACCCAGATCTCAAAAACTATGCCGATGGGCTCACCGCTGCCATCGCACCGGCTGCGCCGAAACCGGCCGCGCCTGTTTCCCCGCTGCCGCCCAAACCGAACCCCGACGACCATACCACGTCCATTGCCAACAAAATCAACGCGCTGGAAGCCTATGCCAAAGCAGGGGCGGTCGACGAAATTGAAAAAATGGATGGGCTTGCCGGTGGCACAGTCGATAAATACAAGCAGGCATTGCTTGCGTTCTTTGCCCAGGACCATGGGATGCCGCCAGTGCCCAGCAAACACGGCGACCTCTACCACAATGTCTATTGGCACATGCAGAACCTCGCCAAAGTCGGCAACCTACAAGCGCTGAAAAACAGCAAAGTGAGCGACCCCGATCTGTCGGCCTACCAGCAAAAGCTCATTCAACATTTGGAGGCGGCCAAACCAGCAACGACGGCCGGACCGGGTTTAATCAAACTCCACAACAATTTGGTCACGTTGCCGCATGAGCTCAAAGACAAATACCCCGGCATCAAGGTGCACGTCTACCCAGCATCCAAGCAGTTTGCGGTCTATGCCCCGCTCGGGTCGGCTGCCTACAGCGCCCTCAAAAAACAGGGGTTCGCCGACAAAATCACCCCCGGCGAGTTCATGTTTGCGTCGGTGGACTTGCCCAAAGTCGACCAAGCATTGAGCAAAGAAGCCGTAGAACCTGACTTTGGTGCGCCGACCAGCGAGCCCGGCAAATGGAAAATGCCCGTCACGCACATTGCTGTGCCGCCCAGCAAGCCAACCGGGTTGGTTCAGTTGAGCGACCTGGATGCCAACACCCCGGGCGAATTGGCGGCCAAGTACGCCGGCTTGCAACTGAACGACAACGAAACCCAGAAGTTTTTCACCATCACCGCGCCGCCGGGGTCGCCCGTTGCCATGGCCTTCCAAGCCAACGGGTACGTGTCCACCATTGGCGACGAGAACAAATACGCATTTTACTACCCCCACGTCCCCAAACTGGACTCGTTGCTTGGCAAACTGGTCAAGGGCGCTGGCGGTTCGGGGCCAGCGCCGAGCGGCTCCCTTACCGAGGCTATTGACCAGTTGGCCAACAAGTTCGCGGCCAGCCACCCGGGCCTCATTGAAAAACTGCATGGCTCGCACCAGTTTGCCGTTCATGCCGAACCGGGCACGCCTGCGCATGAAGCGCTGGTGGGCGGCGGCCACAAACCTAGCATGAACGGCAAACTGTTCTACATCCACGGAAAATACGCCGGCGAGGTGGGGCAGACGCTGGCTCTGGCGCTGGACAAACCCAAAGGCGGCGACGGCGGCCTGATTCAAACGAACTACAACACACCCAACAATGCCGAGGAGCTGGCAGCCAAATACAGTGGGTTGAAATTTGCCAAACTCGGCAGCGCTTATTTTGTCATTACCGCGCCGCCCGGTTCGACCGTCGCCAGTGCCCTGAACAAAGCCGGGTTCGGACCCAATGGCGACGATGATAACAAATGGATGTTCGGCTCGGACATGCTGGCCGAGGTAGACCAGGCGCTAGCCAAAGCGGTCATTGGCGCGTCGGCGCCCGCGCCCGCCGACAAACCAGATGTCCTGGGTGGCTCTGGTTGGCCAATCAAACCAGATTACGCGGCAAGCAGTAATAAAGCCCATGTTGCGGCGATGGAAAACTTGGCCGCGCTGGCAGTTAAGGTCGGCAATACCGACGGTCTGGAGGGGTACGATACCGAAGGTCTCCCGAACAGTTTGGCGATCTACCAACAAGACCTCATTGCCGCTGCCAAAAAGAAAATCGCGGCGGCGGGCGGCCCGCCGAAAAAGTCGGGCCTGGTTGGACTGCCGTTCATGCCGCATACCACCGACAAAGACCTCATTCCCAAATACCTCAAGGTCTGGCATGCCGGGCAAACTGGCGACGTGGCCCAGGTCGAAGCGGTCAAGATTCCGCCCGACAGCAAATGGCCCTATGTGCAGAAAGCCTACGCTTTCAAAATGGCCACAATTGCTGCTTTGAAATCCGGGGCGCAGCCCGACCCCAACGCGGTGCCGAACCTCAGCATGCCGCCGAAAAAGGGCAAGGACGGCAAACCCGTCCCAGCCAAACCGGCGGCCAAACCGTTGCTCGGTAAACCGAAACCGTACGTGCCGCCGGCCCCCGCGCCGGTGGGCAAAGTGGACCCCGGCAAGTTCCCGCCGGACCCGGTATTTACCAGCAGCAACGCGGCCAACGTCGCGGCGAACAAAATGGTGGCCGCCGAACTGAAAGCACTGGCCACGGCCGGTAAACTGGAGGATCTCAAAGCGCTGCCGATCCCACCCAGCCAGAAATTGCAGGACTACAAAAACGAGCTGGTGTCCCAGGTCGATGAGATGCTGCACCCGCCGCCGCCGCCGGTGCCCTACGACGGCGCGCTGGATCATTTGACCACGGTGTTTGCCGGCCCCAAGGACCCGGCCGCGGCGCATGCCAAGAAGATCGGCTATTACCTCATTACCGAGGAACCGGGGGTGCCCAACAACCCGAAACCCTGGCCGGCGGTCATTTGGAAGTCCAACGACATGGTTGGCGGCGGCGCATACAACTACCAGCTGACCAACAAAGCCACCCAAAAAGCCCATGGCGATGCGCTCAAGAGCATGACGCCCAACGCCCAGGATTGGGTGATGCAGTACACCGGTGGCACCCATGCTAGTATCAACGCGGCGCTGCGCCAAGGTGTGCCGTCCAAGGACCACGTCGAGATGGGCCGCGAGATGGTTGCGAAATCGCCGCTGCTGCCGCCGGGGTTGCAGTTCGTGCGGCGCATGTCTTTCGAGGGCATGCCCGCTATCCAAGCGGCCCTGCTCAAATCGGCTGGCAAGATTCTGCAAGAGCCGGCGGTTACGTCTACCACGCTGGACCCGAAAAAATGGCATGGCGAGACGTTCATTCATTTCACCGCCGCTGAAGGTGCGCGTGGGCTGTACATTGCCGATCAGCATACGTCAGAAGGAGGCGGCGGTCACCACGATAACGAATCGGAGATCTTGCTACCGCCGGGCACGCGGTATTATATTACGAAGGTCGAAACCATGATGAAAGGCAGCACCAAACAAGTCCATCTGCACGCGATCATGCTGCCCACTGTCCCGGAGCAATGCTGCTGATGAAATACCCCAAAACCATCACCGCTGATTGGTCCATGGAACAAGCGCTGGCCCCGGCCAGCGGCGCTCAACCGTACCTGGGCGATTGGCAGACGGTCAACGGGCTGCTGCGCACCTATGCCCACCAGGTGCTCACCGCCGACCATGCCAGCGCCCAGGATCTGCGCCGGGCCGCCGACCGTGGTGCCCGGCTGCTGGCCCGCGCTTTTCTGGGCCAGGACAAACGCTATGCAGTGCTGCCCTGGAACAGCCCGGGACAAATTGATGTTTACGTGGCCCGGCGCTGCGGCATTCAAAGCGACGACCCGGAAGAACGGGTGGCCGGGGCGCTGGTGCGCATGGTCGCCGACCTGTATACCCTGGCCCAGACCATTGAAAACCAGCAACTAGTCAATGAGCAATGGACTGGCGAGGCTGGCGATACCATCCGCCGCTGCACCAATTTGCTCATGGGTATGCCCATGAGTGGCTATCCGGCCGTCTACACCACGTCTCTCAACCAGTCCAGCCTCCGCAAATCCTAACAAACCCGCCAAACGTAGCGCCGCCCCAGCGCTACCCGTCTGCGCATTGCCTGTGTTGTAGTGACGAAAGGGAGCTATCCCTCGTGACCTCATAGTAGGGCACGGATGAGACGATGGGATGACGTCGTTGTCACTCTTGGCGGCTTCCTAAACGGCCATTTCAAACTGGCATGGCAGGCATGTTGATTTTGTAGTCACATATGACCGGGGTGGAGCTCCCGTGCACGCTCTCCATCAACGTGCCCATTGCCCGGGCATGCTTGCCATTATGTGGATCCCTCGTGACAATCCACCAGTTCCGAGGAGATTTTAACTCGGTGGCCAAGGAAGGGAAACGGCCCCGCGCCAGGGGCCGTTTCAAGCTCGAACCTTTTTGTTACCGGAGAAAGGCTCGTAGGAGCGTAACCGGCAATCCCGAAGGATTGTGAAGTTGGGGTGCAGCGCCACCCTTGCCCGTCGGACATATTAGCAAACTACCACACGAAACCAGCGAACAATTTCGCAAAAACCCGCCGTGCGCTGTTGCATTAAATTCCGCCTTTTTGTTTATTGCTCGCCTGGCAAGGGAAGGAAGGTGAACCCATGGCAGTGAACACGCAGCTGGCCACGTTGGAAGAACAGGTGAACTTCCGGTCGGCGATTGCAGACATGATCAACATCGCCGGCGGCATTTGCAAGCCGGGCCAATCAGTGGAGGACTTTGTGGGAGTCCTTCAGCTCAGTTTGAAAAACGACTTGATGCTCAACATGATCATCGAGACGGTCAAACAGAAACAAAAGGCAACATGAGCAAGCGCCTGCCACCCCCGCCGAGCATGATGCGGACCAAACAGTACCCTGGGGCCGGCTACGAGCTGGGCAAAGGGCAGTTTGGTTTGGACGTGCCATTCGGCAGCAACCTGGAGATCGACGAGGGCACCATGTCCGTGGTGATCCCGTTCGCCGACGGGGCGCGCCGCGATGGCGTTGGCGATCTCCTGGAGGTGGGCGGCATCAATTGCGAGCGGCACCGCATGAACCCGGTGGTGCTGTTTGACCACGGCAAGCAAACGGTGCTGCCGGTTGCCATCAGCGAGGACCCGCAGAGCCACGCCTACACGGTGGACATCGACACGGTCAACCGGGTGGCCCGGGGCAAGGCATTTTTCTACAGCGGCAAAGGGCTGTCCGGCGTTGGCCGTGATGAGGACTACCGCCACGCGGTCTTTTGCGAACAGCTGTTCCACATGATCGTCAAGCGCTTTGTGCGCGGCGGCAGCATCGGCTACCAGGTGACCAAGGCATTGAACCTGCAACCCGACTACGATACGGGCACGCCGGCCGGGCTGCACCTGCTGCAAGTGCTGATGCTTGAGTACAGCGCGGTCATCTTGCCGGCCAACGGCGACACGGTGCGCAAAGCGTTCCCCACCGTTGAGGAATATGACGGTTGGGTGGAAAGCACCCGCCGCATTTTGAGCGTCAAGCACATGTGCGGTCAGCCGTTGAGCGGCTACCTGGTCAAAAGCCTGACGCCGCTGCTGCCCATCGAGACCAAGGTCAGTACCGGCTACCAGAGCAAAGGGCTGCCCGGCGAAGACTGCCCACATTGCGGCGCTTCGCTGGAACGCGACCCGTACTCGGGCAAATGCAACAGCTGCGGCAAGGATTGGCCGGTGGCAAACAAGAGCATGCGCAACCGGCGGGTCAAGTCCACCAGCGCTGACCTAGAGCGGCAGGCCGACGCCTGCGCCGGCGGCAACCCCGAGGCCCAGGGCTACGTTTGCAAATCGGACCCGCGCCCGGCTTACAAAGAAGGGTTCGACGCAGCTCGCAAGGGCGACGGCGCGGCCATGCCCACCCAGTACCGCGACAACTACGAGGACCGCCGCGCCTACGAAGAGGGCTACCGCGCCGGCCAGCAGTACGCGGGCAACAAATCCATGCGGGTGCGCAACGGCAAAGCCTACCAGTTTACCGATCAAGACCGGGCCGACATGTCCCGGTATGCCAACGGGTGGGCCGAAAACACGACGTTGTTCCCGAACAATTTCGACTTTTTGCAAGACGTGCGCCGGCCCAGCAACCCCACGCGAGGCGAGGTTCGTAAAGAAATCGAAAAACTGCTCAACCAGCGTGGGCTGACATTGGAAAACAGTACGGGCACCACCGTGAGCCGCTCGGCCCGGGGCGGCGGTCGGACTAGCAATGCCACTGGCATTCGCGTCCGCCGTAAGAGCGCCGCCCAGGCCCAGCGCGTTGCCGGGGCCATTGACGCCATGACGGCCAAGCACCCCGACAGCCCCGACGACGCCCAGGAAATGGCTGCCGTGGGCATGCTGGTCGATCAGGTGCACGGCAAGCGGCTCATGCCCACCCAACCGCCGCCGGTCCGCACCATTACCACGCCGCAGATTGACCAATGGCCCGACGGGTTCCATGTCATTTGGCGGTTCTATAACTACGGGCCGTTCAAAACGCGGGCCGAGGCGCAGCAGCGTCTAGACCAGCTGAACGCCGACCTGGGCGGTAACAAGAGCATCCGGCCGCGCGGCACCAAAAGTGCGCCTGATTTTCAAGTTGGCGAACAAATTGTCTACCGTGGGAACATCGGCGAAATGCCGGCAGAATATCGCGGTAAGCAAAACGGAATGGATGGCTACGAAGCAACCATCATTGTACGCCCAATCAATGAACCGCCATTCCAAACCACAGTACCCATTGCTCAAATCCACAAGAAATCGCTGGGCAAATCGCTGCAAATGTACCGTGGGTGGAAAATTGAATCTGTGGAGACCCGCAACGTTGGTTACGACATCCCCGCGAGGACTCCAACGTCCATTTCAAAACGTGGTCGCGGCAGAGACGTTAATGGTTTCCAAACGACAAGCCCCTACGACGGGTACGAAAAGTTCCACGACACATTGCGTGCAGCCAAACAATACATCGACAACTACGAAGGCGATGAAAAAAACATCCGGCCGCGCGGCACCAAGGCAGCCGACAGCCAGATGGACGGCAACAAACTGAACAACACCGGCAGCGTTGACAGTGCCCGCGCCAGCTACCTGGCCCGCGTGCGCAACGCGGCGGCCGGCGGCCCCGAGAACGGAGGCAACGCCATTCAGAACTCCCGGGCTGCAAAATCGCTGCCTACTTATGACGATGTCCGCAAAATCGTCCAACGGGTCGCAAAAGAGTTCAATGTCGTTTTGGACACGCAGTTCGGCCCCAACGATTTTGAAGCGCTGCGCACCAGCGATGCCCACCGACAACATTGGACGCGGAGCGCCTACAAACACAAGCAACCCTACCGCAACGCGCGTAGCGGGAACACACCGCCGCCGGACAACCCGCAGGATTTGGTCAACGCCTCGGCCAAATTGTATTCGGAGTTGTCTCAGCTGTTCGGGGGTGCCAAAGGTTTACGAGCTAACAAAAGCATTCGGCCGCGCGGGGTCAAGGGCGGCACCATTTACCTGCCGCCGGGAACCGAGCTCTACGAAATTTGGGTCAATGGCGTGGTCGTTGGCACCGCAGCCGGCCGCAACCCCGACGACGCCATCAATACCATGAGCCAACGGCGCAACCTGGACCCGATCGGCCGACCTGGGGCCAACAACGTGGAAGCCAAACCGCTGCGCCCCGGCGACCCGCGCCTGGCCCAGATTCAACGGGCCAAGGCGATTGCCACCAAATCGATCAACGTTCGTTACCGCAACAAGCTCGTCAAGGGCTACGCCGAAGTCAAGATGAAATTCCACCTGGCCAACCTGGACCAGGGCAAGCAGGAGGCGTTCCTCAAAGACATGGCCGACGCCGGCATGGGCACGCCCACCCAGGGCAGCTACCAGCCCGGCATCCCCATGCAGCGCAAAATGCGGCTGGCCACCTACAACGTGGACGTCGACCCTTCCAAGGCACTGGACGGCGATGGCAACGACGTAGTGTCGGGCACCATCACCAAGGCGTGCGGCATTGCCCGCAAGCACGGGGTGCGTTTCCTGGGCAACATGGGCAAGGCCATGAGCGCCCTGGCCGAGACCAGCGGCGGGGCATTGGTGGCCCCGCCGGCGAACAAGAGCATGCGGCCGCGCGGCAAGGCATGGTCGGACGAGGCACGAGCGGCCGCGCTGGAGGCCCGCCGCCGCAACGCCGCCCAGCATTCGCAAGCGGCCGACGCCGCCAGCGCCCAGGCCGACAGCGCCCACGCCGACACCATGAAAGAAGGCCACGGCAACGAGGTGGCCCATTGGGAAGCGTCGGACAAGCACGACGGCGCGGCGATCATGCACCAGCGCGCGGCCCAGGCCCACGAGGAACTGGGCGATACGGCCAAGGCCCAGCAGCACCGGCAGGCAGCCCAGCGCCACGCAGCCGCTGCCGAAAAACACGGCTCGGAATACTACAAACTTAGCGGCATGGGCGGCGGCAAATCGCGCAAGCGGTTCAATGTCAAAAGCCTGCGCAGCCGCCCGGACCATCTGGGTGCGGCCATCAAAGAGATGGAGCGGCAGCAGAACGAAATCGAGCGGATGCAAATGTTGCTCCGCGGTCTTTGTCTTCCCAAGGATAACTAACCCATGGCGAACAAGAATAAGGCCGCCGGTAAGGTCAAGACCAAGGCGATGGACGAGGACGTCGACATTGACATGGGCGCCGACGCCAGCGCACCGCCCACCGGCGACGACGACAGCGTTGACATTGACGTGGACGGCGACGGCGATGCCGACGTTTCCATCGACACCGATACGGCGGGCGGCGACGATGCGGACGCTGAGGAGCCGCTGGGCGCGCAGGTGCTGCGGCGCATGTACGAGCACCAGCAGATCCTCATGGAAGAGTACGACGAGATGACCGCCGCCCTGGAAAACGAATCGGTTAAGGACCATCTCGGCGGCGTGCTGACCGATCTCGAAAAGCTCATGACCGACACCGAAAAGCTGTTCGGCGACGAGTACCCGGACCTGCCGCCGCTGTCCGACAGCACGGGCATTGACGACGACACCAGCGACGCGGTGGGGGCCAGCAGCGCCCCGGCCGAGGAACCAACCGGCGACGAAGTGGTCGCCGGTATGGAGACCAAGGGGGCCAAGGGTCGCCGGACCAAGGCCATGACCCCGGCCCAGACCAAAATGTGCAAGGCGTGCACCGGCGAGATGGACAAAAAAGGCGTGGTTCCCGGCAACGAGGAAAACCAGCCCAAACCCGGCCGCGATTTCGCGCCGAGCGACATCCCGGGCGAGCCCGGCTACGAAGAACATCAGGGCAAAGCCGTTGGCGGCAGTTGCCAGTGCACCGACCCCGGCTGCCCGGCCTGTGGCGGCCATTGCAGCGGCGGGGCCGACGAGACAGTGATCAACGTGCTGGACGCCGAACGCCCCGAGATCCCCATGTGCGCCGCCTGTGCCGCCGACGCGGTGGAACACGGGTTCGAACGCAAGGACCTGGTCGACGAGACCGGCACCGCCGGCAGCCCGCAGGCTGGGGCCACGGACGTGCGGCAGCCCGGCGAGGCCACCGAGGTTTACGCGGCGGTCGACAACGCCGGCGTCAAGATGGGAGAGATCGACGCCGATGACGAGATCGACGCCCAGGCCAAGGCCATCAAGCGCTACGGCAAGGGCGTGACGGTCCAGCACCTTGGCAAAAACATGATGGTGCGGCTGAAACACCTGAGCCCGGCACAGCTGGGCACGGTGCACGCGGCTGGCGACTATTTCAAGCAGCTCGAGATGGCCCCCAACGTCAGCTTTGAGCAGCGCAACAAGTCCGGCGGCTGGCACAAAGAGATCGACGACATGGTCGAGGAAAAGCGGAAGGGCGTTGAGGCCCACCGCACCAAGGATGCCGGTTTTGACGACGATGACATGAAGCGCCTGGCTGAGGCCGCCGCATGCCTCAAGGACCTGGCCGGCGCGGAAAACCTGAGCATCCAGCAAAAGGCCAACGCTGAGAAATTGGCCAAGGACCTGGGCCTGATCAGCAGCAAGGGCCAGCTCGCCACGCCCAAGCAGCGCGATGCCGCCATGGCCCGCATGCGCGAGGACGGCGATCTGGACGAGTACGACGATGACGACGACAAGGCGGCCAAGGACGTCCGCACCAAGGACCTCATGGCAATCTTTGCCCAGCAGGAAGCGACGGCAAAAGCCCTGGAAGATCAGCTGACAGCGTTGTCGGCTGCTCTGAAGTAAGACCCAAAAAGGGGCAAACCGTGCCCCGACGTTTTCCCCTTTGTGTAAAGGACCCATCGATGGCGAACGACAAGGAACTGACGGCGGTCATGGAGATCGCCAAGAAGAACGCCGATGGCCTGGCCGTGCTCCAGAAGAGCGTCGGGGCCATCACCGAAAAGCTGTCCAAACCGGACTACGCTGCTGCCGGGGCCATGCCCTGGCAGGTGTTCGGCGCGCCCGCCGTGCGCACCGGCGAGAACCCGCTGACCTCGCGCGGTTTCTCGTTCATGAAGATGATCGGTTTGCTCAGCGGCGCGACCGAACGCGACGAGGCCAAGGTCGAGCTGGATGTCGCCGACCGGCTTGACAAGGTCTACGTCAAGAACCTCAACGCCAGCGTCGGCTACGACTACAAGGGCGGCGGCCACACCGGCCTCAACCGCTTCCTGGCCCCGCTCTGCACGGGGTTCATGCAGGAAAAAATCGTTGACCGCCAGTTCCGCACCGAGATGAAGAGCCTGGTCATGGCCGGCCAGGAGTCGGCGGACTTCGACGAGATGCAGCACATCCGCCGCAAGATGCTGATGAACAAGGGCTACGACAGCAAGGCGCTGAGCTGGTTCAGCGAACTGCTGGGTGGCCCGCTGGTCGCCCCGCCCGAGCAGGGCGAGCTGATCCAGCTGCTGCGCAACAAGGAAGCCCTGGTCAACGCCGGTGCCCGCGTGGTGCCGCTGCCGCCCCAGGGCCGCTTGCAGTATCCGCGCCAGACCAGCGCCTCGCAAACCTACTGGGTCGGCGAAAACAAGCCGATCACCGACAGCGATATCGGCACGGGCGCCGTGACGCTGCAGGCCAAAAAGCTGGCGGTGCTCATCAAGGCACCGAACGAGCTGATCCGTTTCGCCAGCCCGGCGGCGGAAGCACTGATGCGGGATGACATGACCAAGTCGCTGGCCCTGGGCCTCGACCTGGCTGGCCTGGAAGGCCTCGGCGGCGACGTCCGGCCGCGCGGCGTCATCCGCATGCAGAACATCAACAACGTGACCAGCAGCTCCCAGGGCTCGGACGGCGACCAGATCGTCGGCCAGGACATTTACCGCATGATCGCGGCGATCGAGGAGTCGAACGCCGAGTTCGAAGGCTGGATCATGCGGCCCAAGACGCTCTACAAATACTACCAGCTCCGCGCTGACGCCGTTGCCCAGGGCGACAAGGCGGGTCCGTTCCTGTTCAACCTGATCCGCGAGGCGGGCGCAGGCACGCCGGCGACCCTGGCCGGCTACCCGGTCACCAAGTCCACGCAGGTCAGCCAGAGCCAGTCCAAGGGCACCAGCAGCAACCTGACGTACATCGTCGGCGGTATGTGGAGCGACCTGCTCATCGGCATGTTCGGTGCCATTGAGTTTGCGACCACGACCCAGGGCGACACGGCGTTCACGAACGACCAGACCTGGGTGCGTGGCATCCTCAGCGCGGACATCGCCGCCCGCCACGAGGCCGCCTTCGTGCTCATGGACAACCTCAGCACCACGCTCTAAACCAGCGCGGCGCATGACTGATTCGGTAGGGGGCGCGGTGCCCCCTACCGTTGCCTGATACGCAATCTGTTCAACGGGAGTAGACATGGCGAACCTGGTGATCGACATTGGCGGCAGCTGCCTGTTCGATCTTTCGAACATCAACACGTCCGGCAGCACGACCCCCAGCTCGGGCGTGCTGGTCGGGCGCGGCGTTGACCTGCTCAACGCCAACACGCTGTGCAACGCGATGGTGAGCTACGGCACCTCGCAGTCCGGTTTCATCGGCGTTCAGTTCCAGGAGTCGGACACCGACGTTTCCGGCAACTACGTGCCGATCCAGGTTGCCTCGGGCACCTGGAACTGGCTCAGCGGCGGCCGGTTGGTGATCAACAGCTCGGGCATCGGCCAGAGCGGCGTTGGCATCGTTTCGGGCGACATGGCCTTCAGCGCTTTCGAGCGCCGCTACCGCTACGTTCGCTCGATCGTCGAATCCGGCGGCCTCTGGGACGCGCCGGTCAACGTCGGCTTCGTCAGCCAGCTCAAGGTCACCGGCTCGGGTGGTGGCTTCAGCTACAGCCCTGGCAGCGGCACGGTCAACGTCTAACCCACGTTGTCCAACTGACCAACGGGATCGTCCCTCCCTTGCCAACCACCGGCAGGACCGACTGCAAAGTTGGCTCCTGCCGGTGTGCTTATAAGCCTGAGGGTTGGCTATGATTTTTTCGGATCTCAACGAAGTGAAGGTGTACCTGGAAATCCCCACGGGCAACACCGTCGAGGACACCAAGCTGCTGCTGTTCATGGAAGCGGCAACCGACATTATCGAGGAGTTTCTGGCCCACAAGATCACCAAACGTGAGCGGACTGAGTTCTACGGCGGGTCCGGCACGCAAAAGCTGCTGCTGCGGCACCGCCCGGTATTTCTAAGCCCGGTGCCGCGCGTTTGGGTGGCCCCCAACGGCCAGTTCCAGGCATCGCCTGACACGTTTGGCACCAGCGAGGAGTTGGTCTACGGCGACGGGTTTGCCCTGGACATCTCCAACGATGGCGATAGTGAACAGACCAGCAGCCGCAGCGGCATTTTGCTGCGGCTGGACCAGTATTGGAGCAAGAACATCTACCGCGCCCCCGGCATGCTGTCGCCCTATGTTGGGGCCAGCCCGGGCAGCATCAAGGTGGTGTACACCGCCGGTTATACGGTGGACACGTTGCCGGCGGCTTTTCGGCTGGCGGCTAACCTGTTAGTAGCCCGGTTGCGCATCCTGTTCCCGCTGGGCATGTTCCTCACCAGCGAAAACTATGAGGAACGGTCGGTCAGCTACCAGCTGCCGCAAAAGGACCAGCTGTTGGAATTGGTGAAACCGCTGCTGATCAGCTACCGCAATTGGAGGTGGTGATGGACGACCCCGTAGCCGATATCCGGGTCACACGCACCGAAAGGAACTGCCGCGACGGTACACCGCAGATCGTCACTAAATTCGTCGCCTATTTCCGCGCACGTTGTTTGGACGTGCATACGGTACTGGGCAGTGAACGAATCGCCCGGGCCATGGCCATTCGCAGCGGGTTCCGCCGTTTGCAGGCCAGCTACCGCATCGACGTTTACGGCCGCGAACTGCACGCCAACCTGCTGGACGAGGAGGTGCTGCTATGCCGCTGACCCGCGCCAATACGCGAACGTTCCACCGGCATTTGTACGCCGGGTGGTATCAGACCATCACCCTGCTCAAGCGCGGCAACGACCAGCAGCAGGGCCAGGTCACCCCGTACACGCTCTATTATTGTCTCGGAAAGAGGATTCCTCACACCGGCGAGCCGATCCAGGGCAACATGGCTTCCGGAGATCGCCGCAACTGGCTGATCCCGGCCGTTGAGATGGAACGGGTCGGCCTGGACGCCAACAACTGGAACGCACTGGACCGCATTGTGGACGAAAAGGGGCGCTACTGGCAGCCAGAAGCGCCGGACAACATCACCATCCAACTGGGCGGCAATTACCTGAACATCGATTGCCGCCGCGTGGACCCGTAATATGCCGCGCGATTGGTATATCGCTGGCGACGTCATGGTGAAGATCGTTGTGCCCTCGGGATTGAGTACCGGCGACGAGCTGGGCCTGTCCGAAGAGCCAATTCGTATCTCGCCAACGTTCCATTACCTGCCGATCCATTGCGATGCCTACGGCGGGGTGGTGCCCGTTGAAAAGCTCTGGATGTTGGGGCAGTCGAACATCGACATGACGTTAGTGCATTACAACAGCGTGCTGTGGCAGTACCTGGTGAAATTGGGCATGGCCGGCGGTTTGGCCCCAGGTGACGCCCAAATGGGCGCGGCCGGCACCCCCATGGGCGGCAATGCGGCAGTTGGCGACAACGCCTGCAATTATTTCAAACTGATCATCGAAGCGTCCGAGGTCAACAGCTACATTTTTCCGTACTGCCATTTGGCCGAACAGCCGACCACGTTGCCGCTGGGGTCGGCGTTCTCGCGGACGCATTTGTCGGTTACCTCGTTCCCCTACGCGACCGTCGACGGGGCGGTTTCGTCCGAGGGCAACGACCTGTGGGAACGATCGTAAAGGAACAACCATGGCCCGAACGTGGTACATTGCCGGCGAATGCTTGGTCAAGGTGTCGAACCAGGCGCTGGGGGGCGTGCAAGAGCTGGGGTTGGCCGAAGGGCCAATTCAGGTCAACCCACGCTTCCACCATTTGGACATGCGTGTGGACGCCATGGGCGGCCAGGCGCCGCCGGAAACCCAGTTCATGCTCATGGAATCCAGCATTTCCATGAGCATGATCAATTTCGACTACGCCGTGCTCAACAGCTGCATTCAGTCCAGCATGGGCGGCGCCCCGGCGGTGGGCACCATGCCGCGTGCCGGTTCGCTGATGGGCAACAGCGTGGCCCTGGGCGCGGCGGGCAACAATTTGATCACGGTCGGCATCACCAGCCCAGTGGCCCCAGCCCCCTGGAAATTCATGGCGTGCTACCTGACCGATTTCCCCTGGCCATTGGGCACCGAAAAATCGGTGGTGCACCTGACCTGGCGGGCCATTCCATTTACCCCGGACCCGTCCACGGCGCTAAATGTGGTCGTTTGGAATCATTCATCTATGTAGTAAAATGGGCCAAGCAACGCCGTAAACGTTGCCTGACCCCGCAACCCCTAACTGTAACGGAGTTAGAGATGGCCAAGGCCAAGTATACCAAAACCTCGGTTGAGTGGGCTCCTGTGGACGGTTTTTTAGGAGAATATGAGGTAAGCAACTACGGTGACGTCCGGTCGCTGTCGCGCATTATCCGAAGAAAAGGATGCGGCGAAATGCGCACCCGTGTCCGAATACTGCGCCCTTGTTGGCTGCACAGCGGCTACGGTTTTGTTGATTTGTCTCGGGGCGGACAGCAACACCGGGCATATATCCATCATTTGGTCCTTGCGGCGTTTGTCGGACCGCGACCGCCGGGCCAAGAATGCTGCCACGAGGACGACAACCCCAAAAACAATTGGGCCGGCAACCTACGGTGGAAAACCCATCAGAGAAATGTGCAGGACATGGTAAAACGCGGCCGCAGCTGCAAAGGTCGCCCCGGCGCAAAAGGCGAGCAAAACCCCAGGGCCAAACTCACAAATGCCATTGTGTTAGATTTGCGGCAACGCCACGCAAAACAAAAAATCAATATGTCTCACGAAGCACGTTTGCTCTGTGTAGACACTTCTGTTGTCCGCGACGCCGTTTTTGGCGTTACTTGGAAACACCTATGACTCCTGATCCGCAAACCGCCCTCAACGTTGTCGTCTGGAACCACAGTTCGATGTAATGCCCCGGCAAGGGCAAGGAGACGTTTATGTTCGGTTGGTTGACACGCTGGTTTCGGCGTGGCCCCTACTTGGCGGACGAACGGCAGATCTTCACCTACTGGAACGGCCAGCGCCAGGTGCAGGCCGACCCACTGCGTCTTTGGCGGCGGGTCATGGCCCATGCCGACGAGCTGCGCATTGCTGTCAAACTGGCCAACTCCATCAGCAAAAGCGCCGACCAGGGTGCCCAGGAACTGGCCCGGCTCTGCCGCGAGGCGTTCGCCATTCCAGAACCGCCCGACGGGTTGGACGCGGCCGGTACACTGACCGACGACGAAGTGTTCGGCTTGTTCCACCGGTTCATGGGCTACGCCGACGACCTAAAAAAAAAGTCGAAGACATCCTCGACGTTGCCGAACAATTCGGCGGTTTTACCCTCTGGTTTCCCCGCCGGCCCCATTACGAACTCTTCTGCGGTCTCTGGTTCTGCCGTGAGCGCGCCCACCTGCGTCGTTCCGCCGCCGCCGCCACCGCCTACGGCATCGCCCTTGCCGCCAATGACATCGTCCCCGGAAGCCGCTACTACGACGCCATGAACGACACGCCCGAACAGTCCGACATGCAGCGCAAACAGGCCATGATGGGCAGCCAGCAACGCAAAGATGTTTTTGCCAACCGCCCCGCCCCGACCGGGAGGTTTCGTTAAATGGGTCCGATCATCGCGGCCATTGCTGAAAGCCTGCCGGCGCTGCTGGAAAGCGGCGCGGTGCAGGCCAGCACGTTAAACAAACTCGGCTCCAAATTTTCCAAGGTGGACAAGTTCTTGGGACTGGGGCCGAAACCGCAGCTGGACAAGGACCAGCAAAAAGCGGCCGACATGTGGTCGGGTCGGTTGGGGGCCATTGGCGACAAGTTCAACAGCATCAGCCAGGGCGTGCAAAATGTAGCGGCGGGCGACGGGCCGATCCTGTCGCGCGGCGGCAAAGTGGCAAGCGACGCCGGCGAGTTTCTGACAAAGCAGGGCATGCCGGTGCTCGGTACTTTTGCCCAGGCAGCCGGGGCGCTGGCCCAAAGCGTCGAGAAACTGCAAAGTTGGAACAACTCGTTACTCGCGGCAGACCTCAAATTTGCCCAATCCAGTAACTCCATGGCTGGTGTCGAGGCCGCCAAGGAGTACCGCGATGAGCGCTACAACACGGAACGTGGTGAACGGCGGGCCGCCACCTCGGCCGAGTTCAACCAAAAAACCGGCCGGCTGGACCGCCAGCTGGGCGAAGTGGAAGATTGGTTCCATACCAGCATGGAAAAATACGTGGCCGGCCCGCTGTCGACGGTTGCCAGCGCCGCCCTGGGTGCCGTCGGTTTCGAGGGCAAAATCGAGAACAACACAGACACCAGCATTGAACAATGGATGGGCGGTTGGATGGCCGAAGACCCGAAAGAAGCTATGCGGCAGATTGAGAGCCGGCGGCCCAAACACATGGGCGGAAACCAATGAATTGGAAACCGAAACGGCGTCTGGTTGACCAGACTCCTTTGTCATGAGGAGGGCTAGACTCGATGTCGACGTTTTTTACAACGGCGTAACCCTTCCATACGCCCACGTCCATTCCTTTGCCCAACGGTCGGTCTCGGACGCTACCGGCACCGATTGGATGCTTTTGGATTTGGACATGTCGGTGACCTCGGTGCTCAACGCCAAATACGCGGCGACCATCTACCCGGCCGCCGCCGGACAGGCAGCACCCACCATCATGAAAATGATTCGATCCAAACTGCTGGAGCGGCGTGGCGAGATCCAATACAACTTCAACGGTGTGGACCTCATTCCGGCGCTGCCTGATGGCAACAGGGGTTTCGTCGACGCCAACAATGGCCCGGTGCCGCAGTATTGCAACGTGAGCCTGCTAACGGACGACACCTTTGTCATTGACTACCGTATTACGGCCAATTTCTGGGAGGATCTCAACGCCACCCCGGCCAACAATGTGCTGAGTAACCGTTGGTCGGAACACGTAGTAATCGACCAGCACAATTACAGTAAATACAACCGCAACGGCACCTATATCATCCGTAGCGATAACCCGGCGGGCATGCCCGTCGAAGGGGTAAGCGGCGGCACCTCCAGCGCTGGCGGTTTTCGGCAGCAGTTCGCTACCCTGGGTATTCGGCCAGGTTGCGTTCGCCAAAGCGCCTCGTACGTGGTCAGCCCCGACGGGTTGCGCATGCAGTACGATATCACTGATCAAGAAGTGTTTGTCCTGCCACCCGAGCCGGCGTTCGAAGCCGAGGGCTGGTATACCGAATCATCGCCGCGTAAGACCAACGCCAAACGCCACAGCATGGTCCACATTCGGCTGGTCGGCTCCAAGGCGACAATCGTGGGTGACCTGGTGCGCACCGCCGTGCTGGCGGCGGCCAGCAAGATGCGCGCTGGCGCATTGGCACGCAACGCCAACGTGGTCATGAACAGCGGCTCGGTCACCATGCAGATGTACCGCAACGAGGTGATTGTCGAGATGCACGGCACGGTGTATGCCGACGATAACGCCAAGGTGCCCAAATTTGGCGGCATGGCTGGAATTAACTACACGAAACTCTTGGACACCATTAGCACCGCTGGTAAAAACCCGCCGGCCCATGCCATCCGAGGAACGGCCGGTATTGTGCTGCAAGCCGGCGCGTACTGGGACCCGAACATCAAACAACTACTCAACGCCCAGACCGGCAAAACCGAGCCGGGCGTGGTGCCTGGCACCGCCGGCAAACTGGGTGAATAACTATGCCCGACACCGAAGGAACCTCGGCCGGCGGCATCGACCAGCTCACGACGCCGCTGCTGGAAGCGCCGAGCATTACTATCATCGAAGGCGATGTGCCCGACGACGAACAAACGTTGTTTGCCGGCAGCGCTTTGGGCGGGTCCGCGCCCTCGTGTTTTGACGATTACCTGATCATCAACCGTTTTGAATCCGATGGCAACCGTTACTTGAGCGGTCTGACCAGCCCCGACGGGTTTGACGGAGATCAGGTGGCGTTCTGGCAACTGGCCACGGAGACCATGATATGGATCTGCGATTGGACCGTGGAAGTGAGCAGCGAACAACAGCCGCCCATGCCCGCCGAAACGGCCCCCGACGGTTGGGTATTTTTGGACAAAAGCATGACGCCCTCGTCCAATATGGTGCAAGGCGACGGCGGCACGCCGATCTGGCGCATCAGTGGCACCTATGTCTACGGGGCCAAAAACCCCAAAACGGTCACGCCTTTCTACCCCCGGCCGCCATGGATCACGGACACGCTGAACCGCGACGTGGACGCCAGTAAGTTCGAAGAAAGCCTCAAAGATTACCAGGGCGGGTCGGAGGGCGGCGATTTTACCGCTGACGAGGGCGGCTCACAAAACCAGCCGAGCGATGCCAGCCAGGCATTTCCGGACGTCCAGCCCGACTAGGAGTGGGCCATGAAACGAACCCTATGGTGGGCCATTGGCGGAGCATTGCTGGCCGGGCACCTGGTCCTGGGCTGGCAGGCATTCAATACCATGCAAGCCGTCGAACGGGCGGCGCGGGCGCTGGAACGGTCAGTCACCGCTGCCACGCGCGCTTTCATTTCGGAGGATAAGTAATGCTGTCGTTCGCTTCGGCCACGGGCAATCTCTACAACCGCATTGGCCGGTTGGGCAACGTGCTGATGAACTCGCGCGCCTACCAGTTGCAGCAGCAGAATGCGATGACCAATACCACCACGGGCATCACTGCACAGTACAACAACCAACCAGACCTGCAGGCCATTAACGGCGCGGCCTGGATTGGCATTGTCAATGCCGCCGGCAACCTGGGCGGCACCCAGAAAAATCTGGCTGTGCAGACCATCAACCGAATGATTTTCCAGGATGCCCCCCAACTCAACCAAACGCTCCAGCAAATTAACCTGTTCGCCTCATTGCAAGAACTGATTCGGCAAATGAACCTGGCCGGGGCCACGGTGCAGGCGTGCGTCGTGACCGGCACGCCCACCCAGTTTAGCAATGCTGTGAGCAATGTGGGCAACGGCGTCGTTACGGTGAGTGTCAAGCGGCCCATTGACGGGCGCACTCAGGAAAACGCTTTTGCCGAAACCATCAACTTGCAGTGCAACGCCGACAGCTACTCGGGCGGGGCGCAGGCCGGCAACGAGGGTTTTTCAGTCACGGGCGGCGGCATTCAGAACGATGTGTTTGCTTTCGACTGGCCGTTGGGTAGCAATTGCTCCATTGGCATTTCTGCAATTGACGGAAGCGCCGATGCAACCAACGGCAATTTCCTCACCAATAGCGATTTCGAATCCTGGACCGCCAACGTGCCCGACAATTTTGCCCTGCCGGTAGGCGCGGGCGGCACCAACGTGTTCGAAAATAACTCGGTGGTCTACTCGGGCGATGCCTCGTTGCAGCTGACCGGCGACGGCAGCGGTACGCTGACCAGCTTGACACAAACGTTCAACGACACTGCCGGCACCCTGGGAGCGTTGGACGTCAACACGGCGTACAGCGTCAACTTTTGGATCCGCCGCGACGGTGTGGTGCCCGGGGCCGGTACATTAACCATCGACCTGATCGATGGCAACGACGTCGTTATTCAAGACGCGGCTGGAGTCAACAACACGTTCAACGTCGATCTCACCTCGCTCACCACGAATTTCGCCGCCTACAACGGCACGTTCCGCACCCCCTCCATTTTGCCCAGCGTTCAGAAACTGCGGCTGCACCTAACGGTGGCGCTGACCAACGGCCGCAGTGTATACCTGGACCGTCTATCGCTGGGCGCGCCAACGCGCTGCTACATTGGCGGCCCCTACGTGGCAATTCACAGCGGCGCTACTCCCTTTTTGCGTGGCGATTATGCTAGCATTGCCATCACGAACAACCGTGGTGGGGCGGCCGATGGGGTCAGCACCTTCCAGACGCTTTGCGACCGCCTTTGGGGCGACCGCACATTTGGACTGCTGCTGCCATCCAGCGACACACCAACGATTTCCGATTTGCTGATCACTAGCTAAAAGGGATGGTATGCCGCGCTACACCGATTTCAAATTCTTCTCCCAGGGCGACACCGTGTTCCAATCGGATCGCATCCTGGTGCGCTGCGGGCGCGTTGACGATCAAGGCGCCCACATGACGTCAGTGCCCGTCGAATTTGACGATTGGAATCTGGCTGCCGATTACGTCAAATTCATGACCGCCCGTTTGCAAGCTGGCGAGGTTATTGACGCGCCGCCCTACACCGACGGCCCCATGCGCCGCCAATGGGCCGCCGACGTAGCAACCTACGACCGCATTGCCGCTCTGGAAAAAGAGCTGGCTGAACTCAAAGCCGCGCCGCCCAAACCCAAGTTCCGTGAGTTTTTCTAAACCATGGCCGACGATCCACAATACGGGCTAACGTTCGCCGGCATCCCTTTCGTGCTGGACCAGGCGATCACCGTCCGTCTGAACTCTAACGGATCGGCACTCAAAGACCGCATCCCCGACGAGCTGATGTCGCCGCGCAAGTTCCAAACCATGGCCAGCCTCATGGACGAGCTAAACCGTAAGCTGCCCTGGGACTACCTGGACGATTTTGTCTCGCCGCCAACCTACCCCGGCCGCAACCTGGGGGCCATCGCGCGCACCAAAAAATCCCCAGACTCGCCGCGCCCAACTGTCAAAGCCGGCGAGTTTTTCTACCCGCTGGGGGCGGCGCGTTGGTCGGTGTTCCGAATGTTCGCCACCAGCACCCTGACCAAAGCAATGGTGGCGTCCTGTTACACCGGCGGCAGCAGCGCCCGGCCACTGGTCATGAGCAATTTGCCCATCCTGCCCGACGACCCATCGGCCAGCAACTACTCCATCACCACGCCGATGTATATGCTGCCGCCGCGCTGCCTGGGCGAGACCGGCGGCGGTTTGGACGGGCTGTACCTGATTACGTTGGTCGACGAGCGTTGGTACTGGCAATGGAAACAGGTTACCTTGGGTAACCTTCTTACAAAGGACACAACCTGGGCTGAGCTGGTATCGGCTATTGGAACGGCGCTGGGCGTCAGCATAAGTGGCGGCAGCGCCGACCCGGCTTATTTCCAACCTGAGCAAGACAGCCAGCTTTGGAGCAATTCGGAAAACGCTGCGGTGCTGCTGGATTCGGTCGCTGCCAACATTGGTAAGGTGGTGGTGCGGGCGCTGGATGGCAGCTATGCGTTGCTGACCAATACCGAGTCAGAAAACATCCAAGACAGCAACCGGGGCAGCGCCACCGCGGTGCAACGGCTGGCCGGCGGCGACATGTTCGAGAATACGGGCAAACTGCCCGTGGGCAGTCTGTCCACGGCCCGCAATGCCGTGGTGCCCCAATCGGTTACGGTCACGTTCCCGCAATACATCATCGGCAACGACCCGGTGCCGCACCTGGTAAATACCCGTTATCGGCCGCAGCGCCCCAGCGCCTGGTATGAGGAAAGTTACGGCGCAGTCTACTCCGAATCAGTACCAATTCTCAGCGGCGGTCACGCGGTCTCGGGCATGGCGGGCATTGGCACGCATTCGATGCACACGACCGCCAAGGCGCTGTACAGCGGCGAGGTGCAGCTGGCCGCCATGCCCTTGAACGTCTCGGGGTTGACCAGTCTGGCGCTGGCCATGGCCACCAGCTATTGGGAGAGCCAGGCGCAATCCAGTTTGGACGAAGTCTATCCGGGCATTTATGCGTGGGAACCGGAGGGCTACAACGACATTCTGTGGGTCTGGTCCAAGGACCGGCGGCTGTGCAGCACGCGCGTCATGCGGCAAGAGTGGAACCAGATTTACACCGAGTTCCAGCACAGCACGCCGCCGGTTGTTGAATTACTAATGACCAACACCCCCATGGGGGTGGGCGGCCCCAGTGTAGCCCAAACGTGGCGCGACAGCTACACGGTGTTCAGCGGCAACGTTCAGTCCAAAACGCTGCTCAGCGGCATGACTGCCGCCCATACGAAAATCGGACTGGCAAACGTCAACTATCTTCCCACGGATCAGCGCTGGCGGGGGGTGGTTGAAAGCGAGATTATGCTGCTGGAAGGCACCAGCGGTGGCGCGGTGGTCGACGTCGTTTACCGGGGCATTGACGGAACCATTACCACGGCCCATCTTGCCGGCACGTCGATTACCTGGCTGCAACCGAACACGGCTTACGGCGTCAACCTGGTCACCATGGGGAAGGGGTTCATCGGCGGCCAGGCAGCTTGGCAGTCAGGCGGTATCGAAGAATTCAAACTGCAATGCCCGCTGCGGACGGTCCAGATTCAGGACAACAGCGGCACGCAGTTCACGGCCATTAACGGCACACGCTACTACAGCGGCATTGTCAACGACTACGATCCGTCCAAGGCGTCGGGACTTCAGTTTTTATCTGGGAGCTTTTGCTGGGTCCAAGAACGGAACGGCTTACAGGTCGTTTCGGGTAAATACTACGACGGCCAATTGGTGGGTTACAGTTTGAGCGGTCAAATTCAACCCATTTATCTGATTAACGCCCCGGCGTCGTTGATTAACAGCCGCGATCAGTACAGCGTCACCGCCACGCCGCTGCTTGCCGCGCCGTTGCTGAGCGGCGACGCGTTCTACAGCATCAACGATCAATCCTACTTGCCCACAGAAAACCGTTGGGTGGCATTGATCGACGCCGAGCTTTTCCTCATGGAAGGCACATCCGGTGGGAAAAACAGCCTGGGCATCGTTCAGCGTTCGTTTAACGGTACGTCTGGCGGCGTTACCGGCGGCCACCTGTCGGGCGCGGCAGTGCAATGGCAGTTGCCGGACAGTCAATCAGGTATTAACCTCACCACCTACGACAAGGGTTTCTTCGCGTTTTATGGAGCGATCTCGGGCAATGTAGAGGCCCGGCTGCGCTGCCCGCTGCGGTCCATTAAAGTGGTGGACATTAGCGGCGTTATGATGAACGGCACCCGCCACTACAGCGGCCAGGTCTGCGATTACGACCCCACGGCGGCCAGCAGCGGGGCGCCCTACACCAACTTCAGTCCGATCTGGGTAGTGGAACGGAACAACGTCTACCCGCAGAAAAACTTTTTCTACGACGGGCAGTTGGTGGCGTTTAGCACTACGGTGAGTGGCAACGCCACTTTCCCAGTGTACTCCATCAACGTCAGCAAACAACTGAACGCCCGCGATCAGTATGCGATCAGTCTAACCAACCCAACGCTGACGGCAAACCTCCTTAGCGGCGACACCAGCTACAGCATTGATAGTGCCCAGTATCTACCAACCGAAAATCGTTGGGTTGCACTGGTCGATAACGAGCTGATGGTCATGGACGGCACGTCGGGCGGCATTAACAGTCTGTCCATTGTCGCTCGAGCATTTAATGGCACCTTGCTGGCCCAGCATACGGCCGGGGCCACGGTCGCCTGGCAGAAACCCGATTGCCAATCGGGCATCACCCTCACCACTTACGACAAAGGCTTTTTTGCGTTCTACGGCAGCGGCCTGGACGAGACTATCTTGCGGTGCCCCTTGCGAACGGTGGCGGTGCTGGACGGCGCGGGAACGTTAATCAAAGGCTACCGCCATTTCAGCGGCCGCGTGATGGATTACAATCCCTCGACCGCGAATAACCCTTACGTCAACAGCGATCTCATTTGGGTGGTGGAACGAAACAGCCTTTTCCCAGGTTCGGGGCAACGCTACGGCGGTCAGCTTGTGGCGTTCTCGGCGTCGGGGGCAGTCGCTCCTGTTTACGCCATCAACACGTTTTCCGGCGGGGGTGGCGGCGGCAGCAGCAGCGGGGACACGTTCATTGGTTTCAAATACTACGGCGGTTCCTGTACGATCACTGGTGCCGGGTCTGGCCGCATCAACTTTACCGACGGAAATCAACTTTGGGACACGCACAACTTCCACCACGATTACAGTGGAACCTTGTTCGATTGCAGCGGCGGCGGGGCGGGTACTTACCACCTCCATTTGTATGCGTCATTGTCAGCGAGTTTCAACACGACCGGCGGCACCGTCGGACCGAATCAGATATACACCGCTGGGTGCCAGGGCGCAACCGGGGACGAAGCGGAAGGCGCTCTCGACACATTCGACGCGTTCCGTTTGAAATACGTGGACGATCCATTCGGCACCGCCACTGTCGAATTTAACTACGATTCGGCCAGCCTGGAATGGGGCACTGACGTGGACATCACAACAGTCGGCGACGGCACCATTTTGGAAATGTGGGCAGGGAATGCGGGTGCTTACGATACGGATGTGATTATCGGCGGAGCAGTCGTTTCCTGTCATAAAGTCAACCGTGCCGCTTCAATTACCAACTAAAGGCACAGTATGTCGCAGGGAATCGTCTACATTATTATCGGCACTGATCACGATTTTCAGTTGGCGGTATCGCTGTACACGTTGCGGCAGCATTATGTCGGCGACGTAGCAATCCTGACGGACGATCAACGCCCGGCATTGCGCAGCATTGCGCGCGGAGCAAACGCCAATTTGCGGCAAGTGGCACGCCCCAATGCCAAAGGCCCGGCGCTGGCGTTGAAAGCGATGCTGCATCGTTTGTCGCCGTTCACGTCGACGGTGTTTTTGGACACCGACACCCTGGTGCGCCAACCACTAAATGCCCTGTTCCTTCCCGACAATTCTCAACTGCTGCGGGTTACCCCCTACGCTGATTGGACCGGGCTGCACAAACAAACCATATCCCGCTTGGTCGCGATCCAGAATTTTGGGTTGGTTCACCCCAGTTACGTGCGGCGCTTGCAGCATCTCAATCGCCCGTATATTAACGTCGGGGTGTTCGCCTGCACGCCGGCGACTGCCATTGGCCCCGATTGGGAAGCCACAACCATGGGGTTTGAAGTAGGCGCGTCGGAGCGTACCGGCGAAGAAGCGGCGCTGAATATGATTCTGCCGGACTACCCGCACGAAATCTGGGACGATTCGTGGAATTGCATCCCTATTTTGAGCAAGCGCCGTACCGACGTGCGGATCTGGCATCTGCCCCAAGGCCAGTTCGGTCAATGCCCTGAGCCTGGTTTTTGGGAAACGACGTTGAATTCTTTGTGGACTACGAACTGGTGCGAAGTGCAAACGTGGTCGCGGCGACGCTTGCTGGCCGCACTGATCGAATCCAAACCATTCGGCGCTGGCGTTCAGCTGTGATTGTTACCACTGTGGCGTGGTCACCCGCTGCGCTTGCGGGTAAATGGTCACATTGACCCGGCCGTTGATGGCGTAGACCACCACCAGGCTTTTCATGGCCCCGGGTTTGGGGTCGCGGGCGGCTTTGAGCAGTGCCTCGGCGGTTTGCGGCGGGCGGTTGGCCCCCATGTAAGCCCGCACCTCGCGGGTGGCGTCGACCCAGGCGTCGCCGGCCCCCCAGCGGGCCTGCAGCATCTCAAAACGCACCCCCTGGACCGGCACGGGGTCGGCTGGGGCTTCAATTTTCAAGCCCGCCGTGCCTTCGGTTTGTTTGATGGCGGCAACAATGGCCTGGGCCTCGTCCAGGTCGTTGGCCGTCAGCGCCGCTTTGCGGGCCTCCTGCAACCGTTCCAGCAAGCGCACCCGAACCTTGACCAGCTCGGCCGCGTACACCGATTGCAGCTCGTGGCGGTCCCGTTCAAATGCCTTGATTGCGTCCTGGGCGGCCGCCGACTTAAACGGAATGCTTGTAAAATCCTGGGCGTTGGCCAGCAACGCCGCCAGACAAAACGCAGGCAAAACGTACCGCATGGTGAGGCCTCCCCTGGGGTTGGTTGTGCGGCCAGTTCCGGTAGGCCGCTTTGATATATTGTATGTTGGCGGCGGCGCAGCCCGGTGGGCGTTTCGAAAAGGAACCCAGCGCCGTTGTATTGAATTCGTGGACCTGGCATACTGGACCTCGGAGGACTACCCTATGGCCGTGTACTCGGATTTCACCCTGACGCAGTTCGAGGACTCTACGTTGACGGTGAGTATTACGCCGCCGACAGCCATTGGCCTGTGGGACTTCAATTTCAACGTGCGCAAGCGCTTTGGCAGTGAATCCGGGTTGATCGTCAAAAGCAGCGCCAGCGGCTACGGGGCGGGCCAGTCGGGTATTTCCATTGTCGACAGCGGCCAGGGGCGGGTCAACGTGCGCATTAACACCCAGGACACCAGCGGTTTGGAACCGAACTTTGCCTACGCCTACGCGCTCAACCGTTCCAACTCGGGCAGCGTCACGGTGCTGACCACCGGCTATTTCAAGCTGCTGCCGTCGGTTGGCGGCGCGGCAATTGTGGGGTAAGCCATGGCACGAAACAGCGGCCGCCGGGTGCGCCAGCGGGGGGTCAAGCGGCTCATGAGCTACATTAAAGGTGGGGTGGGCGGCAACGTATCCAACGGCGTGCGTACCGTCGCCAACAAATTGCTCAAAAAAGATCCGAACATTCAATCGCCCAAAGGCATGGACGCCGACGATTGGGCGGAGGAAGGGGTTTGGGTCTCGGTCAAATCGTCCAACGTCGGGGCCATTCAATATTACTGGGAGAACAAAGCGTTGTTCGTTCAGTTCCACAGCGGGGCGATCTACGTCTACGCGCCGGTGCCGCCGCAGGTTGCCAAGGCTATGTTCAATGCCGGCAGTAAAGGCAAATTCGTTTGGCGGCGGCTGCGCGGAAAATTTCCATACGGGAAGATCACCTAATGTGGGGGCGACACCGGCCCCAGGGCAGCCACCCGGGGCCGGCCACTGCGCCCCCATGAACTAAAGAAACCCACTGGTGTAGCCGCCGTCATACACACGTGCCGCCAGCGGGGCGAGGTAATGCCCCATGGAGACGCGGTCCAGGGATAACGGGTGGAGTATAAAGAACATGGCTGCTACCAAAAGAAAAACCGGCCGCCACCCCCATCGGATCAACGGCCGGCTTCCAGCGGCCCCAACACACGTCAGGAAAACCGCCGGGTTCTGCGGTTCGGTACAACCACAGTTACTCGTTCAACGGTGCCGGCACCGGGTTGCCCCGGGGCACCGCTAGCAGCGGCCGCACGGCCGGGCCGCTGACCAACCGGATCGACACCGTCACTTCCAGCGCCGGGTCGTAGTCCAACGGGGCCACCTCGTGGAAACGCTGATCCGACTGGCCGGTCAGCGTGGTGATGCCGGCCTTTTCGTTGCCGGTCAGACCTTCCAGCGAACAGCCCGTTTTGATTTCGTTCTGGAAACTCTGCCCACGGGCACCGCCACCGTATTCCGGGATGTCAGCACATGTCGGCGTGCTGGCCGGCCGCAGGTGCATGGACCGCACCACACTTTGGCCGCCTGCACCGTAGGGTCGGGGCGGTTGCCGACGTTCCATGCGAAAGGTGACCTGCACCAGCCCGCGATCCGCTGCGCCAACCCCGGCCGCGCCGCCAGCTTGCCCCTCGGTGCTGGCCGCTTCGTGGAACGTAAACCGGCCAGTGTCGTGCTGCGGCCGTTCCAGGACGATTGTCTGGCCCGCGTCCAGCCGCCACGCGCCCACCTCCTTGCCGTCAATCACCACCGTCGCATCGCTGCGCCGAAAATGGTCGTAGTTGGCCAGCTTGAGCCGGTACTGGGTTCCGTGTGGGATGACCACGTGGCCGTTGTCGGTCTCGCGTCCTTCGATGATCTGCACGTTGACATTAGCTACACGCATTGCGAACCTCCTTTGAAACTACGGGCGACACCAACCCCTATTGTACGATGGCGTTCGCAGAAGCGGGATAGCTGCACAACGATTCAATGTGGTTGTACCACAGCAGCCAGGACGCCAGCAGCGCCGTGGCCTGTCGCTGGCTGTCGACGTTATGGGGCAGGTAGCGAACCGGCGTGTGCTGGACGCAGCGGCGTTGCACTGATTGGTAATCGCCGTGGTCCAGATCCAACCCGCACGCGTTGCCCGGCTCGACCGTCAGGTTCGTCAGCAAACAACGGTCGTCCCAAAAACTGAAAATGCGCCGGCGCGGGAACAGGTTATTTTTGGGTTTCCAATCCTGGAACACATTTTCGTGCTGGGCTACCCCCAGCTCATGCAAGCGCTGCAGGGCGGCCGGGCGCATGGCTTGCTCGTGGCAGCGGACGGCCAGCGCGTAGTCTAACTCAATGGTGAACGACCAGACGGCCATGCGGCCGTCTTCCGTTAGGTTCCAGGTAGGGCCAAATCCCTCAATTCGGAACATTTCCTTTCTCCGGCCGCGTCCTCGTGCGGTATTGCCACACATCAATTCCTAAATGGCGGATCCAAATGTTGAGGATGCGGACTTCGACCCTCATGAGTTTGGCGGCGTGGGTCGTGCGGCCAGCAGTGCGGCACAGAGCGCGGCGGATGTACTCGCGGCGCAGATCGTCAATGACCCGTTCCTGGCAGGTCCAGTACGGCTCCTCAAAATCCGCGTTGCCGATTTTCACATCCGTCACGGCGCTGCCTCCAACCCCGCCTTGATTCGCGCCCAGCGCACGCACGCTTTGTGCAACGCCATGGACGCCGGTTGAAACACGATGTCCACCCCCGTATGTTCGCGCCAGCGCTTGATATTGCCTTCGACCACGTCGCATTCTAACAGGTCCCAAATGTCCACCGGCACGCGGGAGGCCGTGTCGTGGCCATGGGCGTGCTGCCGTTGCCATTCGTAGCCGGGCAAATTGCCAAACGCCTCCCGCCGGAAATAGGGTTCGCAGTGTTCAATACGAACCAGTTCCACCGGCTGTTCTAACACAATGGCTGGCCCCTGCGCCAGCCAATGTTCCCATCTGGTCATAATGCTGCGCACAAAACCCCGGTAGTATTCGTACCATGTATTACTCAACTCGCGCAGCACCGGGCCGCCCCAGAACCGGCCATTGGCCATCAGATCGGCCCGGTCCTCTTTGAGCGGGTAGCCGCGCAACCATAGCACCGATTTGCGGTACGGTTGGCAATGCGGGCACTGCGTGTAATCGTTGCAGTATTTGGTGGACGTGTGGTAGGCAAACGGTGGTCGGGCAATTTTGGACAAGCAGGTCTGCCGCGCTGCTTCGATCTGTTCCCGAATGCAACCGGCCCGCGCCTCCTCGTCGTGCTCCTCCAACCAGTCGGCATAGACCAACCGGGCCGTATCGTCGGCCGGATCGTCCATAATAGCCCGCAGCAGACCGGCGTCGGTGTTCATGTTCCTAATCCACTCCGAACGGTGCCACCCGTCAGGGCTTTGTTTTTGAGAATGGTTGCCGCCTGCTGCGGCCCCATGTGGCCCTCCAGGACCATTTTCATCACGAACCACCACTCGCGATTCGATTCGGCGTCGCGGGCCACCTTGCGGTTGAGGCGGCCCAACTCCTCCATGAGCATAGACAACAACGTGGTCATGGCGACTACGTCGTCCTCGGCACTACCAGACCCCAGGATGGTTTTGTTCTCGGGCATGGCCTACCTCTTGCGTTTGGGTTCCTTGCGGAAACTGAACTTGTCGAACCCTTTCGATTCGGCCAGTGTTACATCGTCCAGCGCCGGCACGGGTTTTTCGGGGTTGGTCAAATTGGACAGCCATTGGCGGATGCTTTGGTAGGCTTGCGCGGCTGGTTCCACCCGGTAGAACTCCAGCCGTTTCAGGTTGGGGTGCAAGAACAAATGCACCGGATCGGCCAGACGCTTGGGGATGGCCCAGCGGCCGGCGGGGTCGTTGGGTCGCTCCGGGATCGGCCAATACTGCCCGCGCTCGGGGTGTAGCGGGTCTGAGGCCAGCACTGAACCATAGACCGCCAGCAACGTGGGCGACCGGTGCTGCTGCATAAACAGCTGCACCCGTTCCAGCTGCGGGGCCGTGGCCATCGCCCAGTTATCGCGCACCATTTCCAACGACCGGCGCGGCGGCATGGCCCATTCCAATTGCCGGGCGTCGCGCCAATCGGTCCGCCGGCCCAGGTAGTAATCGTTCGCCAGCTCGTTGAAATGGGCGGCGACAAATTTGTCCACCCCCGCCAGGTCGTAGACAATTTGATTGGCAACGGGATCGCGGTTTTTGTCGCGTGCCTGCAGGCGGTAGCCCAAATGAATGTCGCGGCCGATCACCACGGTAAACGAGTTGATGTCAAAATAACCCTGGTGCACACGGTTCTCGTTGCCAGCCCGGAACACCCCGGCAATATCGTGCGGCCGTTCCACCTGGCGGGTGTCGCGTAGGTACAACGGCTCGGGCTCTTGGTCGGTAGCCAGCAATCCGTCGTAGTAATCCTTAAAATTCGATTTCAACCGCATTGTCCGCCCAGCCCCGAAAAATGGTAGGTGGCCTGGACCTTGCCGTCCTTGTCTTGGACCACCAGCTTGCCGCCATCAGCAAACGCCGCCGCCACCAAACCCAGGTAGCGGGCATCATCGTCGCTGTTCGGTTTGAAAATCAGCATGCGGGCGCGGTCGCTGAAATTGCGGCCTTTGACGGCGCGGGCTTCGAGTTCCATTACCATTGCCCCCGTTCCTTGCGCCGGTGCAGTTTGTCCACGCGGCGGTTGGTGGTTTGATGTTTTTCGTCGCGGGCTTTGTACTGGTCGTCATGGTGGCCGAGCCGGCGCTTAATAAGAGCGGCTTCGTCGCGATAGTGTTCCGCGGTGCCCGGCGCGTTGTGTTCCTCCAGCCAATCCGCAAACACCAGGCGCAGCTGCCAATCGTCTGGGTTGGCATTGGCCTGGGCAACAAACGCATTGATCTCGTCACGTTCAGTCATGGCTGTAGATAAAAAGGGCTCCCCTGGGCATAGCCGGCCCAGGGGAGCTGAGATGGGTTGGCATGACGCTGTCCGGTCTGCTGGTTTCCGTTTAAGCCCAGGGTCCATCGTTACGCAGGACGCTCTGCTGTTAAGCTACGCCGTCGTGGAGTTGGGCGGAGGCGACGGCGGTTGGAATCGCACCAACATCTTCCCGATTCTAGCCCTGGGCGGTTGATCAGACCGGCAACCCGCTTTTTCGTCTCAAGTAGAGCCTGCAACTGCCTGCCAGTGGACTGCCTCTGCCGCTGGGCTACCCCGCCGCGTTCGGGCAATGGCGGGGGTAGGATTCGAACCTACGCTGTCATCCACAAATGGCGTTCAACTACCGCTGCGCCTGAGACTGTACTTGCTTTCACTTCAGAAGGAAGTCAAACAACGCGTCGCCGATGGCGACCGGCTTGGCTTCCGTCTTGTTGGCTTCTTCGCGTGCGTCGGTAACGGCCTCCCGCAGCCGCCGCGCCCGTTCAAGTAGTTCGTTGCGGCGCTTGGCGGGAATGGCCCCGCTGAATTTCACCGTGCGCCAGTAGCCGACCAGGATGTCCTCGTGAAACGTCTCAACCTGCGCGGGGTGTTCCTTGGTCGCCTCGTACTTGACAAATGCCTTGGGCACCTTCTTGGTGCGGGTCGTTTCCGAGGGCGGCGTGGCGTACTGGTCCGCCGCCTCGTTGTACTGCCAGTTCTCGGCCGGGTCCAGCGTGGGCAACTTGCTCAGGAACGTCGAAATGTCGGTCAGCTGTTTTTCCAGGAACATGAGGTAGGTCACCGGCACCTTGCTGGCAATGACCTTGCCGTCCAGAACGATGTCGGCCTTGGCGGCGCAGTTGGCCGTTTCCTGGACCAGGATGGTGTCGAACATCTGCACGCTGGCTGCGCGGAACTGCCCGAGCAGATCGCCGACCTTGGCCTGAATGGCCTTGGCCTCGGGTGGCAGTTTTTCGCCCTCCTCGTCCTTGGGCTGGTACTGGCGGCTGATGCCGTCAAACAGCACCGGCTTTTGGATGGTATGGTAGCACTCGGTCTTCACTTTTTCGGCGTTGGCTTTTTTGGGCGCAACCAACGCCACCACCTGATGCAGCAAACCCATGTGCGAACCTCCCTTGCGTCTGAAACTACGTTGGGCGTTACTACCTATTATCGGGTGCCGCTTACAAGAAACTTACCCCGGGTGGGATTCGAACCCACGACCCTCGAATTAAAAGTTCGATGCTCCACCAACTGAGCTACCGGGGCCGGGTTGTTAACCCCGCGCGAAGTCGGCCATGGCGGCCGGCGCGTTGGTGTCAAAACCTACCACGTCCATACTGCCGCCGTCGGCCGGGTCGGCGATGCTGAACTGTGTGGAAGTCATGCCAACCACGATCAGCTTGGCCCCAATGCCCATCTTTTGCCGGTACTCGCGCAGCGCCTGCATTGGGTGGACGTTGCCGGCCCAGGTTTCGTTGTCGGTGAAAATCGCGAACACGTCGACCGGGACCTTGTTGGCCGTTGCATAGAGCATGGGCAGCGCGCAGTCGGTGCCGCCCATGGGCAACGCGGCCATCGTGCGGCAAACATCGTCCAACCGCTGCCGCGCCGAAATGGCTAGTGGGCTGATGCCGCTGGCGATCTGAACTTGCATCATGCCACGCATGGCCGACCCCGTCGACCCCGCAGTCCATTCGCCGGCGTGACCGCTGGTAAAGGCCACACACTGGTACTGCTTTTCAACAGCGGCCGTGACCAGTGCCATGGCCCCCACGCCCACGCGCGGGGTCAGCCCCGGCACGCCGGCCACGGTGCCCATGTCCATAGAACCCGAAACGTCCAGGCCCAGCAGCCAGCGCTTGCCCGTCGGTTCCACGTTAGCAAAGCAGGTGTAGAACGCCGCGTCCAGGGCGTCGATGATCTGCGGGACCGGTGTCCAGTTGTTCTCGCCGCGAACCGATTGACCGCTGCGGTAGGTCAGCAGCGCCGCCAGCACCTGCACCGGGTGAACGCGGGCCTTTTTCAGCGCGTCGCCATTGGCCAGTTTCGCCAGCGCCAGGGCGACGCCATTGCTCATGGGGGCCAGCAAACCCACGCGGGTCATGGTTGCCAGGTTGCGGATCAGAGCCGTCATTGGCATCGTTTCCAGCAGCGCCTCCCAGACGGCGGCTTCTTTGAGCCACTGCGTCGGCACGCACTCGCGCGGCATGTTGTACGTGCGGATCAGGCCGCAGAGCTCTTCCTTGTTCTTGGCGAGCTTGGCCGCTTCGAACGCCAGGATCGGACCGTGGGCTTCCTCCTCCAGCGGGGTGACGTTGGCGTCCAACTTGCCCACCGCCCAGCGGAAGATCTGGCTGTGCTGCTCGGTGCGCGGCTTCGGCTTGGCCAGGCGCAGCAGGTCCGCCTGGGACCAGCCGTCGCGCTGCTGGTACTTGGTCAACTGATAGGCCAGGTCGCGCGGCTCCTTGTCCAGGAACCAATGGGCCAGCGCGTTCTTGACGGCCCGGCCCCGGCCGCGCAGCTGCTTGATGCATTCGCTGAACTGGAACAGGTGGGTGCCGATGCGGCAGACCTTGCTCACCTGGGCCAGGGCGTACTGGCGAACGGCAATGTTGTCCGGGCTGCGGCTCGCCACGTAGTAGCTGGCCGCCAGCGCCAGCGCGAAAATGGCCGGGTCGTTTTTGGGAGCCCGCCCGGCAACGCTGATCTCCGCAATGCGGTCAATGGCGCGCCGGTAGTCCAGCTTGAGACATTCGCGCACGCAGGCCGCGTTTTCCTGCGTCAGTTTCTGCTCGCTGGCGTAGTAGGTGCCGCCGTCGTTGCCGAGGATGAGGAAACGGTCGAGCCGCGTCCAAGGAGTTACCTCAAACACAAAGCCGCCGGCCGAGTTGGGCACCTGGGTGACGCCGGGGATCGGCTGGGTCTGCGGGGTAACCTTGGTCGATACGTGGGACGCGTACTTGGCCATTGCTGGCTCCTTTGCAAAGCGGAACACGGAACTAGGCAAGACGTTTGCAGCCCGCCGTGGGCAGCCAAAGTGTGGGCGTATAATCGGTGCGGATGGTACTGAAGATTTGAGCCAGCAGCGCCGCCAGGTGCGGGCGAACGGCGTGCGGGTCAGACATAGCAAGTGCAACCAACATCAAACCCTTCCCTCGCTGTTAGAGGAAGGAAAACAAATGCGAGCAAGGAAACGTTTGTCGGCGTTTGGCCAAGTGCTCTGCCGTTGAGCTACAGCTGATCGTCCGGGGTACGTTCAACCAGCTGGCAGGATTCGAACCCGCAACCTCCAGGTGATAACCGCCAAACATCAGCTCGCAAATTGCTGGGGCAGGAATCGAACCTACCGCGCCCAGGCCAGCAAATGAGTGTGCAAGGCTCGTTGGCGGCAAGCCGCCGTGCAATGCCCTCCTTTGGTGCAGTCCACAACCAAACAGGTGTCATTGGTAACGTTTGCCCATCAGCTCGCGGTGCACTGTGCGGTCCGGGAGCAAGGTTGCAGACAAACGAGTCCGGGTCCCTAGTGTCGATCTAGGCGTCCTTGGCTTATGAGGCCATGGTGAGCGCCGGCCCGACCCGGGTGGCGAGCAAGGATTTGCAGCTTGGGTTTTGCTGTGCTACCGTCACACTCCATGCTGCTTTCACCGCATGCCGGGAGTCGAACCCGGTCTAGCCCTTGTCAAGAGGGTAACCAAACCACTTTCAGCTCGCAGAGCGGCAACTTGGAGTCGAACCAAGATAACCCATCGCCAGCAGCCCGTCGCCGGGCAAGGTACGGCTCTGGAGTCGCCCACCATGAGGGCAGTTGCCGCAAAAAGGCGAACAAGAATTGCTGAACGGCGTTTTGCCAGGGTTGTAGCCCCAGCCTCGTTGGTGGTGAGGAGAACCGTTCAACGTCAGCTCGCCAGTGCGGGGAACAGGAATTGAACCTGCATCCAAGATTACCGTAACCTATCAGCCCGGGGGTATCAGCAACAGTTCGGGCAAGGTCGCCGGTCGCGGATGTTATGGGCCGCCAATGTTACTTGGCGGCGCTGCCTGCCAGTAGCAGCCATCCCCGCAAAACAAACAAATGCGAGCAAGTTGGTAGCCCAGGGGTATTAACAGCGATAACCCTGATCAATCAGCTCGCAAGGTCAAACCCGGCCTACGCCGGGGTCGTTTCTAAAAGGGTGAGCAAGTTTTGTGCTGCAAAGGACTCAGCCGGTAACTTTGCAACGGCAGCTCACGCTAAGTAACTGTACGCACCGAGAAAAAACCTGTAAAGGGGAACTACCCAACTTTTTGTGATTCAACAAACATCCCAACCAACCGGGCATAGGCGTCGGGTAGATCCGGTGCCGGGAACCCAGCGCCCAGCAGCCAGGCAGCGGCGCGCTCGGGGATTACCCGGTCGGTTGTCTCGGGGGTCAGCTGGTGGTAAAGACCCACCAACAAATGCGCCAGCGCTGGTTGGTTCTCCAAATAGTCAACCGACGCAGCGCTGGCAGCCAGCAAAGCGGCCGCCAGCCGCTGGCGCAACAGCGTGGGCAACGCGGCGGCAAAACCAGGCGCAGCCGCCAGCAGGTCTTCCAGGACAACGGTGTCAGCCAGGGTCATACGGTCCTCCTACCCTTGACGGAACAAACCCCATTGAATTCGTTGCGGGCGAAAAGTCCTTTTCCACTCGGCGTAACCTAACAAACGGTAAACAGTAAACGCCCCGTGCATGCCAAAACAACAGGCAAGCAAACCGCCAGGGCCGACCTCGGACAGATCTGGCCACATGCTAATTCCTCCTGGCGGCTGGTTGCCCGGCAGCACTTTGCATTGTGGACACTCGTGAATTAAAGTGAGGCTAGCTCCGTAGGGATTGCATACGCAACCCCACCCGTTGCGCGTCAGCCCCCACCCGTCTCCACGTTGAAAAATGTCCACGTACGGCAGGTCAATCACGCGCCCCAGTAACCGAGCCACGATGCCGTAGGTCATACGTCTTCCTTCTCGTAATGGGCCACTGCCTCATATGGCCCGGGCATTCGGAACAACGCCCGCACCCACGGCGCGGGCGCGTTGCGAGCGAACGCCACCAAGCCGGTAATGGGCCGGCCCGGGGCTGTTGCCAATCCTTCAATGAACTTGCGCATGGACCCGCCGGTGGTCCAGACGTCGTCGACCACCAGCAACGTATCGCAGTCGGGCGTGCGGTATTGCTGCAACGCCGCCGACAGCGCCCAGCCGCCCCGGGGCACGCCAGCCGCGTCGCCAAACGGTGGCAGGTACTGCACCGCAATGTGGGCCAGCCCCTCCCAATCGGCTGGGGTCAGCGCGTCGCATTCAATTTTCCAGGTCCCCGGCTTGCCCGAGGCCATAACGAAATTGACCTTTTGGAACAGGCTGGCCCGCTGGGTCAATTGTTCCCGTTCCATGCGCTCCTTGGCCCGGTATAATCCTTCCATGTACTTGCCTTCGTTGGATTCGGGCAGCACCATGAACTGCTCTTTGGCCCACGCTTCCATGCGGTCAATCTCGGCAAGCACTTTTTCTAGCGTTGGAATTGCGCCTTTCATGCTACCCTCCCGTGAAATTGTTGCGGAAATCGGCAGCGGCCTCGGCGTGGCCCCGCTGCTCCAGCCAGTCAGATAGTTCGACGGCCGGCGGCAGGTCCAGCAGCCGGGCAATAATGCACGCCCCGCAAATGTAGACCGGGCGGTGCTTGCGCTGGTCGAAAAGGCTAATCATCATGCCCCAGCGGTCGTTCGGAATGCTTCTGGCAGCCCCGACAATGGTGAACGATGCCCGAAAATCATCATGTTGGGCCAAACGTATTGTCGCTTCACTATCGAGGCCAACCGTCAAAAACGCGCCGCTGCGCGACGTCGACTCGGTCGACGTCACCTGGGGGAGCTCCCAGCCGCACCGCTCACATTTTTTGGTCATCGTCGCTTACTCTTTTTGGGTTTTTGGGCCAGCATGCCCCGCACCGATTCGACAACGGCGTCAATGCCCATTTGCACCAGGACGGTCATGGGCGCGTCAATCTGTTTGGTCAGCCGTTGCAGCTTTTTGTGGTAGGCTGCCGGCAACCGGACCATGTGCCTGCTTCGATGGCGGTCCATTATTTACCCTCGTATTTGGCTTTGAGCCGTTCGTACTCAGCCCGCTCCAACGTTTCGTCAATTTGCTGCCCCACGCGTTCCAGGCTGACGTGCAAATCTTCAGTGTTTACAAACAATGGTTGTGCATGAGTGTAGTAACAATCGCGGCACAGCTCGCATACTTTGTTCGACCGATGTTCTAAATGACAGCGGTACACCCCCAAAATATTCAAAATCGAACGGATACGCAGCAAACCATCACTGGTGGCGTACTCCCGAAAAGCAGCCGCCGCCGGGTCTGCGCGCTCCTCCAAATAATCGGCGACCACCGCCGCCTGAGCTAATATCAACTCCACACGCCTTTTTGCGTGGGCGTTCTCGTTTCCAAACCGGTCGGGGTCCCGATCAGCGGCAACGGCCAGCAAGATCATGTCGGCAATTGGGCCGGCGTTAAACGGCAAATGCGGGTTCATATTTATTTCCGAATATGGACTACGTGGCCGATCTTGAGCCAGTTGTCGTCTGTAATGATAATGAACTGAACTTTCATTTCTTTGGCCAGGGCCAGCAGCAGCGCCCCCACCCGGTTCTGGTATTCTTCGCCGTGCAGGTTGCGGATCGGCTCGTCCAAAATCAGCACGCGCCGCCGCCGGGGCAGCGCCAGCAGCAAACAGGTCAGCCGCAACGCAAAGGCGGCAATGTCGACCACGCCGCCGCCGGCCTCATTTTTGGGATCGTCCAGTTCAATGCCGTCGCGTGCCAAAATCAAAGTGGCGCTGGTCTTACCGCGTTTTTTGTCGAAACGGATCGAAAACGTGTACGCGTCCTCGGCAAAGATGGTTTCCAGGCAGCGGCAAACAATGGCGGCAATGCGCAAATGGGCCTGGGTTTGCAGCTGGGCCGCCACCTCTTGCACCAGCAGCTGCGCCTGCTGTAAATCGTCTATTTGCTCAGCAACAGCAGCCAGCGCCCGCCGCTCGGCTTTCACGTTGCTGCGGGCCAGAGCGTATTCAACCGCCAGCCGGTCCAGCCGCCGGGCAATTTGATCGTCGGTCATGGTTCCAAAATCCAGCGCAGCGCCCAGCAAAGGTCCTCGTCGTGAGGACCGAACCGCAGTTCGCTGCCGGGCACAAAATGGGCCGCCAGCTCGGGCAGCGCTGCCTCCTCCAACGCGTCGTGCAGCGGGGCCAGCGCCCCGCCGTCGCCGCCGCGCAGGGCATGGGCCAGATTGATAATCAACTGGCTCGGGTATTGCACCCGTTTGGGTGCCCAGGGATTCAGCGCATGGCGCAGCAACTTGGATGTTTCTAGCGGCACATGCATCGCGCCGACGCCCAGCACGTACCAATCGGCTAAACTGGGGACATCCCTGGCGACCGGTTGGAACTGCAACCATTTCCACAAACGCATGGCCAGGGCATGCGCCACTGTCAATGGAATGTCTTTGCCCACCACTTGCAGCAGCATGTGCGGGTCCACGCACTCGGTCCATTCCAGGTAATTGCGCGGCGGACCAAGCGCCAGCCAGGAGGGGATGCCCAAACCGCCAATGATGTGATCTCGCATCTGGTCCAGCATACGCTGAAACTCAAACTCGTTACGCTGGCCCAGGCCGCCCAGGATAGATGGCCCCCAGATCTCGTCCATCACCACCCCAATGTGTAAAGGTATTCGCCGGCCAGTTGCGCCAGGGCCGCCGCCGATGGCAAATACCCGGCGCTGGCGAAGCGCGCCGGCTGCGACCCCAGGTAGATGTACTCGTCGTCGCGCAACGTGTAGTAATACAGCATCCTTTGATTACTCCTTTTTCTTTTTGCTGACTTCTTTGGGTTCGAACCTGGCTTTGAGCTTTTCGTAGAGGGCACGCTGCTCGTCCTCTTCCACGCGTTGTCGCTCGCCATGCACCAGCGCTTGCCAAGCGGTCAGGCTGCCGACCAATTGGAACGTCAGCACCTTGGACACACCGTTGCACCGCACGCAGGTAACCGATTCGCGACGCTTGTTGTAACAATCCCCACAATTGGCGATGCCCAAATGGTTCATCACCGCCCAGCTATCGCCGGGGTTTTTCCGAATTTCCTGGGCCACCTCCTGGTAGCCGTTTTCCTCCAACGCATCGGCCAGGATCAATACCGCGTCCTTGGGCCAATCGCGCACAAAACACTGACGCAGTACGGCCAGCGTATTGGCGTTGAACCCCTGAAAATTCTCAAGTGTGAACATGGCCTACTCCGACAGCTGCTGGCCGTACTGCTGGTCAAATGCCGCCCTGGTATTATCGGCCGATTTTTCGAGGTCCGCTAATTCCGCCAACATTTTCTTGCGCAGTTTGCGGGCTGCCTTGGGGCCAGCCGCGCCAAACTCCTCTTTGAGCTGGGCGCGGATTTGCTGCAACACCCCATCCTGGCGACCCACCTGGCGGCGCAGTTCCTCCTCACGGCGCACCAGCTCTTGGTAATCTCGCAGGTTCATGGGCCGACCCGCCCATGGTCGTTAAACGCCGCGTAGGTCAACGGCCAGCCCTGTTTGAAAATCTCCTCGCAGGCGCGGGCGGCCACCTCGATCTCGTAAAGCGGGTAACTGGGGAACGTCGCCGTGGGTTCGTGGGTGCGCAACGACAAAAAGGCCATCATACTGCGCGGGTTGCAAGTCACCCAGCACCCCGAATAGATGCCCACCGGCAGGCAGTCGCGGGCCAGCCCGGGGTCAATGCCCAACGACAAATTGCGCAGGTAGGCGTCGTAGCTGTGCTTGTAGACGCCGGTCAGGTTATCACACAGCTCGTTGTAGACGTCGTCGTTGTCGCAAACCAGGAATTTAGGTCGGCCCGGTTTCCAGCCGTCGACTTTCATCATAGGCCGGTCACGCGGCGGTAGGTAGAACAGCGGCTCCAGGATTTTATAGCGCCCACTTTCTTCGTTGTATCCGAAACCAATTCGATGGCGGTGCCATTCACGCCAGACGCATATAGGCGCGTGCACATAGAACGTCAGGGCGCTGTGCTCAAATGGGGTGCCATGCCGGTGTTTCATCAGATAACGGATCAGCCCGGCATTGTCCTCGGCAGGCGCATCGACAAACTGCAGCGCCTCCTCGCCGCTGGTACTGACCTTGGCGGCGGCCACGACCATATGGTCGCCGCCCATGCTTTGCACGAGTTTGACGGCAATGTCACTGGTGGTACGAATGGCTGTCGTCATTGAATCTCCTCGCGGCGTTGCAAGTCAATGGCGCGGTTCAACGCGGCCCGCGCCCCAACGAGATCGTCCAGCTGACTGCCTTTGCCGCGTTGCCCGGCCGCCAGCAGTTTGTTCAGTGCTTGCTGCCGCCCCGGGCAGTTGACCGCCCAAGCAACAATCACCTCGTAGATGTCCACCCAAACCGATTGGGTGGGGTCTTCGGCCGAGAAAATCTGCCGCAGGTATTTGCGCCCCTCGTGGGTATGGATGTTCTCGGCAGCCGGGGCGGCGGCGGGGGCAGCCGCCGGGCCGACCGCAATAGTCAGGTCGGGATCCGAATGGATCTGGGCGCGGGCCGGGGCAATGGGCTCGCCAGGCACCAAGGACGCTGGGGCCGTGTCCTTCCAGAGGTGGCGCATACGCTCGCCGCAGCCCACGGTTGGGCAGTATTTTGGCCCCTCGATTTGGTCGGGGTTGGACGCAAAACTGGTTTGGCACTTGGGGCATTCCCAGACAGATTTCTGCGGTACGGGAGCCGGGCAGGTTGGGCATTTGCCGCTGTCCGGATACTGCACGTTGCATTTACCACATACGGCCACGAGCGGTCTCCTAGGTGAGGGACGGCATGTCCAGTTCGGTCATGAGTTTGTTCCAGGCACGCTGATCCGGTTGATCGTCTTGCAAACGGCATTCCGGGCAATCCGGGTAGGGCAAACGCACCAGCACGCGGTTCTGCATGGTTTGCCGCTCGCTGGCAACAATGGCCTGGAACGCTTTGGTCGCTTTGTTCAGCGTGCCGTTGAGATAGGCAATGGCATACTTTTCACCAACCCCGCGCACACCGGCCACGTTATCCGTGCTGCACCCAGTGATCGCTTTGACCTTGGCCCAGGTACGCGGCCGGATGCCGTATTCCTTTTTGAACGACCGGTCGGTAACGTGCTGGCCGGGGCTATGCGGCCCCTGTGGCGGTCGCCAAATGCGCACCGTTGGGCTGAGCAACTGGTAAAGGTCCTTGTCGGTACTGACCAGCACAAAACCGCCCTGGTTGTGCTGCACCACGCTGGCCATGAGATCATCAGCCTCATAGCCTTTATGGTGGAACACATTGGCGTAGCCCAACCGGGGCAGGTACTCGCGCCGGATCGTTTTGAACATACGGTGGCGGCTGCCGGCATCTTCCTCCGAAACCCGGTTGGCTTTGTAATCGTGGTAGATCTGCCGGCGCAGGCTATGCCGCGAATCAAAACAGAACGCCAGTTTGTTGGTGCCGAACTGGCGTTCCAGCGCGCGCACGTCGCGGAAAAACCCGTACAGCATCCCCTCGGCCCGGTCCGCGCCGACGTTGCGCATGGCGTACCAGGCGCGACAGCCGAGGTTATTGGCGTCCACTACCAGCCAGGGCGCGTCCTCGCCAAACAGGGTGCGCTGGATCATAGCAGTTCCTTGATCTCGTCCAGCAGATCGCTGTCAATTTCGACACCACAGTCGTCGTCGCGACTGCATGCTTTGAGCAACTCGTAGGCGCGGGCCAGCGCCACGCGTTGTTTGACCGCTAGCACCTCCGAGGCGGTGCGCATCATTTGCGCCAGCACCTCGGCCGGCGCGCCATCCTCATAACGGTCGCGCATGTGGCCCGCATACACATCCACCCACGGGCGTTGGTCAACTGCCATGTGAACCTCCAGCATCCAGCGCTTGCAAAACCGTTCGCCGCACGCCCGGCCGCACCCCGCGCTGTTTGAGGGCCGCCCGCAGCGCTTCCACAAAATCCAAAGCAGCATCGCCGAGACTGTTCATTTCCCGCACAAATTCTGTTACGTCCAGCACGCCGGCTGCCAGCGCCTGCGCCGTATCGTCGGCGTCGGCAAATACGTCGGCGGTGCAGTCCAAATAATGCGCCTGTACGGTGCCGTCGGAAAACAGCAATGCCGCCCGGGGCCGGTGGCCAAGCTCGTCGCGGCGGCGGCGTTGAAAACCGCCGCAGTTCCAGATTAGCGGCTCGCCGCGCCCCACGGGCAGCCGTTTGAACGGTACGTGGTTGTCACCGAAAAACGCCACGTCGTAGCCGCGCAGCCGCCGCGCCAGGTTGCTAGCCTTGTCTTCTTCTGCTGCCCCGGGGTAACTGCGCCCGGTTCGCCAGCAGTAATGGTGCACCAGTGCTACTTCCAGGAACAGCCCGTGTGGTTGGACCCGCGCCGGCTCGGCCCCCCAGGGAAACCCCATCACCCGCATGGGCGACGCACCCGTTATCTCAACAGGCTCGCCTGGCTCCAAATTGGTCAATGCCTTGGCCGCAACCAACGTCCAATAGGCGCTGTGCCGAATGTCCGCATACCGATGGTAGGGCAGGTCGTGCTGGCCAGGAACCCCATAAGCGTTGCGGATCCATTTAAGTGCAAAATTAATCAACTGCGGCGGGCATTTGAACGGCCGCCAGCCGTCATCAAAAATGTCGCCGGCAATGAGCAACGGGACCCGGTACTCCGCTTGCAACTCGTACAGCTGGGCCAGCGGCCGCGCTTGGGCCACGTACCAATCTTCTTCGGTGCAACGGGCCGTCGGCGGCCGGTGGGACAAATGCAGATCGCTTACGGCGATAGCGTTGACGAAACTTTTGTAGTCTTCCCGCACAGCGGACAGCCGCTGGCCAGCGCTTTTTTCCGCCGGGCTGTTAGTTGATCCAGTTCGGCGGTCAGCCGGCATTGGTCGTCCTCGGCGGCACGGTATTGCCGCAGCAATTCGGTCAGGCGGTCCAAACGGTCGTGGGCGGTCTGGGCCGCGTCGGCGGCTTGGCGGGCGGCCGTGGCCAAGGGCAGCAGCGTGGCGGCCCGCTGGGCACCCCTGTGGCCATTCTCGTAGGTCGCCAATAACGTGTCCAGTCGGGCAATTTTGGCCCGCTGGCCCACGACGGCCGCCCTAGTTTGCTGGACCTCAGCCCAGGCAGCCTGCGCCGCCGGCACCCATCCAAACCGGCGCTCGCCAGCCAAGGCCGTCGCCAACCTATTCTCGGTAACGGCCGACGTGGAACGGGCCAGGCGCAACTGCGCCGCCAGCGTCGTCAGGGTTGCATCAATACCACCCAGGTTCACAATGTCGTTGAGCTCGTGACTAACCTGGCCGGCGGTTTTGTCAAACCACCAGGGTCCATCCAGCTGGCGTTGAATGTTTATGGCATCGACGTTGAGCAGCGCGGCCACAGCCGGTGGCACTTCCTGGTTGACCGCATTGCACGGGTCGCCCCCATCCACCACATACTGATTGCCTTTTTTGCCCTTGCGCCTGGTGATGGTATGGCCGTCAACTTTGAGAGTTACTGCAACAAACTTGGCGCCGCGCCGCATGAAACGGTCGCCGGCTGGCCGGTTGAACATGAGCCAGCACAGCGCCCGGATAATTGTCGATTTGCCGGCATCGCTCATGCCCGTCAGCACGGTCATGGCCGGATCAAAGCGCAGCACGTAGCGCTGGTGCCGCTGAAAATTCCGAAGCAGCAATTCCTCAAGCACGTTGGGGCACCTTGGGCATGGGCAACGGCGTGATCAACCCCAGACGCACCTTGTAGTCAAAATGGCATTGGCCGCCGGCGCAGACTGTTACGGTGCCGTTGGCCGGCTGGCAGCCGCATTCCTGGCAAACGAACTGCCGGCATTCGGGACAGGTGACGGTGCCGGGGCGGTCGCGGTGGCAACGGTTGCACATCTTAGAACCTCTTCCAGATTTGCTTGATGTGGGCGGGCGTAACGGACGCCAGCCAGTATTTCCATGTCACACAAGCAAGTTTAGCCAGGATCTCACGGCACGTGCCGTCCTCATTTTTCAGGCGCATTGCAGCGCTGACCGCCAGGAACGGCATCGGGCTTTTGAAACTGCCCACAGACCGCAGTTCCTCGACCAGCCCCCAGGGCATGGTGACGGTGTGCTTGCGCTTGTCGCGCCGATGGATAATCATCCAAGAATACGACTTGGCCCGGGCCATGGCTTCCGTTGCTTGCTGATACCATTTCTCGTAGATTTGCTGCGCGGTGGGGTGCGGCGGTTTGTCCATAAGGTCGGCCAGGGTGGCGCTATTATAGCCGCGTTTCATTTCGACGGTCAGCACTTCGATGAACAAATTGCCGCTGGGGTGGGTGGCAGCAATGTCGCCACAATGGCCGCTGGTGCGTTTGCCCTTGCGCCCCCGGGTAGTGGCCCGACCGCCGGACTGCGACGAGCGCCAGAAGATGTCGTCTTCATCGTCTTTGCCGGACCACCATTTGCTCAACTCGTAACAAATCTCGCGTTCAAACTCGCCGCCTTTGGCCATGGTACGGTCTCCGTTGACCGGGCGTTGTTACTGGTAGCGGGGCTTGCGGGGCACCACGCACGCCGCTTCAATCTCGTCCCACACCGCTTGCACCAGCTGCCGCAGCTCGTCCTCGCGATTGTCTGCCTCAATGGTGGCGATCAACTTTTCGCGGGTGCCCTCAAACTGCCAGTCGGGCGCTTTGATCCTTTGTGAATCTTTGGGTTTTTGCCAATGCCCTTCGTCAATGAGGTAATCGACCATACTGCCCAGGTCGTCGATCCCCACGCTATGGTAAATGGGCACGTAGCAGTCGCGTTTCTTGCCGCTGATACGGTTCTTGCGCACCTGGATCAGTACGCGGATCCCCAGCTCCCGTTCCTTGCCCTTGACGGTCTTTTTGAGTTTACCGCGCGGGTTGGTCCAAAGCTGGACCTGAGCGTAAAATTTCGGTGCCCGGCCGCCGCTGGCCCGCTGTTCCTCAAAGCTATCGCCCATGTTGTCTCGCACCTGGCTAATGCCAATCAACATGGACCCGGTACGCCGCAAATCGGCGCAGGCTTGGCGCAGGCCGCTGCTGTTGCGCTTGGCCTTGCCATCAGTCATTTCGCCCTTGGCTTCCACGCCCTTGACCATCGCGGCAATCCGTTCCTGGTGTTTCTTTTGCTCCTGCTTGCTGGACAACGCGTCGAAACTATCGAGGATGTAGATGTACGGCCGCCCGGCCTTGGCTGCCAGGTGCAAGTGCATGTACAGCTCGTCGATGTCCTCGCTGTTGTGCGGCTGGCCGTTTTTCATAGCTGGCGGTTCCAACCGCCGGGCCACCCGTTTGCCAAAAAATTTCTCAATGTCCATTAAAGCGCCGTTCTCGGCGTTGTCGAAAATGAATCGGTAGTCGTCAAACGCCGGGTTCCGGGCAGCCTCGGCTAAACAAGTCATGACCAAAAACGTCTTGCCCGTATCGCTGTCGCCAACGAGCCAATGGAAACCGCCTTTGATGAAACCGCCGTCGACGCGGTCGCTGATGCCCAGATTGAGCATGGTGGAACCGGTCGACAAATAGGCCCGCTTTTGCTTGAGCTTCTTTTTGGCGAGCAGGTTTTTTTTCATTGCCGCAATGTCAGCGTCTTCGTCTTTGGCCATCTGCAAACCCCTTGCGCAACGACCAGCGCCGGCTGGGAACCGGCGCTGGTCTGGCGGCTACTTGCTGCTGATGTACTTGGTGATCGTTTCGGCGAACCCCTTGCGCCAGCCCCATTGGTCCATGACCCAGCACTGGTATTCCTCAGTGTTGAGTTCGACCTCGGTCTCAATGCTCATTTCCAACATCCCGATCACCACCTCGTAGGAGTTGGCGTGGGATTCGGGCTTGTCGACGTCGCCGAAATACAGGGCGGCCGTCTCGCCGCCCTGCAGCTCGCGGACCTTGGCCCGCAACGCGATGATCGCCTTGGCGCGGTAGCCGGCGCAGGCAGTCTCATAGTCCGCCTTATGTTTCTCCAGGTTGGCCCGGAGCTTGGTCAACAGATCGTCCTTCTTGACCTTGATCGTGCGCATGCGCATTCCCCTCAGAACCTCTTGCATGTGTTAGGATCTCCTCACAACATCGTGCCGGCCGCCAACTACCAATGTTTCCGCAGCACCACCGACCCTTCGGCGTGCAGTCGAATGGAGCTGGTTTGGTTGCAACCGGTGCCGTCGGTGGAATGAACCAGGGCGGTGCTGCCGACAAATTTGGCTTCGATGCCACGGTACTGTTTGCCGTCGGGTCCTTGAACGTACACAGCCGGGACGCCATGTGACAAATTGACCCGGTCAATGTGGATTTTGTAATGGGCGGCGGGCAGGTGTTCCCAACGCGGCCCCAGCTCGGCGGCCAGCGCTTTGGCCTTCTCGTCTTGCAGCTGCGCCGTGGTTTTGGGCGGCAGCGTCACCCGACATTCGCCGCGTTCGGTTGCCAGCGCCGGCGCATAGTCCCGGCTGGCGACCGGGGCCATTTGCGGCTGAATCTCCGGCTGTCCCAGGCGCATTTGCGTCTTGCGCGCCTGCACGCGGGCCATGAGGTCGGCGACGTTCTTTTTGGTTTCGTCGGTTGCCATGGATCGAAACTCCCTTGTTAAAGAGGACCAGGCGAATGAGACAACTGCGGCAATGGCCGCCGCAGGTGCAGCTGAGCATGGGCATCGCCACAATACAAGAACTGCCGTTGCTGGTGCACTGCCGGAATAAACCGGCCGCATTGAAGACATTTGGGCTTGGCTGGACCGGGCAGCAGCCGCCGCACTTCCGGCCGCCGCTCGATCCGTTCCACCCCGTCGGGGATGGGATCCTGATCGCGCTCGGCCGCTTCAATGACTAGCCAGTTGACAAACAACTCGACCGGCAGTTGCAGCACCTGGTGCTGTTTGATGCCCAGCGTGCGCAGGTAGTCGACGAACTTGGCGAGCAAATCGCTGGCGTTGAGATGCGGGGAAAACTCGCGGACGCGGTTGGCTTTGTACTGGACCTTGGCGTCTTTGTCTTCAATGCGGTAGTTGCCGAGATCGTCAATGCACAGTTTGGCCCCATCCGGCAACTCGAGCTCGCGCTTGCCCGGGCCAATTTTTTTCATGGCCTCGGCAAACCCCTGCCGCGCCAGCGTGTACGAGGGCGACATACGAACAAAATTACCGCTGCCCCCGCTGCCGCCAGTACCGGTGATCGTCCCGGTGCTGTAATCGTCCAAAACGTAATAGTACGTGTTGACGTTGGCGAACGAGGACGTTGACGTTACATTCCATTTCACATTGTTGGTATAGCAGTCCGTGTCGTAAGCGACCATTTTAACCTCCCAGCCCGCTAGCGCTGCGGTTGAGCCAACGCTCGCGAATGTGCCACGCAACCGTCGACGTGGTTGCCTTGATCACGTTGGACTTCCAAACGCTGCGCCCGCTGACGCGCGTGCTTTTGTCACTGCTGCCCCAGCGACCCTCGCTGATCTTGCCGTCCTTGATGACGCGTAAATGCTCGTGGCCGCAATGGGCACATTCGATGGTGTAGTTGCCGCTGATGTCCAGGTCCAGCTCGGCCACAAATTCCTTGTGACAGTTGTGGCAGTCAATGAACGACCGCTGGACCCCGCCGCCTTCCACGGGGCTGTTGCCCGGCCGCACCGGGTCGTCCGGCGGCTTGATCATGGTCTTGCGACCTTTGCTTTTGGCCACCGCTACTCCTCCATGAAGGCGTCCAGCGCTTTCTGGAGCCGGTCAATGATACGCTTGCCGCTGCCGCCGACCTTGGGAGCTTCTTGCTCGATGTTGGGGGCGACTTGTTCCTTGACCAGCCGCTGCGCTTTGAGCCGCAGCGATTCGGCGACCCGGGCGGCCGCTGTCAGCGTATCGTGGACGTCGGCCGGCATGGGCACCGGGCGGTCGAACGTTTTCATGACCCGGCTCCAGGGGAACGGGGTCTTGTCGTGCCAGGTCCACTTTTCCTTGGACTGGCCAACGGGCGGGAAACTGAACGCGTCTTTGAACGCCTGGGCGCGCATGGCGTCCTGGTAGTAGACCGGCGGGTCCTGCGCAACATCGTAAAGCTCGTACACAACCTGGTCGTTTTCGGTGCCCTTGACATAGAGCAACGATTTGTCTTCGTGCTCAGCCCACGCGCCCGCTGCCAACTCATCAATATTGGCTTTGTTTGCGCCAGGTACATCGGACGTAGCCATTTAACTCCCTCTACAAAAGACCCATGCTTGCGTTTGTGCAAGCATATTCACCCCATGCCGCCAGTGCCGCTTCATCATAAGCAGCCGCCGCCTGCTGCGCAGTAGCAAACGCGCCGAAACGTCGTCGCTTCCCATTTACTGTAATGTCGACTCGGTAGGATCCTCGTGGAGGTTTGTCAACCCCTTTGTATCCGTATTTACCGACCGCTCGTCTGTTAGCCGCATTTTGGGACCCAGTTGCTTTTCGTAAATTATGACGGCGGTTGTTCAGTGGGTTTCCGTCTATGTGGTCAACCATCATGTCATTGGGTACAGGGCACAACAAATGCGCAAGTAGTTGACTGTTTGGGTGGCAACCACGACAAATGCTAATCCTCCCGTCATCGGACTCAGCGCCATACCAACGGCCGCCGCCATGCAACACTAACGGAACGTCGGCCGCATCAATTGCAGTGATTAGATTGGGGTGGCGCTTTGTGGATACGTCCACAAATGCAACCTCGCCAACCACTTCGTAAATATTGCGTCCAAAAGGTCTACCGCGAGGCATTGTGCCATCCTCACTAGGCCCAGCAGCCCGCCGCTAGCACATCTTTGTTGACCGGGTTTGCGCCCGGTACGTCTTCCGTTGCCATGATCGAAGCTCCCTTGCCAGGGTTGGTTGGATTGCCAGATGGCCCGGTGGGGATCGAACCCACGCTTGCCGGTTTTAGAGACCGACTGCTCTACCAATTGAGCTACGGGCCAATGAGCCCCGGCCTACTCGGGGGAGTAGGCCGGGGCAGCGCCTGCAATGGCGCTACGCCGCGCCGCTGCCTGCTTGCCTATTTCTTGCCGGGCTTCTTGGCCGGCTTGCTGGGCTTGGCCGGTTCCTCATCCCAATCGTCGTCGTCGTCCTTGGGCGCGGGTTTCTTGCCGGGCTTGGCCGGCTTGGCGGGCGGGTCGTCGTCATCGTCGCCCGCGTCGTCGTCATCATCCTCTTCCTTGGGCGCTGGTTTCTTGCCGCCCTTGCCAGGTTTGGTCGGCTTGGCG